>OODM01000420.1_pt1 | contig 28141 bp, 29 predicted proteins | sample 1671471 | NCBI WGS metagenome assembly OODM01 (sample SAMN06348160, study PRJEB24527) | human gut metagenome | biome: human gut; feature: ankylosing spondylitis patient; material: feces | host: Homo sapiens | place: China | collected 2015-10 | reverse complement strand
AAGACCGGGCCGGAGGAGGTGGTGCTCTCCCTGCGGGGCCTGCGGGTCTCCCAGGATGGGCGCGAGGTGCTGCGGGACGTGAACGCCGACTTCTTCCGGGGGCGCATCCACGCCATCGTGGGCCCCAGCGGCAGCGGCAAGAGCACCCTGTTCGGCGCCCTCAGCGGCCTTTACCGCTATCAGGGCTCCGCCCGGCTGGAGGGGATGGAGCTGTCCAGGCACCGCCGCCGGCTGACCGGCCGCATGGGCTTCGTCACCCAGAGTCCCCAGGACCAGTTCGTGGCGGACACCGTTCTGGACGAGGTGACGGTCAGCCTGCGCCACAGCGCCGGGGCGGGCGATCCCGCCGCCGGGGCCGAAGAGGTGCTCCGCCGGATCCAGCTCTGGCGCTTCCGCCGCCTGTCCCCCTATATGCTCAGCCAGGGCCAGCAGCGGCGGCTGGGGGTGGCCGCCCTGCTGGCCTACGACTGCCAGGTGCTGGTGTGCGACGAGCCCACCTACGCCCAGGATCGCGGCCGCACCGCCGCCATCATGGACGCCCTCCAGCAGGAGGTGGTGGAGCGGGGCCTCACCCTCATCCTGTCCACCCACGACCGGGCACTGGCTCAGGACTACGCCGACATTCTCTACGAGCTGAAGGAGGGGAGCCTGTATGAAGTCGCTCAATCCCGCCTGTAAGCTCATCGGGCTGGTGGTGCCCACCCTTCTGCTGGCCGGACTCCATCACCCGGCGGTCAACCTGGCGGTATTTGCGGTATGTCTGGCCGCCCTGCTTCTCTCCCGCGCCAACGTCAAGGTGCTGGCCGGGGCCCTTCTCCCCGTGCTTCTGGTGGCGGTGGGCATGTTCTCCACCGGCTACCACTTTCACGCCGGGGCGGGCATGCCCATCAACGCCGCCGCCCAGGCCCTCACCGGGGCGGCGGTGTGGAACGGGCTGGTGCTGGGCAGCCGGGTACTGGCCTTCGCCGGGCTGGGCCTGCTCTTTGTCCTCACCACCGACCGCATCCTCCTAGTGCGCTCCCTCCAGCAGCAGCTCCGCCTCCCCCCGGTGTTCGCCTACGGCCTGCTGGCCGCCTGGGGCATCCTGCCCAATATGATGGAGGAGTACAAGCGCACCCGCGCCGCCTTTGCCGCCCGCGGCATCCGGGTCTTCCCCGTCTCCCCCGCCCTGCTCAAGCCCCTGCTGGTCAAGTCGGTGCGCTGGTCGGAGGAGCTGTCCATCGCCATGGAGTCCAGGGGCTTCGACGGCCGCGCCCCCCGCACGTGTAGCCAGCCCCTGCGCCTGCGGCCGGTGGACGTCCTCTTCCCCATCCTGTCCTGCGCCCTGTTTCTGGCCCTGTTCTTCCTGCTGGGACGCTGAAAAACCGCCGCGGAGCGAGGCTCCGCGGCGGTTTTGCTTTACGGCTTGCACTGGCCGCAGGGGGAATAGCCCTCGGCCAGCAGGGCCTCCCGGCTTCCGGTGTAGTCCGTCCGGTTCTCCGGCTTCATGTCCTCCACGCTGGCGCAGGTGGGCAGGTGGAATTTCTTCGTGTTGGTATTGAGCACGTAGGCGGCGCCCGCGGGGGTGGGGCTGGCCTGGGTCTCCCCCTGCTCCCCCTCCGCCCAGCTCGCGCCGGTGGCGTAGTCGATGCCGATGCCCGGCTGGACGTTGTAGACATAGACGTTGAAGCAGACTCCCTCCCCCTGGTCCTCCACGCTCCCGGCCTCCATCAGCACTCCGCTGGCCACCAGATTGTCCCCCTCATAGAGCGGGGTGACCCGGTAGAGGACGTGGTTGGAGGTCTCCTTCACATAGTCGGCCACCAAGTTCTCAAAGGGCAGCATGCCCTCCACGTTCATGTAGCGGGTCCCGGTGATCAGGTTGCGCTCGTTGGCGTTCTCGCCGGTGAGCTGGAATCCAATGAGGTGGCAGCGGTTGTAAAGGTACTGACCGCCGTACTCCACGTTGATCCAGCCGGAGGGCTTCACCGAGCTGATGCTCTCCCGCGCCTCGGTGGGCATCAGCTCCTCCCCCACGCAGGCGTAGGCCGTGCCGCAGCGGCCCAGCCCGTCCAGCGCACGGTAGGTCTCAAAGGCCTCGGTGGTATATTCCTCCTCCCCAAAGAAGGGCTGGTTGTCATTGATGACCACATAGGGCTCGCCCGTATAGGCGGGCACCTGGTCCAGATCGTAGCTGACCGCCGGGGCGGCCTCCCCCTGGCAGCCGGTGAGCAGCAGGGCCAGGAACAGCAGGAGCGGAAAGACGCGTCTCATCGGGTATAGACCTCCTTTGTAATGCGCTCGTGGGAGTGGCCGGAAAACTCCTCCCGGCGGGCCAGAGTCCACCCCAGAGGGCCGGGCCGCACATCCAGCCAGGCGTCGGCGGGGTAGCGCCGGTTCCAGCGGTAGAGCACCAGCCCCTCCAGCCGGTCCAGCCAGGGCAACAGGGGCGGCTCCTCCACAAAGCAGAGCTCCCCCGGCCCGGCCTGGGCCAGGAAATCCTCCGCCGCGGTCAGATACTCCGGATACGGCGCCTCAAACAGCCGGAGCGTGTCCCGACTCATCCACAGCCGGCGGCCCGCCGCATCCTCCAGGATGCGGGCGCACACCGCCCGGTCCCGGCTCTGCCGCCGCCCGTGGAACGCCATCCCCCAAGCCTCGTCCACGCAGACAATTGCTGTCATCCGGCTACATCTCCTCCCGGCATAAAAAGAAAAGCACCTGTGTAACACAGGTGCTCTTCCGTTGGTGCGCGAGGCGGGACTTGAACCCGCACGTGCGTAATGCACACTAGAACCTGAATCTAGCGAGTCTGCCAATTCCACCACTCGCGCATGTCCCTTTGTTCAGAACAGGTTATATTTTACCATCTTCTCCCCACCTTGTCAACCCCTTTCATCAAATTTATGACCTCTATTTTTTCTTATTTCAAAATCTGTGCAGCGATTCTCTTTTTAGCTTGATTCTTTTTTCGTCTCTGATATAACGCTTTTGTGATAAAAGTTCTCAATACATTATTTTCAAGAGCAGAGGCTCAGGATGAAGCGGATGCTTACAAAGAGCAAGACCAAGGCAGATATCCTGTCCATGCTGGACAGGATATCTGCGCAGCACGGGGGTGCAATGTCCATTCCCATGCTCCGTGTGGATCAGAGCGACCACCTCAAACTCTACACCTGCGCTCTCACCACCGGCTTCCTGCAGGCTATGATCTACTGCCTCCCCCGCAGCCTGGAAAACTTCGAGGGCATTCAGCGCGCTCTGGTCATGAAAAAAATCTCTGGAATTGAGGAGCGCCTCTCCAGCGGCCCGCATGGCTTTCCCAACGCCATTGTTATCACCCTCATATGCCAGGACAGCCCCTATATAACTGTTGCCCCTCTGGAGAGCCGCACCGGCGACTCCTCCGGCATTGTCCTTTTGACCATCGCTCTCCACCGTTACCGTGAGCACATCGCAGCCTGTGCGGCAGACGAGGCAGGCTATCTTCTAGCCCCAGAGCAGGAACTGCTGGGCTATATGATCGACGGCCATCACCGCACCGAAGGGGCTTATGCGGCGGGCAAGCTGGACTCCCCCTTCCTCACCGGCGTCTACTTGGATCTGGATCTGCGCAAGATGGCGGCCTCCTTTGCTGAGATCAACTGCAACCAGGAGAAGCCCTCCGCCATACATACCAACGCCATCCGCAACCTCTCCGGCCTGATGTCCGACCGGGAGAACACCGCCTTTGACCTGATGGACGAGCTCAATGGCCGGGCCGGCCTCTTTCATGACCGGATCAAGATGTTCGACGGCCCCCGTGCCCGCTCTCTGCCCCGGGCTTATGTCAACTCCAGCAAAATGCAGAAGCTGCTGGAGCATTGGCTCGAGATCAACCTGCAGAACGGCTTCAACTACACCACTTTTTCCGCCCGGGTGGAGGCCATCGAGACTTATTTTTCCGCCTGGAAGGCATGTTACCCGCAGGCCTGGGACAGTTCCGCGCACGTTCTGACCAAAACAATGGGAATCGACATCCTGTTTGATCTATACGGACTGCTGTCGGAGTTCATGCGTTCCTCCATTCTCGCCCCCGGCGCCCTTCCGGAACGGGAGGACTTCATTACCGCCATTCACAGGTGCTTTTTCGACCTTCAGGAGCAGGACGGCGCGGCCTTCTATCTTCCCAAGCGGCTCGAGCTCGATGCCCAGAGCGGCGAATCCATCCCTCTGACCTGGGAGAGCTCCACCTTCGGTGGACTGTCCAGCGGCAAGGGAATCCACTTCCTGAAGGGAAAGCTGCGCGAGATGATCGCCCTCACACGGCACAGCTTCCCCGTACACTGACTACTCCAAAGCACCCCCGCCGGACTGCTCCGGGAGGGCGCTTTGCATGGTATGATACGCCTCAGCGGGCGGCTCCAGCCCCGGCTGTTTGCCCGTACAATGACAAACTCCCGGTAGCAGGTCCATATTCCCCAGGGCACGCGCCCCCCAGTCGCACTGAACGTTGGAGAACTTCCTCCCCTCCGCCCACCACAGGAATTTCTCGTTCTCACTCTGGGCAATGCGGGAACCGATGAACCGGTCTGCCCTTACCACTTCTTTCCCATATTGATGATTTAATTATCGCAGTCTAATGATCAATATATCAGCTCTGCCCCCTTCTATCAAAAAGCATGCATAGAAGAAGCGCACCAGCCGGCGGCCGGTGCGCTTCTTCTATGTATTTTGGGGGTTAGTCCTCCCGGTCCAGGGTGATGTGGGGGACCATGGTGGTGGTAAAGGTCAGCTCAGGCTGGGAGGTGTCACAGTGGCTGAACTGGACCGGCATATCCATGTCGCTCTCCACAACCACGGCATAGCCGACATTCATGGGAACGGGCTCACCCTTGTCGTTCTCCATCAGGTCGAACCGGGCATGTTTGGTCCGGCGGGCAGGCACCACGCTGGTATAGCCGGTCATGGGCTCACGATCCTGGAAGTAGAAGGTGAAGCGCACATGGGCGTCCCGGCCGGTCTCGTTGATGAAGGCGCAGCCCTCATGGCTGGTGAAGTAGCCGGTGCCGCGGGAATGAAGGTAGGCGTCGGGAATATACCACTTGTACTTGTACTCCATATTGATCCACTCACTTTCTATTGTAATTGTTTGTTGCAGTTCACTCAGACCGGCGCGGGGCCGTAGGCTCTGGGATCCGGGTCGTCCACCCAGCCCCAGGAGGGGCACACATCGTGGGCCACGAAGATCCGCTCCTTCTGGATGCCCAGCACCTGACTCAGATCATTCATGAACTCCTCGGAGAGCATCTCGCAGTTCTTGGGGCCGATGTCATAGTCCCCATGAATTTTAAAGTTCACAAAGGCCGCGGGGGTATCCCTGCCGCTGAAGAACATCTGCTGCTTGTCCTCCATGACGATCATGAGCCAGCGCTCCCGCTTGGTGGGCACCTTCTCCCATGACACGGCCAGGGCCGTTTTCAGCTCCTTTGCTCTGTCGCTGGGAATCTCCACATTGGTCCTGATGATGATACAGGGCATATGCAATACCTTCCTTTCTGTCATGTTCAGTTCTTGACCCAGCCCCAGGAGGGACATTCATCGTGAGCCACAAAGATCCGCTCCTTCTGAATACCCAGCACCTGGCTGACATCGGTCAGGAACTCCTCGTTCAGGATCTCGCAGTTCTCCCTGCCAAGGCTGCCTAGAATCTTGAAGTTGACAAAGGCCGCAGGGGTATCTTTGCCGCCGAAGAACATGGTGGTGTTGTCCCGGATGGTGGTCATGAGCCACCGCTCACTCTTACCCGGAAGCTTCTCCCAGGAAACCACCAGGGCTTTTTTCAGTTCCTCGGCCTTCTCCTTGGGCACCTCCATATTGGTATACATAACAATACAGGGCATGTCCGTATCCTCCATTCCAATCAATTTATCAGCAAGGGCGGTCCCCTTCTCTGGCCGCCGGATTAAAACGCCTCCAGATAGATCTGCTTTACCTCGTCCCGGGTAAGCGCCTTGGTATGATTCCGCATGCTTCCGGCAAAGACGTTGATGCAGTTGTCCGTCATCCAGTCGATTCCGGACTCCTCCACCCCCAGCTCCCGGAGCTTGCAGTTCAGATCAATGGACTTGAGGAAGCACTCCACCGCCTCCGCGCAGTCGGTCTCGTCCTTGCCGCCCAGCAGACGGGAGATGGCCGCGTAACGCTCCGGCTTGGTGTTGTAAGAGTGGCGGAAGAGGGGGGTGTCAGGGCCGCCAGTCCCTTTCCATGGACCACGTTATACATGCCGCTGACCGGATGCTCCATCCCGTGGCCGCCGCCCACGCCGGCGGTGTTGATGACAATGCCGCCCAGCAGGCTGGCCAGGGTGATGTTCTCCCAGTCCTCCTGTGTGCCCTCGCCGCGGTACACCTTGGGCAGGCTCCCGGCTGTCAGGCGGATGGCGTGCAGGGCAAGCTGGTCGGTAATGGGCTGGCTTCGGGTGGCCAGGTAGCCCTCCATGTTGTGGGAGAGGGCATCGAAGCCCACCGAGGCCAGCACCTCCTTGGGCATGGTCTTCATCAGCTCAGGGTCGATAAAGGACACTTTAGGATAGATCAGGTCTCCCCACAGGGACTTCTTGTCCTTGGTCTCGGGGTTGGTCAGCACCGCAAAGGGGTTGGCCTCGCTCCCTGTGCCGCAGGTGGTGGGTACCTCCAGAATGGGCAGGCAGCCGGTACCCTGCTTTCCACCGGAGATATAGTCATTCACGTCACCGCCGTTCACCGCGCAGAAGGCCACCGCCTTGGCCGCATCCATCATGGAGCCGCCGCCCATGCCGATGACTAGGTCGCACCCCTGCTCCCTGGCCAGGGCCGCGCCCTCCATAACCGTGGTGGTCAGGGGGTTGGGCTCCACCTTATTGAATACCGTGGCGCGGACGCCCGCGGCCTCCAGCAGGGCGATGGAGCGGTCCAGCAGACCGGAGCGTTTCGTGCTGCTGCGGCCCGTCACGATCAGGGCGTGGGTGCCATAGCTCTTGGCCGTGGCGCCCAGTTGGTCGATCACATTGGCGCCAAACAGCAGACGGACCGGCATAAAGTAAGAGAATTCCATACGATTACCTCATTTCTTTGATTTATATCAGCAGGTATAGAGCTCCGGGCGGCGGTCCCGCAGGAGCGGGCCGTTGATCCGGGCCCTATCCGCGTCCTCCAGCTCCATCTCTGCCAGCACCACCACGTTCTCCGCCTCATCTGCCTGGGCCAGTACGGAGCCGTCCGGCCCCAAGAGCATGCTGTGGCCGAAGAACGTGTATTCTCCCTCCTGCCCGGAGCGGTTGCAGGCCGCGAGAAAGAGCTGGTTTTCAAAGGCCCTGGTCTTGAGTTCCGTCTCGAAGACGGGCAGCTCGGAAAAGCCCCCCGGCATAATGCTGCTGGAGATGGAGATCAGAATCAGCCTGGCCCCCTTCTTCATCAGCTCACGGCAGGTCTCCGGGTAGCGCCGGTCGTAGCAGATGGCCAATCCCACCTTCCCGTACCGGGTATCCGCCACCACAAACTCCGGTCCGGGTGTGAAATAGTAGCGCTCATAGCTGCGCGTACAGGGTACGTGTACCTTCCGGTAGACCGCACCGATCGTCCCCTCCGGCGTCAGCAGAACCAGGGAATTATAGTAGGTACCAATCAGACTCTTTTCAAACAGCGGAAGGGCCAAGTAGATCCCCAGCTCCCCCGCCAGGGAACGAAAGCGCCGGACGGTTGGCCCGTCCAACTCCTCCGCGTAGGCAAAGTAGCGGGTGTCCTTATACAGCGGGAAAAACTCATCCAGCGCCAGCTCCGGCAGCACGCAGAGATCGGCCCCCTGCCTGGCCGCCTGAATCAGCAGCCGCTCCGCGCGCTCCACGTTTGCCTCCCGCCCTCCGATGTCCGCCGACATCTGTATGGCGGCAACCTTTACCTTCATTGTTCCGCCCCTTCTCTCCGGCCGGTCATCTCTGCACCACCCAGTCGATCATGTTCTTCCAAAACAGGTGGATATACTCCCATTCACAGAAAGCGGGGGGCATCCAGTGGGGCGCGCAGTCCGAGGCCCAAGCGAAGCTTCTGCCCTTTCCGTACTCATAGAAGGACAGGATGGGGTCTCCCTGGTATTCCACCGCCACCTGTGCCCCCGGCTTGGCTACGGCCTTGTTGTAGCCAAGCAGATAGGGCCATTCCTCGGGCAGCCCCTTCAGTGCCGGATGGCGCTGGGGGTCCACCTTCAGATCAATGCCTTCCGGGTGCTCCTGCCGGTCGTCATAGGGGAGAAAATCGACCGGGAGTGCCTTCTCGATGGGCGAACCGTGGTAGCAGCCCTTGCCGCCGATGCCCTGGAAGGTCATGTAGCCTCCCATCATCCCCAGGGCGCCGCCCTGCTCTACATAGTCCGCCAGGAGCTGTAGGCGGTTGGGGAAACGGACGCTTTGGGTAAACACCAGGGGGTGGAGCAACAGGGTATTGGCCCCCACATCGCTGAGAATCACCACATCATACGTCTTCAGCTCCTCCATCGTAGAGGGGAATTTCTCTCCCACCAGATGGGAGGGCAGGTGGGTGATCTCTGCAAACTCGTCCATCGCGGCATGGATTCGGTCGATCTCCGTTCCATACCCGCCAACCGAGAAGTCGTCCCACCCCTTTACCTCCATGTTATGGGTCAGCCAGGACTCCCCGGCAAACAGCATCTTGTACTTTTTCATATCAAGCTCCCTTCCATCGGTTCAATCGGTTGATTCTGTGCGGCGCAGCGGTGACACTTCACGATGTGGTCCCGTCCCACCAAGACAGGCGCCGGAATATGCTTGGAGCAGTTCTCCGTCCGGTACGGGCAGCGGGGATGATACCGGCATCCGGAGGGCGGCCTGATCGGGCTGGGCAGCTCGATCGGCGGCTCCCTGTTGGCCGTACTTAGGCGGGCGTCCCCGCTGATCTGGGGAATGGAGCGCAGCAGCTCCTTGGTATAGGGGTGCCTGGGGTTGTGATAGAGTTCCTCGGAGGTGCTGTACTCAATGACCTCGCCCAGGTAGAGCACCGCAATATGGTCGCTCATGTACTCCACTACGCTCAGATCATGGGAGATAAAAATAATCGAAATGCCGAACTCCTTCTGCAGGTCGTGGAACAGGTTGAGCACCTGCGCCTGCACCGACTTGTCCAGTGCGGACACTGGCTCGTCGGCCAGGATGATTTTAGGCTCCATTGCCAGGGCCCGCGCCACCGCCACGCGCTGCCGTTGCCCGCCGCTCAGGCTGTTGGGGTATTTATTGAGGAAGGACTTCTGCATCCCAACCGCGTCCAGGTAGCGGTATGCCCGCCGGCATGCCTCATCTCTGGGCACCTGATTGGCCGTCAGGCCGAAGGTGATGTTCTGCAGTACATTCATCTTGGGGTTCAGGGAGGAGTAGGGGTTCTGAAAGACCATCTGCATATTCTTCCGAAAGGTCTGCACATCCTGCCCCGTGGCATGGGCCATGTCGTACTCCTTCCCGCAGAGCTTCATTGTGCCACTGTCCGGCCGGATGCTGTGAAGGAGCAGCCGCGCAACCGTGGATTTTCCGCAGCCGGACTCACCGACGATGCCCAGCACCTCCCCCTCCTCCAGGCCGAGGGAAACGTGATTTACTGCTGAAACCACGTCGTTTTCGCCCAGCAGGCGCTTTTTTACCACAAAGGACTTGCACAGGTCGTTGACCTCTAAAATCTTGCTCATTGTACGCTCTCCAATCACGGCGCGCCGTCATACCGCGCGGGCTTAGCTGTTGGCCTCCATGGCGTCCTTCAGGCCGTCCGAAATGATATTGACACTCAGGGCTGTGACAAAAATGAACAGGCCCGGAATAATGGTAATCAGGGGATTGATGTAGATCTGCTGCCGCAGGGCGTTCAGCATGGAGCCCCATTCCGGCGTGGGGGGAGAGATGCCCAATCCCAGAAAGCTCAAGCCAGAGGCCGACAGGATGCTGACGCTGAATTGCGTGGTACAGTAGATGAAGATCCGCCCAAAGGTGTTCGGTATGATGAAAAACACGATAACCTTCAGCGGGCTGGCCCCGGAGGTCTGCGCCGCCTCAATAAAGTCCTCCGGCATGATATCCTGCACGGTGGATTCGGCCACCCGGGCGATGGGCGGAACCAGAATGACGGCGATTGGAATGATGATGCTGGACAGGCCCGAGCCCAGAACCGAGGACAGTGCGATGGCCAGCAGAATGGAGGGGAACGCATAGAAAATATCCAGGGTGCGCATGATGATCTGGGCATAGGCCTTGCCGAAATAGCCGGAAATGATCCCCAGGATACTGCCCACGATGGTGGCCAGCGCCACCGGCAGGAAGCCCATCAGCAGGCTCAGGCGCCCGCCGTACAGGCAGCGGGTCAGGATGTCGCGCCCCTGCTCGTCTGTTCCCAGCAGATGGCCGGCCGTGCCGATGCCCTGCAGCCGCTCCGCCGCATTGCCCTCAAAGGGGGTATACTGGGTGAGCAGCGGCGCGCCGAGGGCGCACAGCACCACGATCACGAACAGGATCAGCGCGGGAAGGGCCGCCGGGTAACGGAGAAAGGTCCGCACAAAGCGGCTGCGCGCCTCCCTGCGGAAATGGAGCTCCTCCGGATCCGCCGCAGCTCTGGAGCCAATGGATGACAGCAAAACAATCACTCCTTTGTATCCCGCAGGTCTTTATTTTCTCAGGCGCGGATCTGCCACAATGCGGAGCAGATCGATGAGCAGGTTGATGCTGACAAAGATCGCCGCCACAATCAGGATGGCCGCCTGGGTCACGGGAAAGTCGCTGGTGAAGATGCTCTGATAGATGATCAGGCCGATTCCCGGCCAGGAAAAAATGGTTTCCACCATCGTGGAGCCGCCCATCAGGTAGCCGAACTGCAGGCCCGCTACGGTCAGCAGCGTGGGAAAGCTGTTGCGCAGCACATGCCGCATGATGGCCGGCTCACTGAGTCCCTTCGCCCGCAGGGTAGTGACAAAGCTCCGGCTGCGCATCTCGGAGACTGAGCTGCGCACCATCCGCGTCATAATCCCCAGTGTCATGGCGCCGGCCGCGATAGCGGGAAGAATCAGGTGCTGTATGAGGGAGGAGAAGGTATAGTCCCCACTGGTATACATGCCTGTAGACGGCAGCAGGCGCAGGGTGACGGAGAAGATACCGATCAGGATCAATGACAGGCAGTAGTTTGGAATACTGATACCGCCGATGCCGAATACCGTGCCGATCCAGGAGAAGATGGAATTCGGCCGGTACGAGCTGTAGACACCGATCAGGATACTGAGCAGGAACGCGAAGATGCTGGCCCCCAGCGCCAGAATCAGGGTATTGTGGAGGGCCTCGCTGACCACGCTGAGCACGAGCCGGTTGTCGCTGACAGAGTTCCCAAAATTGCCGCGCACCGCGTTGCCCAGCCACATGAAATACTGCATATAGAGTGGCTGGTCAAAACCATACTGGTCGATGATCACCTGCCGGAGCTCCTCCGAAGCATCCAGAGGCACAATGCTGTCAATGGGTTCTCCCGGCATCATCTGCAGCAGGGCGAATACAATAACCGTCACACCGAAGAGCGTGAGGAACGCCAGGCCTATTCGTTTCAAGATAACTCGGACCATACTAACTCCCCTTGTATACTGCGGCCTGCGGCCAGGTTTCCCTGGCCGCAGGCCAGAGTCTTTTGCCGGAAATGACAGCGCTTATGAGACGGGGTTCTCTTACTCGACGGTAACCGTCGTCAAATCGACATACCAGGTCTGGGACTGGGCAAAATTCTGCACATTGGGGGCCAGAACCCTCAGGTTCCGGTCGTTGCAGACGATCACCCAGGGCAGCTCCTCGGTAAAAATCTTCTCGGCTTCAATGAACTGCTGGGTGGACTCCGCCTCGTCCGTGGCCGCATAGGCCGCCTCGATACAGGCATCGTACTCCGGGTTGCTGTACTTGCCGGTGTTGAAGGAGCCGCCCGTGCCCGCAAACTTCTGGAACACATTGGGGAACATGGTATAGAAGGAGGTGTTGAGCGCGCCCACATCGGCGTACTCATCCTTGAAGCCCACCTTCATTACGTCCCACACCCGCTCGGATTCCGACATATCCAGCTCAATGTGGATACCGACCTCCTCGGCGCACTTCTGGATGTACTCATTCATAATCTGGGGGAACATGTTGCCAGAGCCGCTGGTAGGGCAGACAAAGGTCGTGGTAAAGCCGTCGGGATAGCCGGCCTCGGCCAGCAGTTCTTTCGCCCTCTCCGGGTTATAGGTATACTCCTCCACACCCTCCGCATACCACGGAGAACCTGGATACATTAACTGCGCCAGCGGTGTGCCCACACCCTGAAGGATGTCATTGCACAGTCCCTCCCGGTCAATGGACATGCTGAAAGCCTGCCGGACGCGGGCATCTGCAAAGGGGCCGGACTCCGTGTTCATGATGTAAAGCCACGCATGGGGGTAGTCGTTCAGCTTGACCTGATAGCCCTGGGACTTCAGAGACTCCAGGGACTCCACGGGAACTACCTCGGCCCAGTCCACCTCGCCGGACTGGAGGGCCGCCAGGCGGGCCGACGCGTCGGAGATGGGCTTGAGGATCAGTGTCTTGATCTGCGGCACGTTCCCCCAGTAGTTCTCGTTCCGCTCCATGACGAGCTCCTGGCCCGCGATCTTGCTGACAAACCGGAAGGGCCCGGAGCCTACGGGGGCGTCGGCAAAGCCGTCGCCCTTCTCCTTCACCGCCTCCATGGAGGGAATCATGATATAGGGCAGATCGTAGATCAGATAGGCGTTGTTGTCCTGCACAGTGTCAATGGTGATCGTGTAGTCGTCCACCTTGGCATAGGATTCGATATTGGCCAAGAAGCTGCCCACCGATGCGGCGCAGGTGGTGCTGTAGTACTCAAAGTCAGGATTCATCACGCGGTCCAGCGCAAAGATCACACAGTCCGCATTGAAATCCGTTCCGTCGTGGAACTTGACTCCCTCCCGTAGATGGAACGTCCACCGCTTGGGGTTTTCCGGGTTCTGCTCCCAGGAGGTGGCCAGGCCTGGGATAATCTTGCCGGCCTCAGTTTCCGAGCTCGCATCCCACTTCACCAGGGCGTCATAGAGCTGGAAGCTGACGAAGCGGTAACCCTCCTGCCCCTCCGTGGGCTCGGAATCGGTATTGGGCAGGGCCGCGCAGGTCATCGCAATCCGCAGAGTGCCGCCGTCGCCGGTACTGTCCACACCGGAACCGCCGCCGGTGGGCGAGGTTTTCTCATCCGAATTGCCGCAGGAGACACAGCCCGCCAACAGGGCTGCCGCCAGAGAGAGCGCCAGGAATCTTTTCACGTGTTTCATGTCCTCATTTACCTCCAGACGTTACTAAATTCATATGACACGCCGTCATATGGTGCTCATCGATGGGCTTGAGCTCTGGAACGCTCTGCCGGCACGCCTCGGTTGCGTAGGCGCAGCGGTTGGAAAAGGGGCATCCAGGCGGCATATGGACAATGGTGGGCGGCTGTCCCTCGATGGCAACCAGCCGCTCCCGGTTGCCGCTCTTGGGGAGCGCGGCGATCAGCGCCTTGGTATAGGGGTTCGCCGGCGTCTCCAGCACCTGCCTGGTGGCGCCGCACTCCAGAATGATACCGCCGTACATGATGGCGATCTGATCCGCCACCTGGGCCGCCACACCGATGTCGTGGGTCACCATCATGATGGACATGCGGTCGCTCTCCTGCAGTTCCAAGAACAGGTTGAGAATCTGTTTTTGGATGGTGACATCCAGGGCCGTTGTGGGCTCGTCCGCCAGCAGCAGGCAGGGATTGCAGCACAGCGCCATAGCGATGACCGCCCGCTGGCGCATGCCGCCGCTCATCTCGTGTGGGTAGGCGTTCATCCGCTCCCTGGGCGAAGGGATACCCACCTTGACGAAGAGCTCTTCTACCCGCTCCCTGGCCTCTGCCTTTGTCAGGCTGGAGTGCGCCCGGATGGTCTCTACAATCTGATAGCCCACCTTATACATCGGGTCCAGCGCGGACAGAGAGTCCTGATAGATCATGGCCATCCGGTTGCCCCGGATATCCCGGAATTCCTTCTCACTCATTCGGAACAGGTCATTTCCCAGAAACTCCGCCTGTCCCTCTACGGCGGCTGTCTTGGGCAGAATCCGGAGCAGCGCCTTCATATAGGTGCTCTTTCCAGAGCCGGACTCCCCCAATATCACCAGCGTCTTGCCCCGCTCCAGGCTCAGGGAAACCCGGTTCACCGCCCGAACCATCCGGTCCTTGATCTTGAAATCTGCACACAGCCCGGTGGTCTTAACAATGATGTCGCTCATCCGCATTCACTCCATGCGCTTCTTAAAATCCAATACTTCTTCATACGATGGGATAGAATCCTGTGCCCCTACCCTGGACACCGCCAGGGCGGACGCCATATTGGCGAAGACGATCGCCTCCTCCGTGGAGCGGCCGTCCGCCAGCTCCCGGGCCAGCGCCGCGTTGAAGGTGTCTCCTGCCGCTGTGGTATCCACCGCCTGTACCTCGGGCGGGCGGTAGAGCGTATGCCCCTCCCGGTTGACATGCAGGGCACCGCGGCTTCCCAGCGTAATGATGATATTCCGCGTCCCTTTCTCCAGCAGGGGTTTGCAGTGAACCGCAAGCTCCTCCACTTCATCGGTCGGGCAGCCGGTCAGGCGCTTGAATTCGCTCTCATTGGGGGTCAGATAGTCCAGTCCCGCATATACTTCATCAGGCAAGCTGTCCGGTGCGGGGGCCGGGTTGAGAATGACGGTTTTGTGCAGCCCACTGGCCAGCTCTACCGCATAGCAGACGCTCTCAAAGGGGATCTCCATCTGGAGCAGCACAATGTCGCTCTCCTCAAACCGCGCCCGGTTCCGCCTCAGATAGTCCACATCGCATAGGTTATTGGCGCCGGGAATGACAATTATGGAGTTGTTTCCCTTCTCATCCACACAGACCACCGCCATGCCGGTGGATACCCCGTCCACCGTCCTTATTGCGCGGGTGTCCACATTGGCCTGTTGCAGATTTCGCACCAGCTCACCGCCCAGGGGGTCATCTCCCACCGCATTGAGGAACGCGGTGTCCCCGCCCAGGCGTCCGCAGGCATACGCCTGGTTGGCCCCCTTCCCGCCGCAGGTCTTTCGGAAGGAGCGGCACAGGATGGTTTCGCCCAACTCCGGGGCCTGCCGTACTCCGATCACAAAGTCGACGTTCGCGCTTCCTACCACCAAAATCTTTTTCAATGAGAACACCCCTACGTCTTCCTAGATTCTTTCCCCCGCCGGGGCACCGATGCCGGATGATCCGCTGTGCTTATACATATAGAATCCGTTCGCCATAGATGGTCTTGACTGAGCCTCTCACCACCAGCTTGGGCTGGAGGTGGATATTTTTGGTTTCAATGGGCTTACCCACGATTGCCCGGATCAGCGTATCCGCCGCCCGGCGTCCCATTTCGATGGTCGGCTGCTGAATGGTGGCCAGAGGCGGGTCACATAGCTGAGAAAAGCCGATGTTGTCAAAGCCGATGATTTCCACATCCTCCGGGATAGCGTAAGTCAGCTCCTTGAGCGCCTTAATGGCGCCCAGCGCCATGGTATCATTGGCCGCCAGGACTCCGGTAAAGCGGGTGCCCTCCCGCTCCAGCTCCATGATGGCCCGGTATCCGCTTTCAAAGGTGTAATCGCCATATTTAATGAGCCGCTCCTCAAACGGCAGACGGTACTGCTCCAGCGCATCCCGGTAGCCCTGAATCCGCTCCACCGAGGTAGAGATGTTTCGCGGACCGGAGATCAGAGCGATTTTCTCGTTACGATGCTGAATGAGCAGGCTGCACGCCATGAAAAGGGCGTAGGAGTTGTCCACAAAGATTCCCGCCGTATACTCGGCGCCCGCCAGCATGCGGTCCACCAGCACACAGGGCACGCTGTACTTCTTCAGCCTCTGGTAGTGCTCTCCGGCGGTCTGGGCTGTTGTCACTAAAATAATGCCGTCTACCCGCTTGGCCAGGAAGATGGAGAGGTAACGCTCCTCCTTTTCCATGGAGAAATCTGTGTTTCCCAGCAGAACGGTGTACCCTTGCTCTGTGGCCTCCCCCTCGATTGCCTTGACCAGCTCACCGAAAAAGGGGTTTATGATATCCGGGATAATCAGCCCAAGAGTCTTGGACTGGTTCTGGCTCGGCAGGCTGTAGGAGCGGTAGTTCGTCTCCTTCACAATTTGCAATACGCGTCTGCGTGTTTCAGGGCCGACTCCCTGTTCAATTCCGTTTACGACTCTGGAAACCGTCGCTTTTGATACTCCGGCCATTCTTGCGATGTCTTCCATCGTAACTCTCATGTATGCGATCCTTCCATACAGGGGCCCTGCCCTGCGGTGTCATCTGGTACTGTTTTGTTTGTTAAGTGAATTGTATTTGAGTAACAAAGTTTCGTCAGTATGTAAACATAGCCGAAATTTATAGTACAAAATAAACAAACAGCACAAATCTTTTAAGACACTTTTATAACAACTTGAGAGTTTTTTGTAACTTTACTGCTTAATTGACCTCTGATTCAGAGAAATGAATTTCCCTCCCGTCCCTTCTGTGCACCTCAAAATATTCTCTATCGTTTTTTATGGTTTTAAATATTATAAAAAACGGTTGTCAAAACGCAATAAAGAAACTTCAAAAGCCAAACTGCTTTTAAGCAAACTGCCATTTTTGTCTAGAGTTTGGACAGGATGCGGGTTTTGTCTATTTTCCTTTTGCAAAAACGGCGGTATAGTAGCAACGATGAATGGTATGACATGCCGTGAAAGGGGAAAACCAAGATGAAGATTCCTGACAGTTTGAAGCGCTACGGCCTGGCCAAGGTGTATGATTATCTGGACAAGGACCCGATGAACAACATGGGCAAGGTCATGGATCTGGTCAACAAGTTTGCCGGCGACACCCTGTCCCTCCAGCGGGAGGCATTTGATAAGGTAATTAACGACAAAGACTCCTGTTGGCACCAGCTCATTGAGAAGGTCTGGACCCAGACCGACCCCAGTGTGCTCAAGACGATATTCAACAACTTCTTTGTCAATGCAAACCTGGTGGGCTGGCCCAAGCAGGAGGAACTGCGCAAGAAGTACGGCTGCAACATTCCCTGGGCCATCCTGCTGGACCCCACCTCCGCCTGTAATCTGCATTGCACCGGCTGTTGGGCGGCGGAGTACGGCAACAAGCTCAACCTGACCTTTGATGAGATTGACTCCATCATTACTCAGGGCAAGGAGCTGGGCATCTACCTGTACATCTACACCGGCGGCGAGCCGCTGGTGCGCAAGAAGGACCTGATCGCCCTGTGCGAGAAGCACAGCGATGCGGCCTTCCTCTCCTTTACCAACGCCACCCTGATCGACGAGGAGTTCTGCCAGGACATGCTGCGTGTGGGCAACTTTATCCCCGCCATCAGTCTGGAGGGCTTCGAGGAGGCCAACGACTCCCGCCGCGGAGAGGGTGTGTACGACAAGGTCACCCACGCCATGGCCCTGCTGAAGCAGCACCACCTGCCCTTCGGCATCTCCGCCTGCTACACCAGCGTCAACTACAAGGACATCACCAGCGAGAAGTTCTACGATCTGATCATGGATCTGGGCGCTTACTTCGTGTGGTTCTTCCACTACATGCCCGTGGGCAACGACGCCGCCCCCGAGCTGATGCCCAACCCCGAGCAGCGGGCCGAGGTCTACCGCCGCATCCGCGCCATGCGGGAGACCAAGGGCATCTTTGCCATGGACTTCCAGAACGACGCCGAGTATGTGGGCGGGTGCATCGCCGGCGGCCGCCGCTACCTGCACATCAACGCCAACGGCGACGTGGACCCCTGCGTGTTCATCCACTATTCCGACTCCAACATCCGGGAGAAGAGCCTGCTGGAGTGCCTGCAATCCCCCATGTTCATGGCCTACCATGACAACCAGCCCTTCAACGAGAACATGCTCCGCCCCTGCCCCATGTTGGAAAACCCGGAGTTCATTGAGAAGATGGTTCACGAGACGGGCGCCCACTCCACCGATCCTCAGTCTCCCGAGAGCGTGGAGCATCTGACGGCCAAAACCCACCCCTATGCCGACAACTGGACTCCCATGGCCGACAAGCTGTGGTCCGAGTCCCATCCCGGCTGCGCCGGGTGCGCAGGCTGTGGCAGCACCGGCTGCGGCCAGTAACAACGGTCAGAAAAAAGCGCGTGTACGTAGTTTTCGTACACGCGCTTTAGCCTGTGGAAGAAGTCTTTTCGACAGGCTGAGGGACTTTTTGAAACTTGAAAAAAGTTGAAAAAATGGCCCGCCGGTCTCCCGGCGGGCCGCTGTCTTATTCGGTGGTATAATTGTCGAAATAGCCCTGAATGTAGACGATGGGGGTACCCTTGTCGCCAGAGCCGGAGGTCAGGTCGCACAGGGAGCCGATCAGGTCGGTCAGGCGGCGGGGCGTGGTGCCCTGGGCGGCCATTTTGCCCACCAGGGAGCCGTCCTTCTTTTTGATCTCGTCTTTGATGGCATCCCGCAGCGCCTCGCCGGACAGGGCGGCAAAGTCGTTGTCCGCCAGATACTTGAGCTTGAGCTCGTTGGGGGTGCCCTCCAGGCCGGCGGTGTAGGCGGGAGAGACCACCGGATCAGCCAGCTCCCAGATCTTGCCCACGGGGTCCTTGAAGGCGCCGTCGCCGTAGACCATGACCTCCACGTGCTTGCCGCTCTCCTTCAGGATGCGGGCCTGAATGGCCTCCACCAGATCCTGGCACTCCCGGGGAAAGAGCTTCACCTTGTCCTCGGTGGACTTGTTGGAGCCCAGCAATCCGTACTTGCCGTTGTAGCCGCTGCCGTCGATGGAGGCGGTCATGATCTCGTCCAGGCAGAAGACCTTCTCCGCCCCGGCGGCCAGCAGGCGGCGCTTGGTGCGGGCGCGGGTGTGGATGTCACAGGCCAGCACGTTCTTGGTGTAGGGCAGGATGGCCCGGGGGTCATTGGCGAAGATGACCTCCACCTCCGCGCCGCTCTCCCGGATCAGGTTGGAATAGTAGTCCACATAGTCCACGCCCGTGAAGGGGTGGACGGTGTAGCCGAACAGCTCCCGGTAACGCTCCAGGGTGAGGACATCCTTATAGGGGTCCACCCCCTTCTCGTCCATCGCATCCACATCGATGAGGTGATTGCCCACCTCGTCGGAGGGGTAGGACAGCATCAGGACCACCTTCTTGGCCCCCTTGGCGATGCCCCGAAGGCAGATGGCAAAGCGATTGCGGCTGAGGATGGGGAACAGGACACCCACGGTCTCCCCGCCCAGCTTGGCGCGCACGTCGGCGGCGATATCGTCCACCGAGGCGTAGTTCCCCTGGGCGCGGGCGACAATGGCCTCGGTCATGGCAATCACGTCCCGGTCGCGGATGGTGAGCGCTCCGTCCTTGACAGTCTCCAGGACGGAATTGGTGACGATCTCCACCAGGTCGTCCCCACTTCGGATGATGGGAGCACGAATTCCCATGGATACGGTGCCGACCATGCGGCTCATGCAACAACACTCCTATTATCTTTCATTTCGGTGCGGCACTTCCGCCGCAACGGATGTATTATACTATAAAGGAGACAGCTTGTAAAACAAAAATTTTGCAAGCCGTCCCTTTTTTGGCTCACACCCCGTCTCCCTGCTCCGCCGGGAAATGCTCCCCCACCCATTGGCGGACGCACTCCAAAAAGCGGGCAGTTAACGGCGAAGGGGAACGGCCGCGGCGTATCGCCAGGGCGATACGCCGGTAGTGTCTCCGCTCCAGCGGGATGGCGGCGAAGGCGTAGCTGGAGGCGCGCAGCACCAGCTCCGGACGGATACTCACCCCAAGCCCCTGTTCCACCATGGCCAATGCGGCAAAGTCATCATTGACGGTGTAACGGAGATTGGGCCGGAATCCCTCCTCCTGGAAAATGAGGCCGATCTCCAAATCCCGCTCCTCCGGTGTGTTGATATAGGGATCCTCCCGGAACCGCTCCATGGGATAGTAGGGGGCCTTTGCCAAAGGGTGATCCAGGGGAAGTACCGCCATCAGCTCGTCCCGAAAAAGGGGGTAGGTTTCCAGCCCCGGCCCCGCGGGCAGTCCCAAAAAGCCGCAGTCTGCCTGACCCTGCCGCAGCAGATCCTCCACCTCCGCGAACTCCCAGTTGCTTACCAGGTCAAACTGAATACCCGGGTAGCGGCCGAGGAACTCCTTCATGATAGCGGGCAGCCAGTGGATGGACACGCTGGCGAAGGTGGCCACCCGCAGGGTTCCCCGGGTCAGGCCGTGGAGCTCCGCCACCTGCTCCTCCAGCTCCCTGCCCGCATTGCACACCGCCTGAACATAGGGCAGCAGCGCCGCCCCGCTGCTGCTGAGCACCACCCCCGTCCGGCTGCGGGTAAGAAGCTCCATGTCCCACTCCCGCTCCAGATCGGCAATCACGCGGCTCACCGCCGACTGGGTATACCCCAGCGCCTCCGCCGCACGGGTGATGCTCCCCAGCTCCACAGTTTTCAGCAGAATTTGATACTTGTTAAGATTCACAATTACCATTCCATTTCCGCATATTCAGCATGAAAAAGATTCGCTTGTCTCATATCTTATATTATTGTATACTGAAACCGTAAGGAAGGCAAGAGCTTGTGATAGAAAGGAGTTATCACAATGAAAAAGACGATTTGGACCACCGACCACCGTACGCTGGAGCATTACAGGGAGATGAGCAGCATGCCCTTCTCTGTTGATCTTATGCGTGCTTACTGGCAGGGCAGCCCCTGGCGGGCCCTCCGAGTGCTGTTTCCCAGGGGTTGACACCTTGTCCTGCAAGGGTTTCACCATATAACACGCCTCATGGAGCGGCGGGCATGCCTCCCTCCTTGATCTGCACAAGGATTTGTCCCCCTCCAGCCACAGAAGGCCCCCCGCCCGGCGGGGGGCCTTCTGTGCGTTTCAAGCGCCGGTTAAACAATCATCGTACGTTCCTTGGAACTATTTTGCGTGTAACCATCCTTGTTTTCCCCTCTACAATGGAAATACTATGCCTCACAGGGCAAAAATGCTCTGAAAACCGCAAAAGAGGTGTGTCTTATGAAGAAGGCTCATGGAACGAGCAAACAGCTTCCTGCGCTGGACGAGCGCAGCGATGGAATTCTGGAAAACAGGGGCTGGTCCGCCGAGGCCAAGCGCCGCTTCTGGCCCAAGCACTCTTGGAAGGCACTCATGGACTGTTATCGCCACAGCCGCTGAGCTGGTGTGCACAAGGAAAGCCTCCGGCACAGCCGGAGGCTTTCCTTTGCCTTTCCGCACAGAGGGACGGTCTCAGCTCCCGGCCCGCCGGCAGATCTCATGGCGCTTGGGGCCGGTGGAGACGATGGTGATGGGGGCCTCGATGTGCTTTTCAATGAAGTCCACATAGTCCCGGGCGGCCTTGGGCAGCTTGCCGTAGTCGGTGACGCCCCGGATGTCGCACTTCCAGCCCGGCAGGGTTTCATACACCGGCTTGGCCCGGTCCAGCAGAGCGGGCACAGGGAAGTCGGTGGTCACCTTGCCGTCGATCTCATAGCCGGTGCACACCTTGATCTCGTCGAGGTAGCCCAGGCAGTCGATGGCGGTGAGCGCCACCTGTGTGGCCCCCTGCACTATGCAGCCGTATTTCGTAGCAACGGCATCGAACCAGCCCACCCGGCGGGGCCGGCCGGTGGTGGCGCCGAACTCACCGGCGTCGCCGCCCCGGCGTCTCAGTTCGTCGGCCTCCGCGCCGAACAGCTCGCTGACGAAGGCGCCGGCGCCCACGGCGGAGGAGTATGCCTTAGTGACCGTGATGATATCGGTAAGGGCCGTGGGAGGCACCGCGCCGCCCACGGTGCCGAAGCCCGCCAGGGTATGGGAGGAGGTGGTCATGGGGCAGATGCCCAGGTTGGGATCCTTCATGGAGCCCAACTGCCCCTCCAGCAGCACCCGCCTGCCCTCCTTAAGGGCCCGGTGAACGAAGCCCACCGCGTCGCCCACGTAGGGCTCCAGCGCCGCGCGGTAGCCCATCAGCTCGTCAAACAACGCCTTTGGCTCCAGCAGAGGCTTGTGGTAGAGGTGCTCCAGCAGGACGTTTTTCAGGGTACAGATGTGCTCCAGTTGACCCATGAGCCGCTCCTCATTGTAGAGGTCGGCCACCTGAATCCCGATTTTGGCGTACTTGTCGGAATAGAAGGGTGCGATGCCCGACTTGGTGGAGCCGAAAGCAGCCCCCGCCAGGCGCTCCTCCTCATAGCTGTCCAGCAGCACATGATAGCTCATCAGAAGCTGGGTACGCTGATCCACGATGATATGGGGGGCGGGCACACCGCCGTCGGCCAGATGCTTCAGCTCGGCCAGAAACTTCTTCACGTCCAGGGCCACACCGTTGCCGATGATGTTGGTGGTATGCGGGTAAAAGACACCCGAGGGCAGTTGGTGGAGCGCAAATTTGCCGTAGTCACAGATGATGGTGTGCCCGGCGTTGGCCCCGCCCTGAAAGCGGATGACCACATCGGACGCCTCGGCTAGGAGATCGGTGATCTTTCCCTTGCCCTCGTCGCCCCAGTTTGCGCCAACGATTGCTTTGACCATAGTTCGTTCCTCCTGCCGCGGGGATTCGCGCATTGGCCTTTTCCCGCGCGCAACCGCCCGGGAGGGCACCTTCATTTATGAAGGAGTCTCTCCCGGAACGCCCTTTATTATAACGCCGCGGCGGCAGGGCTGACAAGGTAAAAAGTGCAAAAAAACAGCTATTCCTCCGGGGTATTTTCTTTCTGGCCCGGGATTGCGAGAGAAAAGGCCGGAATCCCCTCCGCATAGGGCGCGATGGAGTAAAGTGGAAAGTAGATCACAGGCCCCGCCTCCGTCAAATAGAAACGCTCCGGGTCGAAGCTGCGGGGCAGCCGCGCCTCCCAGTCGGGCGCGAACCAGGACTCCCCCGCGGACAGCCGAGCCCGGAGCTGCCGCTCCACCTCCGCCAGCGCCCATGCCCTCCACCGGAATCCCGGCGGAAACAGCTCCCCCAGCGTCAGGGGGCTCCCCCCCGGCAGCGCCCAGGCGCTTCCCTGCCGCAGGGTGACGCCGTGGGGGCCCCCGGTCCGCTCCGCGGCGTCATAATACAGGCTCAGGCACTCCGGGGTGTGGAGGGTCACGGCGCCGGTGAGGGATGCCTCCCACGGCCGGAAGGGATGGGAGACCTCCCTGGCCTGCCGGGCGGCCGTGCAGGCCCTGGGATAGAGCTCCCGCTCCCAGCGGGCCGCCCACGCCCCCTCCAGGCGGCGGCACCAGCGCTCCAGCCGCCGCAGGCCGGGTATTCCCTCCGGCAGCTCCAGGCGGACACCGGAGACCGCGAGCACCGGCTCCTCCTCCCAGCAGAATTCCCGCCTCCACTCCTTCCAAGTCGGCTCGGCCTTCTCCGTCCCTGTGTGCAGCCCCTTCATCGCGGGCACCTCCCTCTTTCAGAATCCGGTGCTCCATCCTATGAAACTCCGTAAAATCGGTGAAAAAGAGGTTTACTTCTATACTTCACTTTGGTAAAATAGATACGATTTCCGCAGAGACTGACGAGGAGGTCATTGATACCTATGACGAAAAACGAAAAGCGGGAGCATGGGGATGTGCTCTATGAGGCCATTCTTACCCTGAAGGATCTGGAGGAGTGCAAGAAGTTCTTTTCCGACCTGTGCACCGTGGCGGAGCTGAGGGCTATGGAACAGCGCTTTGAGGTGGCCATGCTCCTGTCTGACGGCATGATCTACAACGACATTCTGGAGCGCACCGGCGCGTCCAGCGCCACCATCAGCCGGGTCAACCGTTCTCTCCAGTACGGGGCCGACGGTTATCAGGCGGTGCTCCCGCGGATCAAGGAGAAGCTGGGCGGCGATGGCATATGAATTCCTGGCGGGGTGCTACGACGCCTTTACCGCCGACGTGCACTATGCCCGCTGGGCCGACTATCTGGAGAAGCACTTCGCCCGAAGCCGGCTGCCCATCCGCACGGTGCTGGATCTGGCCTGCGGCACCGGGAGCCTGACCCGTGTCCTGGCGGAGCGGGGCTATGAGATGATCGGCGCCGACCTGTCCCAGGAGATGCTGGCCCAGGCGGCGGAGAAATGCCGGGGCGCAGGCCCCATCGAGCCGATCTTTCTGCATCAGGCCATGGAGGAGCTGGATCTCTACGGCACTATCGACGCCTGCGTGTGCTGCCTGGACAGCATCAACTACGTCACCAGCCCCAAAAAGCTGGCCCGGGCCTTCCGGCGGGTGCACACCTTCCTCATGCCCGGCGGCCTCTTCCTCTTTGACATCAACACCCCGCAAAAGCTCCGGGGCCTGGACGGCCAGATGTTTCTGGACGAGAGCGAGGATGCCTACTGCGTCTGGCGGGCCGACTGGTCGGAGCGCCGGCGCATCTGCACCTATGGAATGGACATCTTCCGGCTGGATCCAGGCGGGCTGTGGAGCCGCTGGGAGGAGGTTCACGAGGAGTACGCCTACGAACCGGCGGAGCTGGAGGAGCTGCTCCAGCAGGCCGGTTTCCGGCAGGTCAGACAATACGGCGAGCTGAGGTTCCGCGCCCCCAGGGAGGGGGAGCAGCGGATTTTCTTTGCCGCACGAAAGGAATTTTGACAAGCATGGCAGACAAGATCATTCGCGTTTTGGCCAAGGACGCGCCGGTGAAGGCATCGGCGATCACGGCCAAGGAGATGGTGGAGCGTTCGCGGCAGATTCACAAGACTCTGCCCGTGGCCACCGCGGCCCTGGGCCGCAGCCTGATGGCCGCCTCCATGATGGGCAACCAGCTCAAGGAGAAGGATGGCTCGGTAACCCTGCGCATCAAGGGAGGCGGCCCGCTGGGCGGCATCACCGTGGTGTCCGACAGCCAGGGCAACGCCCGGGGCTATGTGGTCAATCCCCTGGTGGACCTCCCCCTGAAGGGCCCCGCCAAGCTGGATGTGGGCAGCGCCGTGGGGCGGGACGGCTCCCTCACTGTCATCAAGGATCTGTGCATGAAGGAGCCCTATGTGGGCACTGTCCCCCTGATATCCGGCGAGATCGCCGAGGATATTACCTCCTACTTTGCTGAGAGTGAGCAGATCCCCACCGCCTGTGCCCTGGGCGTGCTGGTGGACGTGGACCAGAGCGTGCAGTGCGCTGGTGGATACCTCATTCAGCTCCTCCCCGGCGCAGATGACGCCGCCATCTCCGCCATCGAGCAGGGTATCGCCAGGGTAGGCCCGGTAACCGAGGCGCTGCGGGGCGGCCTGAGCGCCAGGGAGCTGGTGGAGCAGGTGCTCTCTGAATTTCAGTTGGAGGTACTCTCTGAGGAGCCGGTGGAGTACCGCTGCTACTGCAGCCGGGAGCGGGTCACCCGCGCCCTCATCAGTATGGGGCGTGAGGAGTTGAACTCCCTCATCCGGGAGCAGGGCAGGGCCGAGCTCACCTGCCAGTTCTGCGACAAGGTATATCACTATACAAACGAGGAGCTGGAAGGACTTCTGGCCTCACTGTAGGTTTGAGAGAAAAAAAGCAAAAAATTTTGGCTGAAATGGTTGACAACTGGGGGAAGCTTTAGTATAATAACCTTCGCCGCGTGACCAAGAGTGATTTACAAACTGGTCTGCGGCGAGGACAAGGGAGCATAGCTCAGCTGGGAGAGCGCATGCCTTACAAGCATGATGTCACAGGTTCGAACCCTGTTGTTCCCACCACTCCCGTGAGGGAGCTCCCGTACCCCCTACCGTCTGGCGCGGTAGTTCAGTTGGTTAGAACGCCGGCCTGTCACGCCGGAGGTCGAGGGTTCAAGTCCCTTCCGCGTCGCCATTCGCCTCTGTAGCTCAGTTGGTAGAGCAGGGGACTGAAAATCCCCGTGTCGCTGGTTCGATTCCGGCCGGAGGCACCATTTCTCCGGTGGATACCCAAGGTATCCACCGGGGGAATCTTTCAAAAGCAGGTATCAAGCGTGTGTGATCCGCATAGAATGGATCAGGGCATGCAGGTGTAGCTCATCTGGTAGAGCGCCACCTTGCCAAGGTGGAGGTAGCGAGTTCGAGCCTCGTCACCTGCTCCATACAAAAGATAACAGGAGCAAATCTTGCTCCTGTTATCCATACGGCGACATAGCCAAGTGGTAAGGCAGAGCTCTGCAAAAGCTCCACCCCCAGTTCAAATCTGGGTGTCGCCTCCAAAAAAGAAGCACCTGCTTTGCAGGTGCTTCTTTTTTGCAGTCTGTGGAAAAAAGTCTTAACCATAGCCTGCCGGCCTTTTTAATGGCGTCCGGCGGGAAACGCGGGAGAAAGGAAGGCGCCGCAATGATCTATCTCGAACCGCCCGGTACGGACCCCTATTTTAATCTGGCGCTGGAGGAATATGTCTTTGAGCAGATGGACCGGAGCAGGGCCTATTTTATGCTCTGGCAGAACAGCAACACCATTGTGGTGGGCAAATATCAGAACACCGCCGAGGAGATTAACCAGGCTTTTGTGGATGCCCACGGGATTCGGGTTGTGCGGCGCCTGTCCGGCGGCGGGGCGGTGTACCACGATACAGGCAACCTGAATTTTACCTTTATCGTGGACCAGGACACCGCCCCTGGCCTCAACTTCAAGATTTTTGTCCGCCCTGTGGTGGAGGCCCTGGCCCGCTTCGGCGTCCACGCCGAATTCACCGGCCGCAACGACCTGACCATCGGCGGCATGAAATTCTCCGGAAATTCCCAGTACGCCAAACACGGGCGCCTGCTCCACCACGGATGCATCATGCTGGACTCCAACCTGACCGACGTGGCCGACGCTCTGCGGGTGAAGCAGGCCAAGTTCGACTCGAAGGCCGTGAAGTCGGTGCGCAGCCGGGTGACCACCATCAACACCCACGCCCCCACCCCCATCGCTATGGAGGACTTCAAATCGGCGCTGCGGGCGTGCGCCATGGCCGGTGGAGCACTGGAGCCCTATACTCTGACCGCAGAGGATATGCTGGCCGTACAGAAGCTGCGGGACGGGAAGTATGTCACATGGGCGTGGAACTACGGCTTCTCACCCCCTTATGACATGCGGCGGGAGGCCAGGTTTCCCGCCGGGCTGGTCACCGCCCACCTGCGTGTGAAGCAGGGATGCATTCAGGCCGTCCGGTTCTACGGCGACTTTTTCGGCAGCGGGCCTCTGGAGGAGCTGGAGGCGGCCATGGCCGGTCTGCCCCTGGACGCACAACTGGCGGAGGCCCTGGCCCCGCTCCATGTGGAGCACTATATGAGCGGCATTACTGCGGAGGAGCTCGCCCGTCTTCTGCGGGGGTGAGGCGCGGGGAGCTGCCGGCGGTGGTCAGCCCTCCGCCCAGAGGGACAGCAGCTCCTCCGGGTCGGCGTACAGGGCCTGATACAGCGCATGGTACTGCTCCTGTACCCCCTCCCCCGCCTCCCGCAGGCTGGGCAGCGGGGCCTGGAGGCCATAGAGATAGAGCCAGCAACCCTCCCGGCCGCCCAGCAGGGTATCCCGGCCTGTGAGCACCTCCAGGGGTTCCGTCTCAATGTGCAGCTGCGCGATGCCGCCGCACTCCGGCCCCAAGGCCCGGCAATAGAGCAGCAGACCGCCGCCGTCCAGCGCCTGCACCGCCCCGAGGTCCGGCCAGGGCTCCGGCAGGGCCAGGGAAAAGCCCCTGGCGTCCACATAGAAGTGCTCCCGGAGCAGGGCCCGCAGGTCGATGCTCCTGCCGTGCAGGGCGGCGTCATAGGTTCCTGTCCGGCCGCCGTGGGGCGGCCACACCTCCATGGTCAGCTCGGTGAGATCCGCCGCCTGTCCCGGCGACAGATAGATGCCATAGGTCTTTTCCGCCGTCCAGTCCTCCCCGTCAAAGTAGTGGAGGCTGATTCCCCCCAGCGCCTCTGTCTCCGCCCGGCCGGCGATGTGAAGGTTCCACTCCTCCTCCGGGCCGCTGTGCTCCGGCAGGCGAAAGGAAATGCAGTATTCCAACTCGCCGGGACCTATGTCATACTCCCGCACCTCGATGCTCTCCTCCAGCGCGTCCATGGCCTCCTCCGCCGTGAGGAGCCGCTGTTCACAGGCCGCCAGTGAGGTGACGGCCAGGGCGGCAGCCAGCACGAGGCCGGCCGCCGCCGCCCCCCTTCGCCTGTGCTGG
>OODM01000419.1_pt1 | contig 28159 bp, 26 predicted proteins | sample 1671471 | NCBI WGS metagenome assembly OODM01 (sample SAMN06348160, study PRJEB24527) | human gut metagenome | biome: human gut; feature: ankylosing spondylitis patient; material: feces | host: Homo sapiens | place: China | collected 2015-10 | reverse complement strand
CAATAAAAAGCAGCACCGGACAACAGTCACACGCGGAACCAGCTCTATCCCTGCACCGTTTTCACTAAAATCAGCCTGTCGCCCGGCCGGATCGTGCTGTCTGACAGGTGGTTTAGCTCCATGATCCGTTCTACGCTTGTGTGGAACATCCTGGCGATCTTCCAGAGACTGTCCCCCGGCTTCACCACATATCCGATGATCCCCGGAATTTTTTTGAGCCGCTCCGTATCCAAAGGTTCCTCCGCCACGCTCAGGACCGTCTGCTCGCAGACAGGCTTTAACACCAGCACATCCGCCGTGATCTGAGCCTTCACCTCCACGGCGTCCCCGCCTGCCATGACAGCTGTAAGCCCGGAGATTCCCGGTTCAATCTCATATACCACATCCTGCGTCAGACCATCCGCAGTTGCCATCAGATGGAACGGCAGCACTTCCGACGCTGCCCCCACAGGTGCCTGGTCATCCGCCGTCAGGTATAAAAGCCGGATCTCCAGGACCCCGTCCATGTGGATTCCGTCCTCCTTGATCTGGACCTCATCGATCTTCACGTCCCCGTCGCTGTGGCATACCTGCAGGATCCGCTGCCTTCCGGTGAGCTGGACCTTCTCCTGGATCTTCGTCTTCACCTGGTTCCGCACTGCCAGCGTATCAAAGCACACCGTCCCTGTCTCCGGAACCGCCTCCCGGTCCAGGGCATAGAGGTCCCCGAGAAGCTCCACCTGCTCTTCCTCGTAGAGCCTGATGTCCAGTTCCATGACCGCGTCCACGGATATCTCCCGCATCTCGCCGTCGGAATCCGGCTGCAGTTCCATATCCCGGTGCACTAACTTCACCGTGATAAACGGGATCATGTCCTCCGCTGATTCTGTGAGCTCCACATTCCCGGAAAACGGCACAGTCTCCTCGAAACACTGCACCGGCATCTGCCCGCCGCCCGCAGAGTAGACTGCAAATACCAGAAGATCGCCGCTGATATGGATCTTCCCGTCGAGGGGCTTTGTCTCCACATCCTGAAGCCGCATATCCTGCCACAAAAGCGTCTCCGTGTCCGGGTCGTTTCCAGGGATCGTAAGGACTTCCCGCACCCGGAACGTGTCCCGCCGCCGAACGGCGATGGCAGCCACGGTCAGCGTCTTCTTCAATACCTCCACCTCACCGTCGAATTTCACGTCCGACGCCGTCTCCATGTCCCGGATCTCGTCCGCCTTGAGTTCCAGGGTCACTAACGCCTTGACATTCAGTTTTCTCGAGTTGATGAGACTCACATTCAGGTCATCCAGCTCCCAGCCCGCCTGCACGTAGTCATTCTCCGCAAGCCCCGGCATATGTACGGTCTCCGTAAACGGGATGCTGCCGGCAAGAGCTGTGAGTTCTCCGCCGGGCCGCCGGTACAGGATCCGGAATTCCAGTTTTCCACTGATCTCCGCCTTCTCGCCGGGGTTCTTCACCGACTCAATTTTTACCTCCCCGTTCTCCATGATCAGTTCTTCCACATCATCCATAGAATCCGGCACATTGAAATCGTCATCCAGGGTCATCTGGGACGTGACGTTCCCCCTGCGACGGTTCATGTGGATATGTTTCTTCAAAAGTTCCATCATAAAAACGCCACCATACCTTTCCAAAGCCATGCTTTAGGAAATTGTATGATGGCAGTTATTATTTTATGCCCGTTGGTAACTATTCAGTACCTTCATAGTTACACGCAAAAATCCATTCCAGATCAGCTTCGCTGATGGGATTTTTGCCCTCCAGCCTATGTTTTCTTACGGTCAGCGCAGCAAGTGCGCAGACCTACTGAACAGTTACGCCCGTTGTTACTTTCAGTCTGGCAGCCTGGGCTTCTTTTCGCTCAATGCAGCACATCCGCAGGTCTGCTTAAAGGTCCTCCGGTTGTACTGCTGCTTAGATCTATTCTGCTACAGCTCCTCCTTCGCCTTTTCCAGCTCCTTCTCCAGCTCTTTCACCCGGCGCTCCAGCTCGTCGATGGTCTCCTGCATCTTGCAGATGTGTTCCGTGTTGATCTTCTTTGACGGATCTTTCACCGGCACACCGTCCTTTTTGACCTGTCTCGCGGGGATTCCGGCTGCGGTACTGTTCTCCTCCAGGGGCTTTAAAAGGACCGCGTTCGCTGCGATCTGGCAGTTGTCACCCACCTCGAAGGCGCCGAGGATCTTCGCTCCGGCTCCGATGAGGACATTGTTTCCGATGGTCGGATGGCGTTTTCCCTTCTTTGTTCCGACACCGCCCAACGTCACGCCCTGGTAGATCGTGCAGTTATCCCCCACCACCGTGGTCTCGCCGATGACGATGCCGCAGCCGTGGTCGATGAGGATCCCACGTCCCAGGACCGCGCCCGGATGGATCTCGATCAGAGTGAAAAATCTGGCGATCTGGGAGATCAGACGGCCGAGGAACCGCATATTGTGGGTCCAGAACCAGTGAGCGATCCGGTGCCAGATCAGGGCATGGACTCCCTGGTATAAAAGCAGGACCTCCAGCGCGCTTCTCGCCGCCGGATCTCTCTCCTGAACCGCCTTTACATCAAGCCAGATATCTTTCAACAACATGTTTTTCCTCTCCTCTGCCATCCCGTTGTAATCTTTTAAGACATATTTTCTCTGTCTATCATACGTATTCTGCCCATATTGTGTGTCCGAATTTCTTCACATCAGATCATTTCGGTCAATCGGTCACGTTCCACATCTGCCGTCAGGACATTTATGGCTGATTACATGTATTCTAGCAGAAATGATTATCAAAGTAAAGCGTTAACTCAATACATCAGTGCAAAATATCGAGTCTGTCTTACCTATATAAAGTAATTTCTGATTACACAATATAAGGAAACGCATTTGTAAGCAAAACACGACAGTCAGGCTTTACTGAAATACCACCGGCTTATCCCGATATTCTGTCTTCACGATCAGCACCGGATACGAGTTCTCTGTCCCCCTCGCCTCACCAGCCTCCGGTCCCGTAAGTTCCGTGCGGATCACGATGGAATTATCCGTCTCATAGAGTTCCTTCACCGCCACGCTGTAGCCGCCGCCTTTCTGCGGACCCTCACCGATGACGATATACATTTCCAGCCCGTCCGCGTATGTAAGCTTGAATGGTTTTTCCCGCTTTTTGTCGATCAGCTCCTTTAATGCCGCCGGGATATCCGCCTCCCCGGTGACTGTAAATTCCAGGTCTTCTCCCTGCTTCTCCTCAGAATTTCCAGACTGACATCCGGTAAATGCCGCAATCCCGCCCAAGATCACCATCAGGACTCCCAGCACCGTAAGCACCTTTCTCGCGCGCCTTGGCAAACGTCTGAACATAAAATAAGATCCCCATCATGGATTTTGTTACAATCCTATTCCGGGGATCCCATTTATATGAGTTTCTTATTCGTAACTGTTCAGCAGATCTGCCCACTTGCTGCGCTGACCGTAAGAAAACTTAAGCTGGAAAGCAAAAATCCCATCAGTCGCTGTCCGGTAAAAACTTGATCTTTACCATGATCTGCTTCGCAACCTGATTCTCTGCAAGCTCAATATCGTCTACATGAGTCGCGAAAGGCAGGTCGCCCTCGAATTCTTCCAGCTCTACGCTGATCCAGTTCTGGGCTGCATCTCTGGCGTTTTCGATAGCGTCCTCTAAATCGGCACCGTCCGCCTCACACATCTCCAGATCCGGAAAGAATGCGTGATAACCGGTTCCATCTTCTTTCTCTGTAAATACGGCAGGATATGTAAATGTCATAGTTTTCTCCTCTCCGATCTTTTTTTAATCAACATGAGCCGCAGGCTGCAAAGCAAACGCTGCAGGCTGCGGCCCATGTATTTATCGTAAGCAGCACCGTTCAGTCATGCAGTAACCAAAACTGGCACATAACCGGACTCTGACATGTCTTACTCGTTATCTTCCTTCTTCTCAGAACGCTCGCGTCTGTCGTCGCGGCGTCCGCCTCTTCTGTCATCGCGTCTCTCTGGGCGGTCGCTTCTCTCGCGTCTTTCCGGACGTGTTAACTTCTCAAGGTCTGCTGTCATATCTTCCGGTCTCATGGTCAGGTTGATCCTTCCCATGCGGTCTACCTCAACGACTCTTACCGTAACCTCATCGCCGATGTTGACAACATCCTCAACCTTAGCGACACGCTTGTCGGAAAGCTTGGAGATGTGAACCATACCATCCTTATTCGGAGCAAGCTCAACAAATGCGCCGAATTCCATGATGCGGACAACCTTACCTGTGTAGATCATGCCCGGCTCAACATCTGTCACGATGTTCTTGATCGTAGCGATCGCCTTGTCGATCATCTCCTGATCAGTACCGCAGACATTGACTGCACCGTCATCTGTGATGTCGATCTTAACGCCAGTCTCCTCGATGATCTTATTGATCACTTTACCCTGCTTGCCGACTACATCGCCAATCTTAGCCGGATCGATGGTGATCTGTGTGATCTTCGGAGCGTACTTGGACAGAGTCTTTCTCGGCTCGCTGATAACCGGAGCCATAATGTTATCCATGATGTAAAGTCTTGCTTCACGGCAGCGTCTGATCGCCTCCTCGATGATCGGGCGTGTTAAACCGTGGATCTTGATATCCATCTGGATCGCAGTGATACCTTCGTGAGTACCGCCTACCTTGAAGTCCATGTCTCCGAAGAAGTCCTCAAGACCCTGGATATCGGTAAGAACGATGTAATCGTCGTCTGTCTCGCCTGTTACAAGACCGCAGGAGATACCGGCTACCATAGTCTTGATCGGAACACCTGCTGCCATAAGGGACAGGGTAGATGCACAGATGCTGGCCTGGGATGTGGAACCGTTGGACTCCATTGTCTCAGATACAGTACGGATCGCGTACGGGAACTCTTCCTCGCTCGGAAGTACCGGTACAAGGGCACGCTCAGCAAGAGCGCCATGACCGATTTCACGGCGTCCCGGTCCTCTGGACGGCTTTGTCTCACCTACGGAGAAGGACGGGAAGTTGTAGTGGTGCATATATCTCTTTGTTGTCTCATTCTCATCAAGACCGTCAAGACGCTGTGCCTCGGAAAGCGGAGCAAGTGTGCAGGCGTTTAAGATCTGGGTCTGTCCGCGGGTGAACATACCGGAACCATGTACGCGCGGAAGGATATCGATCTCAGCTGCTAACGGACGGATCTCGTCGATGCGGCGGCCATCCGGGCGCTTGTGGTCTTTTAAGATCATCTTTCTTACGGTCTTCTTCTGATACTGGTAAACAGCCTGTCCGATAAGCGGAAGCCACTCTTCGTTTTCAGCAAATGCCTCTTCGAGACGCTCTGTGATCTGGCGGATGTTCTCCTCACGTTTCTGCTTCTCGTCTGTGAATACTGCCTCTTCCATCTCAGCCGGCGGAACGATCTCTTTGATCGCAGCAAACAGCTCATCCGGAATTGCGCAGCTCTCGTAAGTGTGCTTTTCTTTACCGCACTCAGCAACGATGCGGTCGATGAATTTAATGATCTCCTGGTTTACTTCGTGTGCCTTGAAGATCGCGTTGATCATGGTCTGCTCCGGAACTTCCTTTGCGCCAGCCTCGATCATGATAACCTTCTCTCTTGTGGACGCAACGGTAAGAGCAAGATCAGATACCTTCTTCTGAGCGGATGTCGGGTTGATAATGAACTCGCCGTCAATAAGACCTACCTGGGTCATTGCACATGGGCCGTCGAACGGAATATCGGAAATGCATGTAGCAATCGCGGAACCGAGCATAGCTGTGAGCTCCGGGCTGCACTCCGGGTCAACAGACATAACAATGTTGTCAAGTGTTACGTCGTTTCTGTAGTCCTTCGGGAATAACGGACGCATCGGACGGTCGATAACACGGGAAGTAAGGGTCGCGTTCTCGGATGCCTTTCCCTCTCTCTTTGTGAATCCGCCCGGGATTTTTCCTACGGAGTATAATTTTTCTTCATATTCTACGCTTAACGGGAAGAAATCGATCCCGTCTCTCGGCTTGTCAGATGCAGTTGCGGTAGAAAGAACAACTGTATCGCCGTAGTGCATGAATGCTGCACCGTTTGCCTGCTTTGCAACACGGCCTACCTCAACGGTAAGGGTACGTCCTGCAAGTTCCATGGAAAAACTCTTAAACATGGCTTCGTCTCCTTTTCTTAAATGTTGCGACAGAAGAAGCCGAAACTACTAAACTAAACATGATCCACGCATTGGTTAACACGCGAACCCGTAAGCTCCGGATCACTCATGCCTACTTTAGCGGTCTCGGAAGTTTCTTCCGTCTGTCAATTACAACAAAGGTGGAGTACACGAAATCATGCGCTCCACCCATAAGTCTGCTATTACTTTCTGATGCCTAACTTCTCAATAAGAGCACGGTATCCTTCAAGATCAGATTTCTTAAGGTATGCAAGGAGACCACGTCTCTGACCTACCATCATAAGAAGACCACGTCTGGAATGATGATCTTTCGGGTTAACTTTTAAATGCTCTGTGAGCTCTGCGATTCTCTCTGTAAGAATTGCGATCTGAACTTCCGGTGAACCTGTGTCGCCCGGTTTTCTGCCGTACTCAGCGATAATAGCTGCTTTCTTTTCCTTTGAAATCATTGTGATTTCCTCCTTAAAATTCTTTAAACTTACCGATCACCAGGTCCCGGTTGGAGTTATCCGCTGACCGAGCGTCGGCGCTTTCACATACTCTGACAGTATAGCATACCTGTCTTTAAAAGTAAATAAGTTTTTTTCATAAAAAGCTCCAGAATCTTCCAGTTCAAAAAAGCAGTTCAAATCGTGTTTAAACGTCACGGAATTGAACTGCTTTTCTTTTAAACCGATTTTAAAATCCAGGTCCGACTTCCTGCTCTGTCATGCCTTCCGTCTCCTGCACGAATCCCGGTCCGAAGCTCTCGTTGTCCCCGCCCGCCGTAACTGCAGGTGTCGTCTCAGGTGCCGCGGTTGTCTCCGGCACGGACGGTCCCGCCGCGGTCGTTTCCGGCGCTGCCGTGGTCGCCGGTGCTGCCGTCGTCTCAGGTGCCGCGGTTGTCGGCACTGCCGTCGTAGCTGCCGTTGTCTCCGCCGTTCCGTCCTTCTTCGTTCCGCTGGTCCTGGAGCTCTCCGTGCCGTCTAAATGGTAGCACAGGACCGGATCTCCCGCGGAGATGTTCTCGTAGATGGTCTTCGCCACTGCCGGCGGCAGGTTGACGCAACCATGGGATCCGCCATTCTTGTAGATCGTTCCGCCAAATGTCTTTCTCCAATTCGCGTCATGCAGACCAATTCCGCCGTTAAACGGCATCCAGTAGGAAACAGGAGTCGCGTATCCCTGGCCTTTCAGGGTCGCATTTCTCTGCTTATACGTGATGGAATAAGCACCCGCCGGGGTACTCCAGCCCTTCGCGGCATTTCCGGACACGAAATCCGACTCCACAAGAAGCTTTCCATTCGCATAGAAGTAAAGATGCTGCGCCGTCAGGTTGATTTCCACGTATGTATTTCCATAATCATTTCCCGAATGGCTCGCGGCCTTCTGGGAATATTCCGGCTCTCTGGATGTCTGCTCCCCATTTTTGATGAGACTCACGAGAGCTGCCGTCTCCTTCGCCTGGTCGATCTTCCATCCGTAATTTCCGGTGGTGATGGTCACCGTCTTTCCGTAGGATGTCTTCAATGTCTTCGGCTTATACGCGGTGTTACAGGTGGATGCCAGGTTCTTGACATACTCCGCCGCCTTCGACTCGCTGACACTGACGCTCGTCCCGTTGACCGTGAGCCAGTTATGGATCTCATTTCCGTTCAGCGTCTCCGCTTTATCTCCAAACTTATATGTGATCTTCGCCCCCACATACTTGTTCATGGTCTCGCAGGCCGTCTTAAGTGCCTCGTCCTCGGAGGTCACCGAAGGAGCCAGATAACATCCCTGCTCCTCGAGGTCCACGCTCTCCGCCAGGGACATGATCGCAGTGGCGACCGCCTCTTTCACCTTGTCCTCCTGGAGCTCCGTTCCCTCATCCTCTTTTATGATCGAGTAAGAGCCTGTCACGGAATCATAATCAGAGATCTTCGCGTCCTCCGGCTCTCTCATATTTTCCTCGTCCATGCAGGAGAGACCTTCTACTGCCTCATTCAGCATATCGTCGCTGTAGCGGAGCAGGGCATCCGTATTTACCTCATTCACCGCTTTTCCAAACCGGTATTTTCCCCAGTCCATCGGCTTCTGGGAGGCGATGGCCTTATCTAACGTATCATCAAACTCCGCGTAAAGTCCCACACTCTCCCCGGTGATGGACTCAGAGAGATCCTCGCGCCCATTGATGGTCAGCGTATATCCCTTTAACTGCTCCATGATGGCGTCTTCCACTTCCGATGCCGTCTTTCCCGTCACATCCATGCCGTCAACGATGGTTCCGGGCAGAAAACATGTCTTGTATTTTGAGGATTCATGCCAGTAGAGGCCGCCGCCAACGGCTCCAACGAGAACGACCACGCCGCCACACACAGCCGCGATCTTTACCGCCAGGTCCTTATTCATTCCGGTCCCACGGTTTTTCCCCCGTTTTCTCCCTTTCTGGGCCTTAAATGCTGCATATGTCATCGCCGGCTTCTGCCCCGGCGCCTGCTTTTCTTTTTCCCCGCCTTCCGGCTTATTTTCTAACTCCAATTCTTCCTTCTCCATATTTCATAAGATACGCCCGCATCTCCTTTAGAAAATCGGACGCTGTCTTTTTACGCAAACTCCAGATACCGTCTCTGGCACTCCTTGATATCATGGTCCAGCTGCGCCTTCAGCGCGTCGATGGACTCAAACTTCATCTCCGGTCTCACAAAATCGAGAAGCTCCACTTTCATGTCTTTTCCGTAGAGATCTCCCTCAAAATTATAGAGATAAGTCTCCACTCCCACAGGATTTTCCCCGGAGATCGTAGGTTTTGCCCCCACATTTGTCAGTCCACCGTAAGTTTTTCCGTCCACGGTCACCCTCGTCACATAGACGCCGAACTTCGGCAGGTGTTTCACCGCCGGCGGGATCAGGTTCGCCGTCGGATATAATTTTGTGTGTCCGATGGCGTTTCCATGCTGCACCGTTCCGGTGACAAAGTAATAATACCCCAAAAGCTTGTTTGCCTTTATGATATTTCCGTCCGCCAGCATCTCACGGATGTAGGTGCTGCTGATGATCTTTCCTTCCTCGTCCCGCTCCTTGTCAACAACAAAATAGCGGTATCCGTACTCAGATGACAGGCGCTCCAGCATCGCGCAGTCCCCGGCTGCCTTGTATCCAAAGTGGCAGTCCGGACCGGAAACGATGACCCCGGCGTTCATGTGTCCCACCAGGATGTCGGAGACGAACTTCTCCGGTGCCATATGGCATACTTCCTCATCAAATGGGTATTCCACGATGTAGTCCACACCGGCTCTCTCCAAAAGCATCTCACGCTCCGGGTTCGTCATGATCATGGTCTGCATCTTTCCCTTTACCAGGGTTCCCGGAGGCGTCGCGAAGGTGAACACGGCGATCTTAAAGCCTTGTTCCTTCCATTTTAACATCTCATGCATCAGCTTCTGGTGTCCCCTGTGGAGACCGTCAAATTTACCGATGCTGACGACTGTTTTCTCTTTGATCTGAAACTCTCTGGTTTCCGCGATGTACTGCATGTCAATTTCCTCCCAGAAAGATTTTTTCCGGATAGTACATGTGTTTCTCTTCGTCGTACTTAAACACCCCGATAAAGGTTCCATCCGAATGATAAACGCGGAACATGTCCCCGCCCTTTACATCTTTTACTGCGCGGCTGCGGAACGGATTTCCATTCTTTAAGAGCTTATCGAGCTCCTCCGTATCCGAGCGGATCTCCGGAAGCTCCTTGAAGACTTCCTCCACCGGAAGTACGGCCTCCGCCAGCCGGTCTTCCTCTTTTAACTTCTGAAGTTCGTCCAGTGTCAGGCTCTCTGAGAGCTCAAACCGGCCCACCTTTGTCCGAAGAAGCTCCTTCATGCAGCCGCCGACGGAAAGCTTCGCGCCGATATCATGGCACAGGGTGCGGATATAAGTTCCCTTTGAGCAGGACACGGTCATCGTGACCTCCGGGAGCTCCATCTTCTCGATCTGGATATCGAAGATCTTAACCGGGCGCGCTTTCCGCTCCACAGTCTTTCCCTCTCGCGCAAGCTCATAGAGCTTCTTTCCATCGACCTTGAGTGCCGAGTACATTGGCGGAACCTGGGCGTAATCCCCGATAAAGGAGAGGACCACATCCTGCACTTCGTCTTCTGTGAGGCCCGATGTATCTTTCGTCTCCAGCACCGTACCCGTCGTATCCTCCGTGTCCGTCTCGGTTCCAAGAAGAAGAACAGCCCTGTATGTCTTGTCGTGATCGGTCAGCATATCGCAGAGCTTCGTGCCTTTTCCTGCGCACACCGGAAGAACACCTTCCGCCGCCGGATCCAGAGTCCCCGTATGACCGATCTTTCTCTGACCCAGGATCCCCCGCATTTTCGCCACCACATCGTGGGAGGTGAATCCTTTTTCTTTATATACGTTAATAATTCCGTCGTACATTCTTTCCTCCGGTGTTCGTTACTTGAGCTCTTCCCACTGCTCGCGGATCTTTCCGCTGATCTTCTCCACGATCTCCTGCGGCTCCCCCGTCATCGTGCAGCCTGCTGCCTTCACATGTCCGCCGCCGCCGAAGCTCTGGGCGATCCGGCTCACATCCACTGCGGAGTTCGTTCTGAGGCTCACCTTGTACTCGTCAGGATTTCCCGTCTGGTAGAGCAGAAACGCGATCTCGATGCCTTCAATGATCCGAAGCTGGTCCACGATTCCGTCCGTGGCCTTTACGGTGCAGCCATATTCCCTTAACTCATCCGTCGTGACAACCGTGTATACACAGCGGTTATCCAGGATCCGGACACTGTCGAGAACAGCCCGGCCGTGAAGCTTCGCCTGACCGTATGTTTTTGCAAAAAAGCTGTCGTCGATGATCTTCGGGAAATCGATGCCCTTTTCCATTAAAAACCCGGCAATCTCCATGGTCTGTCTCGATGTGTTTGAGAACTTGAAGATACCGGTGTCATGGGCGATCCCCGTGTACAGGCACTCTGCGACCGCTTTGCTGATCTTTTCCTTATCGAGAAGGCGGAACAGCACCTCGCTTGCGGAACTAGCCCAGCTCTCGATCACGTTGACCCTGCACATTCCCTTGTTCGTGATGTGGTGGTCAATGCAGAATGTATCCTTTGCTGTTTCCCGGTACGGGGCGAAGGCGCCCAGGCGCGGAACGTCGCTGGCATCCGATGTGATGCAAAGATCAAATGTTTTTGTGTCGTCGTATTCTGTGTGTACATCCTTATAACCGGAAAGATAGGAAAATTTCACTCCCATTTTCTCCAGATACACCGAGATCTCAAGCCCCTCATAATTTTCCTTCAGATAATTATAGAGTCCCAGGCAGGAACCGATACAGTCCCCGTCAGGATTTACATGGCCCAGGATCACAATGCTCTTCTTTCCTTCCAGCATCTCATCAAGAATTCCCAAAAGTTCCGCCTCCCTTAATGTGTATTGTAATATAAAAAACAGAAAAATCCGGCAGAATCCGCGTTACGCGTGTCCGACCGGATTCCTCTATATGATTTCAGTACGCTCCTGTCCGCGTATTTTCCACGCAGACCGGTTCTTTCGTTTAATTTTCGCTCTCAGTTCCGTCGTCTTCCTGCTCCTCCGGCATATCCTTTGTCACCTCATCGATGAGTTTTGACATACGGACACCGTACTCGATAGACTGGTCCAGCACAAAGAAGATCTGCGGAGTGTTCCGAAGATTTACTTTTTTTGCCAGCTGGGTTCTGATAAAGCCCTCCGCACTCTTTAAGCCGCGGATCGTATCTTTCTCCTGCTCCTCGTCCGCAAGGACGCTGATGTAGGCCTTACAGATCTTAAGGTCCGGTGTGACCGAGACCTGAACCACGCTTGTCATCGGATGAACGCGCGGATCCTTGAGCTCAGAGCGGATAATTTCACTCAGGGCTTTCTGGACTTCGCCGTTGATCCGGATATTTTTTACACTGTTTTTTCTCATGATATTACCTCTTTTTTTACGACTATCCCGGACATAGCCGCGAAACTAAACTCTCCGCGGCTATGCACAGACCTGACAGACAACTATCTCGGCACCTCTACCATGATATAAGCTTCGATCATATCGTCTTCCTGAAGATCGTTGAAGCCCTCGAATACAAGACCGCACTCGTAACCTGCGTTGACTTCCTTCACGTCGTCCTTGAAACGCTTTAAGGATGCAAGCGGTCCCTCGAAGATCTGCTCTCCGTCTCTCGTGATGCGGGCCTTGCTTCCGCGGGTGATCTTACCGTCAAGCACATAGGAACCGGCGATGGTGCCGACTCCGGATGCCTTGAATGTCTGGCGGACAACCGCATGACCGGTTACCTGCTCCTCGTATACCGGATCCAGCATACCCTTCATGGCAGCCTCTACATCCTCGATCGCCTGATAGATGACGCGGTACAGACGCATGTCGACTTTCTCACGGTCCGCAATGGACTTCGCCTGTGCGTCCGGACGAACATTGAAACCGATGATGATCGCATTGGAAGCGGATGCAAGTGTAACGTCGGACTCGTTGATCGCGCCAACGCCGCCGTGGATGACTTTGACAACAACTTCCTCGTTGGAAAGTTTTACGAGGCTCTGTTTTACAGCCTCTACAGAACCCTGTACATCGGCTTTTACGATGATCGGAAGTTCCTTGACATTTCCGGCCTTGATCTGTGAGAACAGGTCATCTAAGGAGAGTTTTGCCTTTGTATCTTCGATAAGCTTGTTCTTGCTCTCTGCGATGAATGTCTCCGCGAAGCTTCTAGCCTCTTTCTCGTTCTGGTGCGCGATGAATACCTCACCTGCGTTCGGAACATCGTTGAGACCGAGGATCTCAACCGGAGTGGACGGGCCAGCCTCTTTGACACGGTTGCCCTTATCGTCCATCATGGCGCGGACTTTACCGTAGCAGCAGCCAGCGGCGATAGCGTCACCGACCTTTAAAGTACCTTTCTGTACAAGTACCGTTGCCACCGGTCCTCTTCCCTTATCAAGCTGCGCCTCGATCACGAGACCTCTTGCGCGGCGGTTCGGGTTTGCCTTTAACTCTTTTACCTCTGCTGTTAAGAGGATCATCTCGAGAAGTTCCGGGATTCCCTCTTTTGTATGTGCGGAAACCGGTACGAATACGGTGCTTCCACCCCAGTCCTCAGGAATCAGCTCATACTCGGATAACTCCTGTTTTACTCTCTCTACGTTTGCGCTCGGCTTATCGATCTTGTTGACAGCAACGATGATCTCAACGCCTGCTGCCTTCGCGTGGTTGATGGCCTCAACAGTCTGCGGCATAACACCGTCGTCCGCTGCGACAACGAGGATCGCGATATCTGTTGCCTGGGCACCACGCATACGCATTGCCGTGAACGCCTCATGACCCGGTGTATCGAGGAATGTGATCTTCTGTCCGTTGTATTCAACAACATAGGCACCGATGTGCTGTGTGATACCGCCTGCCTCTCTGGAGGTTACGTTTGTCTGGCGGATCGCGTCAAGAAGGGAAGTTTTACCGTGGTCAACATGACCCATTACGCAGATGACCGGCGGTCTCGGAACCATGTCCTTCTCGTCCTCTTCTTCCTCTTTTAAGAGTTCCTCGATGACGTTGACCTTCTTCTCCTTCTCGCAGAGAACATCATACTCCATAGCGATCTCTTCGGCTTTCTCGAAGTCGATCTCCTGGTTGATCGTAACGATGGTGCCCTGTAAGAAGAGCTTCTTAACGATTGCGGACGGCTGTAATTTCATCTTGTCCGCGAGTTCTTTGATCGTGATAACCTCCGGGATTACGATGGTCTTGATCTCCTCGACCTTCGCCTCCTCCTTCTTCGGCTGCGGCGGCATAACCGGAGCTTTTACGCCCTTCTGGCCCTTTCCTGCCTTGCCTTTCATCTCGATATCGCGGTCTTTCTTTGCGTCATGCTCTTTCTTGTAAGCGTTCTTGCTCTGCTTTGTGTTCTGCTGCTTCTGTGCAAGCGGTGTATCGAAGGACGGCTTCGGAATGCCCATGCCGCTTCTGTTTCCGCCCTGACGGTTGTCGTTTCTGCCCTGGTAACCGCCCTGACGATTGTTGTCACGGTTGCCCTGGTAGCCACCCTGGCGGTTTCCGTCTCTGTTGCCCTGGTAGCCGCCCTGGCGATTGTTATCTCTGTTACCCTGATAACCACCTTGGCGGTTTCCGTCTCTGTTGCCCTGGTAGCCGCCCTGACGGTTGTTATCGCGGTTGCCCTGGTAGCCACCCTGGCGGTTTCCGTCTCTGTTGCCCTGATAGCCGCCCTGGCGGTTTCCGTCTCTGTTGCCCTGATAGCCACCCTGGCGGTTTCCGTCTCGGTTACCCTGGTAGCCGCCCTGACGATTATTATCTCTGTTGCCCTGATAGCCGCCCTGGCGGTTATCTCTTCCGCTCTCACGGTTTCCGTCGCGTCCCGGGAACGGACGGCTCTCTCTGGACTGGAAGCCCTGGCGTCCTTCCGGACGGCTCTGGTTCGGAAGCGGACGGACATTCTCACGAAGATCCTGTGCCGGTGCCTCTGTCTTAACTGTCTCCGCCTTTTTCTCCGGTGCCGGTGCCGGTGCTGCTGAAGTCTCAGCTGCCTTTGCCGGTTCTGCCGGCGCGCTGTTTGTCGTTGGTCTCACCTGCATGCCGGAACCGTTGTTCGGTCTTGCCGGTCTCTGACCGCCCTGCTGGCGGTTTCCTGCCGGACGTTTCTGTGTGCTGTTCTGCGGACGGTAAACTGCCGCAATACGCTTCTTTGCCGGTGCTGCCGGCGCATTATTTTCTCCTTCAGCCGGAACTGCCGGCTTTGTGGAATTCTCCTGATTCTGATTCAATGTATCTGTTCCCTCTTTTTTCTTTCTTAAATCCTTTTCAAACTCACTCACGCTCGCCACCTCCAAAATAGTCCCTGCAAACCATCGCCAATGTACATGACCCGCCGCATGCAGGCATGCGCTCCTCATGTCCGCAGGACTACGCTTTTGCAGTAAAATGCTTCAACAACGCATTGGAAAAATTCTCGTCGATCACGGCCAGGGACGCTCTCATCTGCTTTCCCAGGATGTGTCCGAGCTCTTCCTTGCTTCCGAACTCAAAGTACGGGACCTTATAGTAAGTACACATGTTCCGGAACATTTTCTTTGTGTTGTCCGAAGATTCTTCCGATACGATCACCAGTCCGGCTTTTCCGGACTTTACCGCCTTCTCTGTGGAGAACTCGCCACTTCTTACCTTGCCGGCTTTCTCCGCCAGGCCCAGCAGGCCCAGGACCTTATTTCTGTTCATCGATCTGTTCCATCTCCTTTTTCAGACTTTCGTAAACCTCTTTTGGAATTGCCATTTTAAAGGAGCGTTCCAGTCCCCGGCTCTTCACTGCCTTTTCAAAGCATGCCATGGATGGGCAGATATATGCGCCGCGTCCGTTTTTTCTTCCGGTCGCGTCAATGGAAATCACGTCGTCAGTACCTTTTAAGACACGGATCAGCTCCCGCTTGTTTTTCATTTCACCGCAGCCAATGCACTGTCTCTGCGGAACCTTCTTTACTGTACTCACTGTGGTCGTTCCCTTCTCTCCTATTCTTCTGTCTCAGCCTGTGCTTCGGAAGTTTCCTCTGCCGGAGCTTCGTCCTCTGCCGGCTCTACATCTTTCTCGTACTCGCCCTCAAAGCCTTCCTCGCCGAAATCCATATCGTCGAAGAGGCCAAGCTCTCTCGCCTGTGTCTCACTCTTGATATCGATCTTGTAGGTGGTAAGTCTTGCGGCAAGTCTTGCATTCTGTCCTTCTTTACCGATCGCTAAGGATAACTGGTAGTCCGGAACGATGACCTGTGCCTCTTTCTCGTCCTCATCCGCAACGACGGAGATGACCTTCGCCGGACTCAACGCGTTTTCAATTAAGAACGCCGGGTTGTCGTCCCAGTTGATGATATCGATCTTCTCACCGCGGAGCTCGTTGACGATCGCGTTGACTCTCGCGCCGTTTAAACCTACACATGCACCTACCGGATCAACGTTCGGGTCTGTGGAGCTTACAGCGATCTTTGTTCTGGAACCTGCCTCACGGGCGATGGCGCGAATCTCAACAGTACCGTCGCGGACCTCTGCGATCTCAGCCTCAAACAGACGTCTTACGAGGTCCGGATGTGTTCTGGATACGGAGATCCTCGGTCCCTTCGGGCTGTCCTTAACTTCTAAGATATAAACCTTGATGCGCTCAGTTCTCTGGAATACCTCGCCCTTTACCTGCTCAGCTTCCGGAAGAATCGCATCGATCTTTCCGAGATCTACGCTGACATTGCGGCCGATATAACGCTGGACAATACCCGTAACGACCTCTTTCTCCTTGCACTGCCACTCGCTTAACTGGGACTTACGGCTCTCCTCGCGGATCTTCTGTAAGATCACGTTCTTTGCATTCTGCGTCGCGATTCTGCCGAAATCATGGGAATCAATGGGGATCTGGACGATATCACCAAGGACATGTCTCGGAGCGATCATTCTTGCGTCAGCGAGGCTGATCTGTGTGATCGGGTCCTCCACAGTCTCAACGACCTCTTTTTCCATATATACAGAATAGTCGCAGCCATCCGGATCAATGATGACTTTCACATTGTCAGCTTTGCCGAAATGGTTCTTGCAGGCTGTGAGAAGTGAATTCTCAATTGCCTCCAGCAATGTGTCCTTACTGATGTTGTACTCTTTTTCGAGTATATTCATCGATTCCATCAGTTCCTTGTTCATTTTTTATCCTCCTTATTAAAAATCGAATGCCAGACGGATTAAGGCAATGTCTTTTCTATTAAATGTGCTCTCGGAACCGTCCTCATAGCGGATCGTTACGGTGTCCGCGTCATATGCCGTGAGAATTCCGGAGAAATCTTTCTGTCTCTCGATGGCGCGGTACAGCTTGATATCGACTGCTTCGCCGAGACTTCTCTTAAAGTCCTTCTCTTTCTTTAACGGTCTGCCGAGTCCCGGGGAGCTTACTTCCAGGATATAGCTGTCATCGATAAAGTCTTCTTTATCGAGCCAGTCGCTTAAGCGTCTCGATACCATCTCACAGTCATCCACTGTAAAGCCGCCCTCTTTGTCGATATAAGCTCTCAGATACCAGGTGCCCGCTTCCTTCACGTACTCCACGTCCACCAGTTCAAAATTATTCTCTTCCATGATCGGAATTAAAAATTTCTCGACCCTGGATTCATATTCATCTCTTCTTGCCATAGGTTTCCACCGCCTTTCTGCCGGAATATTCCGGTTATGCAAAACGAAAGAGTGGACTTTTTCGTCCACTCTTTTGACCGGTTACTTATGTTATCATCAAAATCATAGCATAGAACATCTGAAAAATCAAGGGGTTTGCTGGGAAAAGTGCCTGTTTGCGGGATTTCTGTGCAGTTTTCCGGGTGTTTTCTATGATTTTGGGGCAGTGACCAGCCCGACAGACCTGTCCATTTACGCAAATCATGCTGATCCTGGTGAATCCTGTGCCGGTGCCTCGTTGCATGGGATTCTGTTTTCTGATATACTATGTTTACGCTGCCGCCTTTTATTTTCTTTCAGGCGGCAGGTCACTTATTATATCTATATTACAGAAAGCAGACCTTATTGTATATGAAACGATTTGTTATCGGTGTCCTCGCGCATGTCGACGCTGGAAAGACGACCATGTCCGAGGCAATTTTATATGAGACAGGAAAATTAAAGAAAATGGGGCGCGTAGACAACCGGGACGCGTTTCTCGATACGTTTGCACTGGAGCGCGCCCGCGGCATCACGATCTTTTCGAAGCAGGCGGTCTTTCCGTTAGGCGATGCTTCCGTGACGCTCCTCGACACGCCGGGTCATGTGGACTTTTCGGCGGAGATGGAGCGGACACTGCAGGTGCTGGACTACGCGGTGCTCATCGTCAGCGGGGCGGATGGGGTGCAGGGACATACGGAGACGCTCTGGAGACTTTTAAGACGATACCGGATCCCGGTGTTTATCTTTGTGAATAAGATGGATCAGAAAGGGACGGATCGAGATGCGGTGCTGGCATCGCTGAAGGAGCGGCTGGATCATGGAGTCGTGGACTTCAGCGGGGTGATCGGGAATGAGGATGTGTTGACATTTTCAGTTTCTGCTGAACCGTTTTCGGCGGTCTGCAGAGATCCAGAAGAGGCAGCTGAGGAGATCGCCACCTGCGATGAAGTGCTTCTGGAAGCTTACCTCGCAGACGGTACTTTAAAGACAGACGATGTGCGGAAAGTCATCCATGACCGGAAACTCTTCCCGTGCTTTTTCGGCTCTGCGTTAAAACTTTCCGGCGTCCGGGAATTTCTGACCGCCCTCGGGGAGTTTGCGTCATGTCCGGACTACACGAAGGACTTCGGCGCGAAGGTGTTCAAGATCTCCCGCGATGAGGCAGGCGTCCGGATGACGCATCTGAAGGTCACGGGCGGAAGTTTGAAGATCCGCGATTCGCTGTCCCCTGATTCTGAGGAGAAGATCAACCAGATCCGGCTCTACTCCGGCTCAAAGTTTGAGGCATTGAAGGAAGCGGAACCTGGCATGGTGGTGGCCGTCACCGGAATCTCCGACACGAGGCCTGGACAGGTCTTCGGAACTGCCTCCGAGAGTGCTCTTCCGCTTTTAGAGCCGGTCCTCACCTACCGGATCCTGCTGCCCTTTGGAACAGACTCCCACACCATGCTCAAAAACATGCGCATGCTCGAGGAGGAAGACCCGCAGCTCCATATCGTCTGGAACGAGGCGCTTGGCGAAATCCAGGCACAGGTCATGGGCGATGTACAGATGGAGATCCTGAAAAGTCAGGTACAGGAACGATTCGGCGTGGAGATCGAATTTGGCGAAGGAAATATTGTATATAAGGAAACGATCGCTAAGATCGTTGAGGGCGTCGGTCATTTCGAACCGCTGCGCCACTACGCGGAAGTCCATCTTTTGATGGAACCGGGTGAGCCGGGAACCGGACTCGTCTTTGATACCAGCTGCAGCGAAGATATGCTGGATAAAAACTGGCAGAGACTGATCCTGACACATCTGGAGGAAAAGCGGTTCCGGGGAATCCTCACCGGTTCCGAGATCACCGATATGAAGATCACTCTGATTGCCGGGCGTGCCCACCAGAAGCACACAGAGGGCGGCGATTTCCGCCAGGCAACCTACCGCGCTGTCCGTCAGGGACTCTGCGAGGCGGGGTGTGTGCTCTTAGAACCCTACTACGCGTTCCGTCTGGAAGTCCCATCGGAAAACCTTGGGCGCGCCATGGCGGATCTTGACCGGATGCAGGGTGAATTTTCCTCGCCGGAACAGGATGGCTCCATGGCTCTTCTTACGGGAACCGCCCCGGTTTCCACCATGAGAAATTACCAGCGCGACGTGATCTCCTACACGAAAGGCCGCGGACGGCTGACCTTGAGTCTTTCCGGCTACGAACCGTGCCACAACGCCGAGGAGGTTATCGCGGCCTCCGGCTACGATTTCGATTCCGACCTCCAGGACCCTGCCGGATCTGTCTTCTGCTCCCACGGGGCAGGCTTCGTGGTGCCGTGGGATGAGGTGAAGCAGTATATGCATGTGGAGAGTCCGCTGGCAAAGCAGCTTGCGAAGGAACAGCAGGAACGGGAGCTTAAGGAAGCGAATGAACGGCTGCAGGCGATGGCAGCGGATGTAGCTGCGGGGAAAGTTCCGAGTGGAGCGGCTGGCGGTTACAAATCCGGTTCAGACGGCTCTGCTGGTTCGGGAACCGGCTCTGGGACTGGCTCCGATGACGGTGTTGGTTCTGGAACAAAAACTTCCGCGAATGGCACCGCCGATTCTTCTTCCGGCAGCCGCGGAAATGGAGGTTCTTCGCTCTCCTTCTATGACGACAAAGAACTTCAGGCGATTTTCACCCGTACATATGGCGAGCCAAAACGGAAGCTCGTCTCCGACTACGACTCCCGCACCGTGATCCGTGCGAAGAACGCCAGCCCGGTGAAGCCGGTGAAGGAAAAAGAGGAGCCGGAGGACGAATACCTTCTCGTTGACGGCTACAACATCATCTTTGCCTGGGAGGAACTGAGCGATCTGGCGGCCGTGAGCATCGATGCCGCCCGCTATAAGCTTATGGACATCCTAAGCAACTACCAGGGATTCCGCAAGATCTGCGTCATCGTCGTCTTCGATGCCTACAAGGTCCCCGGCGGTGTAGAGAAGGTCCAGAAATACCACAACATCAACGTCGTGTATACAAAAGAGGCGGAGACCGCCGACCAGTACATCGAAAAAGTCGCGATCCGCATCGGCAGACGCTACCGCACCACAGTCGCTACCTCCGACGGCGTGATCCAGCTCATTATCCGCAGTCAGGGCTGTATCCTCTGGTCCGCGAGGGATTTCCGTGAGGAGATCGAACGTGTCGGAAAGCTGATCTCTGAGGAAAAGGGAAAGCACACCGGCAATGCAAAAAATTATCTGTTCGCGCATGCGGACGAAGAGACACAGAAGTATTTAGAGGCAGTACGACTGGGAAAAAATCCTGAAATGCCATAAAAGAATGTGCCTTGGCACATTCTCGCGCCTCGCGCGGTCGCTTGCGACAGTCTACATCTTCGCGCGAGTGCGCATCTTTGGCACGTCAGTGCCTTTTTCTGACCCCATTTCAGACATTTCCCACACTTTTTCCGTCCTATTTCCAGCCATTCTCTACATTTTCCGACCTGCCCTCAGTCCCTCTCCCTTGAACCACCAACACGCAATCCAGCGAATTTTCGAAATTTTCGAAATAGAGCGCAATTTTAAACCTTCAGACTCAAGCACATAACTTCTCCTCGCTCCTGTCAACACACCGCGCTGATACGCAATCTTCCAAACCGCCAACGCACAGCGCCGGTGAGTCTTCGGGCACGGACGCTTTGTGCAGGGAGCCTGGCTTCCTCTTGGCTCGCAGGAGAATGCGTTGGAGGACAGGCGGCACTTGTCTGAGCGTCAGCGAGTTGTGCCGACTGTTCTCCGCCCTTAGCATTCTTCTGCAAGCCTAGAGGAACCGCTCCCGAACCCCTGCGTCTGCGCCCGAAGACTCACCGGCGCGTACCTCTAGCCAATCTATTTCCCACAAACCTCAAGGATCTCCCCGCAGATTTCTTCTGCCGTCTTCCCATCCGTAGCAACCTTCACATCAGCCGCCGCCTCATACTTCGGCCTGCGCTTCTCCATCAGCTCTTCAATATACCCAACATTCATATTCCCATTCAGTACCGGTCTCTCCGTACTGTCCTTCACACGCTCGTAGATCGTCCCCGGCTCTGCCGTGAGAAGCACGATCTTCCCAGACTCCTTCATAAGCCGCACATTCTCCTCCTTCAAAACAGCACCTCCCCCACAGGAGATCACCGCCGGTTCCACTCCCGCAAAGCTTTTGATCAGCTCCGTCTCCAGCTCCCTGAAATACGCTTCCCCCTTCTCCTCAAAAATATCCGCGATCGCCATCCCCTCATTCTCCACGATCATCTGATCCATCTCCACCTGCCTCGCCCCGGTCATCTCCGCCAGGCACGCTGCGTTTGTACTCTTCCCGCAGCCCATAAATCCGATCAAAAAAATATGTTCCTTCAATCCCGCCATCGTATAACTTCTCCTTTTTCGCACGAATAGTCTCTCAAAATCTCTAACCGTTTTCTCTTACACCCAAAACACTTTTCCACTTTTAAGTGTCATTTAGTGCAAGTATACCAGATTTTAATCTGCTCTGCAATCAAAGCCCGTGGAACTTTTGTTTTCATATTTTCACACTTTAAAATCATAAATTTTCTTTTGCATTTTCTTTCCTGCACTGTTATAATAAGGCAAGAAAAATCACTCCCCGGAGGTACACATAAAATGGAAAACACCACACCTGCAGCTTCACCGATCACCGGACACACCGGTCTTATCTGTCTGCTCGGCAGCCCCTGCGCCCACAGCGTCTCCCCGATGATGCACAACGCATCCTTTGAGGCTCTTGGGCTCGACTACCGCTACCTCGCATTTGATGTCAATGAGGAGACACTTCCCACCGCAGTTGCCGGTTTAAAGGTTCTCGGTGCCCGCGGCTTCAACCTGACCATGCCGGATAAAAATCTCATGGTCTCCCTCTGCGACGAACTCTCCACCGCTGCCCGGATCATCGGTGCTGTCAACACGGTCGTAAACGAAGATGGACGTCTCATCGGCCATAACACCGACGGCATCGGTTACATGCAGTCCGTAAAAGATGCCGGTTACGATATCATCGGCAAAAAAATGACACTTCTGGGCGCAGGAGGCGCTGCCACCGCAATTCTGGTACAGGCTGCCCTCGACGGCTTAAAAGAGATCTCCGTCTTCGTGAGACCCACCAGCCGCTTCTACGACCGCCTGGTACATACCGTCGAGGAGCTCACTGAGATCACTGACTGCAGGATCAAGATCTGTGACTTCTCCGACACGAATCTCTTAAAGAAAGAACTTGCGGACAGCGCTATCCTCACAAACGGGACCTCCGTCGGCATGGCTCCCCACGAGGACAGCTGTCCGGTCCCGGAAAATCTGACTTTTCCGAAAGACCTCATCGTCTCCGATATCATCTACAATCCGCGTGAGACAAAGCTCCTCACCATGGCTAAAAATCAGGGCAACCCGTTCTTCAACGGATCCTATATGCTCCTCTACCAGGGTGCCGAGGCCTTCCGTCTCTGGACTGGAAAGGAGATGCCAGTGGAGAAGATCAAGAAGGAATTTTTCTCTGATCCTTTTTATTCAAAAAGCAACTTAGATCACTTACGCCGTGTCATTGCTGCTTTAAACGCCGGAAACGGTATTTCACATGAGTTAATCACTGACGAAAAATAAATACTCTACTTTTAAAGTTTCTATTTACACATGACCTCCAGAACCTGCCACCGACAGTTTTCTCTGGATGCATGGCATCAAAAAAGGAAAACGATCTGTCTGTGCAAACCATCAATACCACAAACAGATCGTTTTCCTTAATCAAATCTTTTATTTCAGGCTTTCATCATCTATCTTATGAACTGCCAGTTGTTTTATCTTCTACTTACTCTGTCCCGCAATAATCTCTTCCGCCATTCCAAACATCTCCTCAGCGCCGAGATCCTCACCAAACTTGAAGAGGCTGTAGCCCTGTCCGTCCATGTTCCACTCTACCGTGTAGGAAGTCATAACTTCGACCTTATCGCTGCCGTAAGCCAGGTTAAAATTGCCGTCTTCCTGGGCCTTTTTGTCCTCCTCGGTGAGCTCATAATCTGCCGGAACGAACTTGTTGGTCAGCTTGTAGAAACAGAGTTCTGTACCATCCTCGCATGTCCTCACCTCTGCCGGGGTGAGTTCTCCATCCATGCCGACTTCCGCGGAAAACGTGACATCCTCCATGCCGTCTTTTCCGTATGTGACGGAAAGCTGTGTTCCGTTTCCCAGTTTATTTCCATCTTTATCTTCCGTCTCATAGTTTACCGGCACAGCAGCCTTAAACGCGTACCCGTTGGAGAATTTCTCCGGGAAATCTACCATCGGTCCATTCTCCTTCTGAAGCTCCAGCGCCTGTTCATAGGTGTGGACTTCATCTCTTATATCGGTGCGGGATGTGATTCCCGCGATCTTTCCAATCGCGAACGCCGTCATGCTTCCAAATACACAGATCGCTGCAACTGCTGCTACCGCTTTTTTCATAAAACCTTTCTTCATATAATTTCCCTCTCTTTCTATCTTCTCATATACATTTCTCCGGATCCGCGCCTTCCGCACCGATTCGTCCGGAAGTTCGCCTGCGCGGCTCTCAAACATGTTTTTCAGTCTCTTTTCTAAGATAGGATCGTCCATGTTTTTCCTCCTTCCTCCTGTGTGAGGATTTGCTTCAACTGTTCCTTCGCGTGGAACAGCCTGGATTTCACCGTTCCCTCAAACACTCCGCAGACCCTTGCGATCTCGCGGATCGGCATATCATTGTAATAGTATAGGATCAACACGGTCTTCTGCTTCGGCGGCAGCTTTTCCACCGCCTCGTAGAGGATCCGCTCCTCTTCCTTCATAATGCAGTTTTCTAGGACGGACCTTCCGGTGTCCGCCTGCCCGGATGCAGGTTCCTCCTCCGGCTGTTCTTTCCGCGACTTTCTGCTGATCTTCCACGCGGACCTTGTGAGTATCCTGTAAAACCATGTCTTAAAGGCTGCCGGATCCCGGAGCTTCTTTCTGTTTAAATAGCAGGCGGTGAATGTCTCCTGGACAATGTCCTCGCTGTCCGCCGCGTTCCCGGAGATCAGCCAGGCCGCCCTGAGCGCCGGCCTCTCATACTTCTCCATCAGCTCCCCGAAGGCATCCATGTCCCCGTTGATCATGCGTCTCACGATATTCTCTTCATCCATGTCCTGCCTCCTCTCTTTTTTGATGCATCTGTCTTATAGAGACAGGCAATTGGGGGAAAGTTCATTTTTATCGGAAATTTCTTTTCTTCTTTATTCTTCCAAATATATAACTTATTTTTCCACCAGACATATTTATTTTTGTTTTTCTATCTACACTGACTTCCATCGCGTCTACCGTCAACCATTTTCATAGAGCCGCAAAAAACAGGACAGCCACCCGCATCCACGCAGATGATCTGTCCTGTTTCGATTGATGCCTTAATATGATTTTTCGTACTAATACCTTAACTTGATCCTAGAAAGCTCCACATCCACCTCATATCCATGGCTGTGAAGATACTCCTTCATGCCCTCCCGCGCGAGGTCGATATGATTCTTCGGGGCAACGGTAATGCTGCGGATCGGAAGCTTTTTCTTTCCGCCGCTTAAGTCGATCGCGATATATCTTATTGTAAAAAAGGAGATGAACCTGAGGAAATCACGCAAGGTTCCGGTATGTCCGGACTGCCTCCTCCTCTGCCGCCTTCATGATCTCTTCCACGGAATTGCCCTCGATGTCAAGCCCCTCTGCGGTATAGCACACAGTCTTATTAATTCCGTAATATACCTTGCAGAGTTTCTCGACATACTCATATCCGAGATTCAGATCCCCGATGGAGCCACCGCTGGTGGTCACATAATGGAGACTGTCGGCATGGCACAGCCCACCCGGGATTCCCTTGGAAGAAAAGGTAAAGGTCAGCCCTGTCACACAGATCTGCTCCAGATAACATTTCATTCTCGCCGGGAAAGTAAAATCCCAGTACGGGGCCGCCACAAGGATCCGGTCTGCGGACGCAAACTGCTTTGCATAGTCAAACAGCGGTCCCTCATAAATTCCGGCCCTCGTGAGCTGTTCCCGTCCTGCACTCTCTTTTCCGGTAAAAAGCTTCAGATCTTCATCCTCCAGGCACAGGGTCTCGACCTCATATTCCTCGTTCTTGTTCATTTCCTTTAATAAAGCCTGCGCAAGTCTCTCCGTTCTTGAAATATCGCGGTTCACGCAGGCGTCAATGTACAATAATTTTTTCATACCTTTCTCTCCAGATATTTTTGATATTACATGTATCTATAAATTCAACAGTCTTCTCGAAAGCTCCAGAACATCCTCCGTATTCTTACTGTTAAAGATCTTCACCTCACCTCCGGACTCTTTCCCTGATAACAGTCCACACTCAGTCAGGCGCTTTCTCGTCTGCTTCGCGGTTCCGAATCCACCGTCATAGATCGCCACGCCGGGCAGATGTTTCTGGATCTCATCTTTTACTAACGGGTAATGTGTGCAACCGAGTACCACCGCGTCGATCTCTGATTTCTCGTAAGGCTCGAACTGTTTTTCCAGATACTCGTCCAGAACAGGTCCCTCTAACATTCCGCCCTCGATATACTCCACAAGTCCCGGGCACGGCATCTTGATGATATTCGCCTCATCCTCGTAGACATGCAGCATGGAATTAAATTTTGTCTGGGAGAGAGTCATCGGAGTCGCCATAACGACAACCTTTGAGTGCTCTTTCGCAAGCACCGCCGGCTTCAGCGCCGGTTCGATTCCAATCACCGGAATATCCTTCTTCTCATACTCCTCTCTCAATTCCCGGATCGCCACACTGGTTGCCGTGTTGCAGGCCACAACTATGGCTTTCGCCCCGCGTTCCAGTAAAAAATCCACATCCTTTTTTGTGAGGTCAATGACCTCCTCCGGGGTACGTGTGCCATAAGGGGCATTCGCGGAATCCCCGTAATATAAGAAAGCCTCCCCCGGCATCAGTTTCACTAATTCTCTCAAAACACTGATCCCGCCGAGTCCGGAATCCAAAACACCGATCGGTCGATTGTCTGTATTCATAATGTACACCTCATTGACTGCCGCAGAGATCCGCCGGATCTCATGCAGCATATTATATGAATCCTCGTGTTCTCAGGCTGTCATGTTTCATTTCCATGACCACACGTCTCTTTCCTGCATAACACCGGTTATTTCATCGAATTATTTCTTTGTGATGATCTCTTATATCTTATCACACTTTCCCCGTTTTGAACATCCACAGACTTTCTCCGCTCTGTTTTTGTGCATTTTTTAAAATTTAGGCCTTTATTTTTTTCATTTTTGGTTAATCTGTTTCTCAAAACACTGCTATACTTACGCTGTAACAAGAAAGAAGCGGTAACTGTTCAGTACCTTCACAGTTACGCAAAAATCCATTCCGAATTGCCTGCGGCAATGGGATTTTTGCCTGCTGGCCAAAATTATGTTACGGTCAGCGCAGTAAATGCGCAGACCTATTGAACAGTTATTAGTCACAAACTTAACAAAACCCCTTTATACACTAAAGCTGAGGGCTGCTAAGCGAATCCGGCAGAACGAATACTGGTTCGTTTGCCGGGAATCAGATTTTTGGAGGAAAAGATAAATGAATACTTTAAAAGCTGAAAAAAGAAGCATGGATGTAAAGGCAAAGAGATTAAGACGTGAAGGATTTGTTACAGGTAATGTTTTCGGACATGCCATCGAAGGCTCCATTCCGGTAAAGATGAACGCTGCAGATGCTGAACGTCTTTTAAAGACCGAACATAAAGGCGGCCAGATCAATCTCGACATTGAGGGGCAGGTATATGATGTCCTGATCAAGGAAATTGACTACAATGCAATGACAAGAAAGATCGATGAGATTGATTTTCAGGCACTTGTAAGCGATGAAAAGGTTACTTCTACTGCTGAGATCGTAATCCTGAACCGTGAAGCTGTTGTCGGCGGCGTTCTTCAGGAAGACTTAAGCGAAGTTGCTTACAGAGCATTCCCGTCCGCACTTGTCGAGAAGACAACACTGGATGCTGCAGGCCTCAAGGTTGGTGACATCGTACATGTCAAGGATCTTGACATCGCAAAGAACAAAGACATCGACTTAAAGACCGATCCGGAGGCTGTTGTGCTCTCCGTCATCCCGGTTCACAACGTTGTTCCGGAAACTGAAGTTACAACTGCACCTGTTGCAGCTGCTGCTGAGGAAAAAGAGACCAAATAATCTCCGCGTCCATATATAGAAATGGATATAAAAATGGCGGTATCGCTTCAATGGTGAGCGATGCCGCCATTTTTACATCCGTAGGAAATGAACACTCCTTGTACTTCCCGCTGGAATCAAGTATAATAAAAACAATCAAAGACGCTTTTTCTGATGGGAGGAATTTGCATGGGAAGTTATCTGAATCCGGGGAATCTTTCATTCCGCGGTAGTCTCCGCTCTAAAATTTATATCGACAAAAGCGAACTGATCGCCAGAACCAATGAAGCGCTTTGTACCGAGCAGAAATATATCTGTGTAAGCCGTCCAAGAAGATTCGGAAAATCAATGGCCGCTAATATGCTCGCCGCATATTATGACCGGAGCGAGGATACAACGGAATTATTTCAAAATCTTGCTATCAGTAAAGACAGATCGTATAGGGAAAATCTGAACCAATATGATGTGATCAAACTCAATATGCAGGAATTTTTAAGTATGTCTGAAACAATGGAAGAAATGCTGGAGATGCTTAAAAATTATCTGATTTTGGATTTTAAGGAGACTTTTCACGAAATACAGTTTCGTGATGAAAAGAATCTGATTCAGGTCATGAAAGACGTATTCCGTTATACCAAATGTCCT
>OODM01000402.1_pt1 | contig 29376 bp, 25 predicted proteins | sample 1671471 | NCBI WGS metagenome assembly OODM01 (sample SAMN06348160, study PRJEB24527) | human gut metagenome | biome: human gut; feature: ankylosing spondylitis patient; material: feces | host: Homo sapiens | place: China | collected 2015-10 | reverse complement strand
TTGAACCTGCGACCTCACGGCCCCCAGCCGTGCGCGCTACCAAACTACGCCATACCCCGTAGACAAGGAACATCTTTATCGTAGATGATATAAACTTGTCAGAATCCACTATACCATATGTATATGCTTTTTTAAAGGTCGTAATGCAATTTGTATTTTTTTTATTGTTTTTATGTTTTTTTTATTTTCTGGTAGAAAAAAGGTTCAGATTGTGTTAAGATTTAACCTTGCAAAAAGACTATTTATTGACATTTTTTTGCAATCAACAAATAATGATATGGATTTATATATCATAGAATTTGGAGGCTGATTTTATGAAAAAGTTACTTGCTCTTTGTGGAAGCATCGCAACTATGCTGCTTCTCACACCGCTGACGATTCTCGCAGCAGAATCCGGTGAAAGCAGTACTGCAACGGTTCCGCTATGGCTTTGTATCCCATTTGCCGGTCTGTTACTCTGTATCGCAGTACTTCCGCTTGTAAAACCGGAATGGTGGGAGAAAAACCAGCCGCTTGCCGTAGCTGCCTGGTCCCTGTTATTTATCATTCCATTTGCAGTGACCTATAGTGCCGGAGATGCGGTCGAAACAGTACTTGAGTGTATTTTAAACGATTACCTGACTTTTATCGTCCTGTTATTTGGTCTGTTCTGTGTTGCCGGTAACATCACTTTAGAAGGCGATCTCGCAGGTTCCCCGCGCGTCAACGTAATCTTCCTTGCGATCGGTACCTTACTTTCCAGCTGTATCGGTACAACCGGTGCCAGTATGTTAATGGTACGTCCGATGATCAAGATGAACTCCTGGCGTCAGCACAAGAGTCACATTATGGTATTTTTTATCTTCCTGATCTCGAATATGGGAGGATGCTTAACCCCGATCGGTGATCCGCCGCTTTTAATGGGATTTATGCGTGGTGTTCCGTTCTTCTGGAGCATGCATCTGTTCCCGATTTTAATCTTTAATATGGTGATTTTACTGACGGTATTCTATCTCTTAGACCGTCACAATTACCGCAAAGATATTGCAAACGGCAGAAAACCGGATATCAGCAAAGCCGGTACCACATTAAAGATCGATGGTCTGCACAACATTATTTTCCTTATTATGATCGTTGCTGCTGTTATTTTAAGTGGAACTCTTCCGAACCTTGCAGCATTTCAGGATGCAGCCGGAAACGTTCGCGGTATCCGTGTATTCCGTGAGGTGACACTTGGTTTTCCTTCCATTATTGAGGTTGCCATCATCCTGCTTGCCGCTTTATTATCTTTTAAAACAACAGACTCTCAGATCCGTACCAGTAACCACTTTACCTGGGGTGCGATCAAAGAAGTTGCCGTTCTTTTCATCGGTATCTTTATTACCATGCAGCCGGCACTGATGCTTCTTAAATCCATGGGACCGGAGCTTGGTCTTTCCAAACCGCTTGAGATGTTCTGGGCAACCGGTGCACTTTCCAGTTTCCTTGATAACACACCGACCTATCTGGTATTCCTGACAACTGCAGGTACGCTTGGTTTCACACAGGGTATTGCAACCACGGTCGGAACAATTCCGGTCAAAATGCTTACCGCGATTTCCTGTGGTGCCGTATTCATGGGTGCAAATACTTATATCGGAAATGCACCAAACTTTATGGTAAAATCCATCTCTGATGAAAACGGTGTGCGCATGCCATCCTTCTTCGGATACTTATTATGGTCAATCGTATTTTTAGTTCCGGTGTTTATCATTGACACTCTGGTATTCTTTTTATAAAGGGGGGATTTCACAATGGAAAATAATATCGAAACATCACGGGCACTTGCTACCCGCATTTATGATCTCGACAGTGAAGTTTACCGTCTGATAGGTTCTTCCCTTGGACGCACTTTTACCGGCGACAAAGAAACAAGCATTCGTAACCTGACAACCCTGATCTCCACACACCCGCAGGGACACCTGCTCCGCAGTGAGATTGCTTTAATCGGTAATATGGCACGTACGATCCGCAATAAAGAAGACCGCAGCCGTATGATGCATGAATACAATGAAATCTTACACCAGATCGCAGAACTGCCGGAAAGTTTTGGTTCGGTTGATATCCTTGACCAGAATCTCGCATCCTTAAATACATCGAATCTTCATCAGAAGTTTTCCAAAGATGATCACCTGATCATCTGTATCGGAAGAACACACGGAAGTGCCGGTACTGATATCGGTTTTGCACTTGCAGATGCATTAAAGATCAACTACTATGATGTTGAGATTTTCAACCGCGTATTAGAGCGTTTAGAGGCAGAAAAAGATTCCGTCACAGACCGTGACAGCTTTACATCAAAACTTGATCAGGTTGCAAAACATGATACCAGTGCAAAACGTTTCTTAAAAGATTTCAGCCGTTATCACGGCCTGCCGAAGAAAGATGCCGTATTTTTCAACCAGAGCGATCTGATCGTGGAAATGGCAAAAAAAGAAGACTTTATCGTAATGGGCCGCTGTGCGGATGTGATTCTGACAAACAACCGTATCCCGCACATCAGTATCTTCATCACCGCTCCGTTTGAACAGCGTGTGCACCGTATGATGGAGGTAAGCAACCTTCCACTTAAAGAAGCTGTACGCCGTTTAAAGAAGATCGATAAAGGTCACGAACAGTATTACCATTTCTATACCGGACGTAAATGGGGCGACGCTGTGAACTATGATCTGTGTATCAACAGTGCCTGCTACGGTATTGAAGAATCCGTAGAACTGATTGAGCGTATGATCGACAGACATCCTGAAAAATAATACCTAAAAACAAGAGACATATTGCAAAAACCAATTAAGGTGACTGCGATATGTCTCTTTTTTATATTTTATGTATATTTTCCTTTTATTTTACATATAATTTATAATTGTGCAACAAATTTACTGTTTTCCACTATTATACACTCTTATCCACATTATCCACAGAGTTATCCACATTTTTTCTGATAGTTTGTGTATTGTTTGTATATTGTCTAACATTTTACATTCATCTGTCATTTCATGTTTTTGCTGTTCCAGCGTTTTCCTATACCACCCGCTTATTCAGCCACTTTCCCCGCTTATACCGTATTACAAATAAGAGTGAGCGGAACACCCAGTCCACATACATTCCGATCCACACACCAAGCACGCCCATTTTCAACGTTCCTGCAAAGAAATAGCTGCTTGCAACACGGAATACCCACATGGAAAACACGCTGACTTCCATGGTATATTTCGCATCCCCCGCTGCACGCAAAACGTTCGGAAGCGCAAAACTGAGCGGCCAGATGAGCATGGCACAGATGGAAAAAGTCTGCAAAAGCTGCACCGTGATTGCAAACGCCTCGCCGGACAATGAAAAACAGCCAACCAGTGGACGGACCAGAATCAATAACGTTATGTCTGTTAAACACATACCTCCATATGCAAGCCCTAACAGTTTTCTGCTGTACCGTTTCGCCTGCTCTTTTTCCCCGGCACCAATGCAGCGTCCGATCACTGTCACCATCGCAAGCCCGATCGCAATCCCCGGAATATTGGCAAACCCGGCAATACTGTTTGCCACGGCATTTGCGGCGATCGCAGCCGTTCCAAACGTTGCCGTCAGGCTTGACACCAGAAGTTTACCGATCTGAAACATCCCATTTTCAATACCGCTTGGAATACCGATCTTTAAGATTTTTCCGATCACATCTTTCTGTGGATGCATACAGCCCGGTGTCGTGATGCAGAGCGGATTATTTTTTTTCGATAATAACACGACCATGACAAGTGCAGACACCATTCTTGCGATCAGTGTCGCAAGCGCTGCCCCCATTACACCGATTCCAGCACCATAAATCAGGATCGCATTGCCGCCAATGTTAATCACATTCATGACAAGGCTGGTGTACATACTGATTTTACTGTTTCCAATACTTCGGAAAAGTGCCGCCCCGGCGTTATACACACCGAGAAACGGATAAGATATCGCCGAGATCAAAAAATAAATCTGAGCCGCATCCATCACATCTGCTTCAATCTGTCCGAAAATTGTACGCAATAAAAAACGATGTAAAAATAATACCAGAATCATTACTGTTCCGGATGATGTGAGCATGATAAACATCAGCTGTCCCGCAGAAAGTTTTGCTTTCTCCGGCATCTTTTTGCCGAGATACTGGCTGCACACAACGGCCCCGCCTGTCGCAAGTGCCGACAGTATCTGAATCAATAACACACTGATGCTGTCTACGAGTGATACACCGGAAACAGAAGCCTCTCCACAGGAAGACACCATCAGGGTATCAAACAGACCGATGCTTAAAGCCAGCATCTGCTCTATGATCAGCGGTATGATCAGTTTTTTCAAATCCTCTCTTGTAAAAATCGGTTGTTCCATATTAATCCTCATTTCTGCACAGTCTTTTTGTATCACAAATTTGAGCATAAGTACATTCCTGCACAGTCTTTCTGTATAACAAATTTGAACATAAGCACATTCCTACATGTAGAAAATTCAATTTTTCACATGTGTTTCCACACAAAACGTGGCATAGCTTTACGCCATGCCACGTTTTTATTCTGTCATATTTGTTTTGTATTTAAAACGTACTGTCATGCACGGAAAATTCTACCCGTACCAACAGTTCCAATCATCCGTCTTATGCAAGTGCTGCAGTGATGATAGCCATAGAATAAACTTCTGCTGCATTACATCCACGGGACAGATCGTTGATCGGAGCATTTAATCCAAGTAAGATCGGACCATAAGCCTCGAAATTACCAAGACGCTGTGCGATCTTGTAACCGATGTTTCCGGCACTGATCTCCGGGAAGATAAATGTGTTTGCATGACCTGCAACCGGGTTGCCCGGGCATTTGGTACGTGCTACACGAGGAGAAACTGCTGCATCGAACTGAAGTTCTCCCTCGATTGGAAGATCCGGATATTTTGCTTTGGCTTTGGCTGCAGCATTACGCATCTTATCTACATCCTCACCTTTACCGGAACCAAGTGTAGAGTAGCTTAAGAATGCAACCTTCGGATCAACACCGAAAATCTTTGCACACTGTGCTGTCTCACCTGCGATCTCAACTAACTCATCCTCTGTCGGATGGATGTTGATTGCACAGTCACCCATTGCAAGAACTTCGTTCTCACCGGTAGCTGCAGGACGTACCATGATAAAGCAGGAAGATACGATTGTGTTGCCCGGTTTTGTCTTGATCAGCTGTAATGCCGGACGTACGGTATCTGCTGTTGAATAGGTTGCTCCACCGAGAAGTGCATCAGCAACGCCCATTTTTACAAGCATGGTTCCGAAGTAGTTTGCCTGGGAAAGAATACCTCTTGCCTGCTCCGGTGTCACACCTTTGCTCTTACGAAGTTCACAGAATAAATCTACCATCTCACCCATTCTGTCATAATTAGTCGGATCAATGATCTCTGCTCCACGGATATTAAAACCGCACTCTTCTGCTTCAACAGCAATTTTATCCGGATTACCGATTAAAATCGGATGAAGGAATGTTCCTGCTAACAGACGGGAAGCAGCCTCTAAAATACGAGGATCATCGCCCTCTGTAAACACGATTTTCTTAGGATCTTTTTTTAAGATGTCGATCAGTTGTCCAAATCCAAACATGATTAATTCCTCACTTTTTATAAATTGTAATTGGCGCTCTCTACCAGCGCATATCATGTTTTCATTATATAGCAGTTTTTTCGAAATTCAATATTTGTATTCAAATAAATGCAGTTTTATTTGACATATTCTCTCAACTTTGATATACTGTCAGTATCTTTGTGAAAAAATTAACGTAAATTGTATTTTTCTTTATACAAAAGGTACCGTATACCAGAGACCTGATCCCCGGATCATGCGTCTGATATATGGTACCTTTTCCATATAATTTTCTGTTGTCTGTGACAAATCTACTGTTCGTTATCTTTTGTTTCTTTCTCCTGCTTATTCCCTGAATGTCTGATTGCACCTAACAGTTCCGGCACATGCTGTTCCTTATCCGGTTTGGTTGCGAGCATGAATCTGCGGAAAAAGAATAAAATTCCGATGCTGACTACGGATAACAGGTCTTCTAATGCTGACGTTTTCTGTACGATCATATGACGGGCAATCAGAAAGATCAAAACCTCCATGATATTCTGTGAACTTGGTTTGCAGAGCATCTTGATAAACTCTACCCCGATCACGACGTCAAACACAGCATCGAGAAAAATAAGAAATGCCTCCCCATTCGTCCGGTTCTGCCAGTATACCAGAAGTTCCGGGAAAAGATTTACCGCCGCTATGACCACACCAACCACAGCAACTAACGCTATGATGAGTTCTAAACCTTCACTTACCTGATACAGTCTTTTTCTGAGTTTGTCCACTGTAATTCCTTTCATCCTGATATATGGTCAATTTTAGATATACAAAACCGAGCGCCTCCCATCGAATCCAGACCACAGACGTTACCTCCACAGTTAACTCGGCCCAGGCACCCTTACGGCACACAAGAGCTTCTGCTTAGGGCTGCTTCATTCCTGACCTGACCCGGTTCACAGATTCCTGTTGCGTAAGACCCAAACTTCAACGCCACTTATGAAGGGCAGCTCCACAATCTGACAACCCTCCGTTCGGCATCACCCCAGCTATAGCGGATTGCTGGTTCAGGGTACCGCTGCCACCCCGGCTGCTCGGAGATTTAAGTATAGCCTATTTCGCCCTGTATTGTCAAGCCAGATACGCGCTTAAGACTTCTTTTTCTGGCGAAGTTCTTTAAAAAATGTGGAAAGCATTGCCGAACACTCTTCCCCAAGCACACCCTTTTCTATCTCGACCTGGTGGTTAAACTGCTGCATCTGGAGCAGATTTAATACCGAGCCAGCGCATCCGGCTTTGGGATTCATGCTTCCGATCACCACTTTTTTCATCCGGCTCTGAACGATCGCACCTGCACACATCTGACATGGCTCTAACGTCACATACATCGTGCAGTCCTCTAACCGCCAGTCACCGGTTTTCTTACTCGCTTTGCGGATTGCGGTCAGTTCCGCATGCGCTAATGTGTTGCCTTCTGTATTTCTTCTATTATATCCACGCGCAATGATCTTATCGTTCTGCACGATCACACAGCCGATCGGCACCTCATCCAATGCATACGCTTTTTTTGCCTGCCGTATCGCCGCTTTCATGTATTTTTCATCCTGATTCATGGACAGTTTCCCCGAAATGTTATACTATATAGTATGCAGTATTGTACCGCATTTTTTCATTTTTGTCGAGAAGGAGGCATCTTGCCTGATGCAGTGGAAAAACGCTTCTTTAAAATATGAATCTCAGACAGACCGGCTGATCTTAAAAGTCTTAACACCGAATTATGCAAATGCGGTTTTAAATTTTCAGAACCGCAATCGTGAAAGTTTTGAAGCCTACGAACCGACAAGACCTGCCAACTTTTATACCGCATCCTACCAGCAGGCAGTTTTAAAGTGTGAATGGGATCTCGCATTAAAACAACAGTGTATCCGTTTCTATGTTTTCCGGAAGGACGATCCGCAAATGATCATCGGAACCGTATGCCTGCACGACATCCGCTTTGCAGCATATTCCTGCACAGAGATCGGCTATAAATTTGACGCAGCATTCCGGCGCATGGGCTATGCCTCAGAAGCGATTAAAAAAGTCATGTCACTTGCCTTTTACGACCTTCATCTTCATCGTGTATTCGCACGTGTTATGCCGGAAAACAAGCCCTCCATCTACCTTTTGGAATCGCTCGGTTTTCAGTATGAAGGTGTAGAACGCGGCTGTTTTTTTATCCAGAACCGATGGGCAGATCATCTGCGCTACGCGTATCTCAACCCTTCCACCGACAATTAACAGCTGCATTTTTTATGCACAGCCCCTGTCAAAAACGTCTCCATTTTGTCAGACAGTTATTCTTCAAAAAAACGATACCAGCAGCCAAACCGGTTTTCAACCTGCTCCGGCATAAATTCCGGGAATCCAAAGATGATCGCCATGACACGCTCCTGATTCTGATAAATGCCAGGCACCCCTAAAAACCATCTGTTTTGTGTATCTTCTTCTATTTTTCCAATCACCAGATACCGGTAATTAAAAAATCCATGTAACAGAAAACTGTTATTTCCGAGATACCAGTATTTTCTCGGCAGCTCCCGTAGATCCTTTAATTCAATTTTAATACAGGTAATATTTTTTTCCGAAAATGGCATGCTTGCCGGATGATTTTTTAAAAACTGCTCCCAGATGTCCGTCCACTGGTACTGTGGAAAGAAATTGCGCGCGGGGAGTTCTGTCGCAGCGAGCTCACTGTCATATTTCTGTGCGGACCGGGTGATCTGGGTTCTGTTTTCCTGCTGCTTTTTCATGCTGTCCTGCACGGACATTTTCCCTGCTGCCGGCTTGTTTTCTGTTTCTGATATAATTTTTTCTGTTTCATGCAAAGTTTCTTTTGCATGCATATCTTCTTTTGTATACACCTCTTCTTCCACCGGCGGTTCCTCTGGCTGGCTTTCTCTCCACTCCCCAAAGTGCTCCATATCCACGGTAAGCGGCTCCCCCTCCGTCCAGCGGCTCATGAAAATACGTCCATCTTCGCTGCACAAAAAAATCCCGTCCATCTCGAAAAAACTGAGTGATGATGTCGGTATATGCATTGTTTTCATTGCTGTGGCAAAATCTCCAGCACCATTGCGGACATCCATTTCTCCGATCAGGCTTCCCTCCATCTGATTACCCTGTTTGCGAAACAGATAAACCCTGCAGTGCGTCTGCGCAGCATAGACACTACGCAGATGGATTTCAAGCCTGCACTCTTCTCCCCGCAGCTCGATCCTGGCAAATCCCGTATTGCCTGCTTTTTTTGCATTTTCATACCCATATATATATGCAATAAACCGTTTCATTCCTGCCATAGGCAATCTCTCATCTCTGTTTTTGTTTTCTTCTATTTGTATTCCGTTTTTTTATAAATTAGAACATAAACGATAACATCCATTGCCTGATGGTCTAAATATAACTACTTACTCTGTCCTTTCATTTTCATTGGTATCCCGCTTTTATTTCTCTCTTCTTCTGATACATTTTGTCATCTGCACGGGATCTGGTATCCTCGATATCCCGGTCTGTTTCCGGGTCAAACTCCGCATAGCCATAGGCAATCTGTATCTGTGGTATTGCGTTTTTCGAATTAAACTCATCCTGTTCCTGCTTCATCTGCCGGAATAACTCTTCCATATCTGAAGGATCATTCCCATAGATCACAACGCAGAATTCATCTCCACCGATCCGGTAACAATTTCCACAATTTCCAAACACATGCAATATGATCCCCGCAGCATTTTGGATATATGCGTCTCCGGCTGCGTGCCCCATCGTATCATTGCACTGTTTTAAATTGTTAAGGTCAAAAACAACAATCTTCGCCTTCTTCGGCTGCCTGTTTACCTTGATCCATTCATCATATGCATTCCGGTTATAGAGTTTCGTCAGCATATCTTTGGTTGCAAGTTCTTCATAGATCTGCAGCTTCTGCCCTGCATCCACCTGCTCTGCCACTTGTCTGCATACTTCGACCGCAAAAATAATGATATAGATAAAAACACCATATATGTCATATATACTTGTCTGAAATGATCCGTAATAAAAGTGCAGCAGATCTGCCACAAGCGTTCCCAGAAGAATAAACCCACCAACCACAACAACCCACAGATGACGGTGTACCTTCGTTTTTCTATACTCAGAAATCAGCATGACTATCGTATAAAGCAGCGTTATCCCCAACAGGACATGTGTGACCGTGTACATCTGCCGGAAGCCTCGGATCCCGGCAAGCTGCAATATAAGCTGTACCGCCAGATTCAGATATGCCAGCGTGCAGATAATATCTGATCCCCACTTGTCCTCAATATCAAAGAATCCCTTGGTAAACCACACAAAGGAAGGCACCATGAGTATCAGGGCTACCGCTGATACGAATACGATCTCAACTCTGACCGGAAACAGGATCAGAAGTGCGGCATCTGTCTCGTTCAGTGCCCAAGTTCCGGTCAGAAAGGAAAAAGTGCCAAAATGCAGCAGAGTCTGCTTCATTTTCATTCTGGTCCGTGCGATCAGCCACCACAGTACCATGAAGAAACCCAATAATATCTCTAGCAGACAGATAAATGTTACCGGCATGGATCTGTACAACATTCCGCTATACATCTGGGTATACCCGCCGATTGAAAAATCAATTTGCTTTTGTCTGACCTCCGGATAGACCGCACGGATCATAACCTGGATCTGTTCTGCCCCGGATGGTATCCCGACATAATTCCACATAACTCCGGGTGACACCTTTGGCATTGCCTGCTGCTGTCCGACATGATAGATCAGCGTGTCATCAGCGTACACACTGACTTCCATATGCGCCGTATAAAAACGCAGACAGTCCCCTCCATCCTTTATCTTCTGTGCAGAAAATACAAACCTGCGGTTATCCTCATCTGTCTGGTATTCCCTGTCCGGAATAATGCTGCGGCAATATTTTTCCTGATGTTTGTTGTCAAAAAAACTCAATGATAAAATAACAACATGCAGAAAGACACACACTGCCACTATGATATAATATATCCTGCTCAGAATTGTCTTTACTTTCAAACTGCTTCTCCCTTACACTGCCATTTATTGTCAAAGCTATATTCCAATATACCACAAAGCATTCGTTTATCAAAGATTAAAATGAAAAACCAAACCATCTTCATCTTGACATTTTTTCTCTGTGATTATATAATAATTTTAGTAACAATTACTATTATCAAGAAAGGATGGTAATATGCTGAAACGAAGTAAGCAGCGGGAATCCATCAAGAAGTTTCTCATCTCGCGTTATGACCACCCTACCGCAGAGACCGTCTATATGAATATCAAGGAAGAATTTCCGAATATCAGTCTCGGTACGGTATACCGCAATCTGTCATTACTGGCAGATATCGGTGAGATCCAGAAACTGTCCACCGGAATTGGACCTGATCGTTTTGACGGTAATCCAAAGCCGCATTACCATTTTATCTGCAAGGAATGCGGGAGCGTTCTGGATTTAAATGTAACGGGACTGGATCATATCAATGTTCTTGCCGCACAGGACTTTGACGGTGAGATTGAAGGACATGTGACTTATTTTTACGGAAAATGCTCTTCCTGTAAAGCCAAAAGACAGACTTCCTGATCATTTTTCCCAAAAAAACTTCTAAAATAACATAAAATAATGTTGACAAAAAGAAGTTTTTCATTTAAAATCAGTAATAGTTACTGATATCAATTTAAAGCACACAGTAATAGATTTCAAATAAGCGGGGAAATCTATTACAGCAGACAAATAACATTTTTCAAAGAAAAGGAGATTAAAATTATGGCAAAGTATGTATGTACAGTATGTGGTTATGTTTATGAAGGCGATGCAGCTCCGGAGATCTGCCCGGTATGTAAAGCTCCGGCTGAAAAGTTCAAATTGCAGGAAGGTGAGAAAGTATGGGCTGCTGAGCACGTAGTTGGTGTTGCAAAAGGAGTAAGTGAGGATATCGTATCCGATTTAAGAGCAAACTTCGAGGGTGAGTGCTCTGAGGTTGGTATGTATCTTGCAATGGCTCGTGTTGCTTACCGTGAAGGTTATCCGGAAGTTGGTTCCTACTATGAGAAAGCTGCATGGGAAGAGGCAGAACACGCTGCAAAATTCGCAGAACTGCTCGGTGAAGTTGTAACAGACAGCACCAAAAAGAACCTTCAGATGAGAGTTGACGCTGAGAACGGTGCAACAGCAGGAAAAACTGATCTTGCAAAACGTGCAAAAGCTGCAAACCTTGATGCAATCCATGATACCGTTCATGAGATGGCACGCGATGAGGCTAGACACGGAAAAGCATTTGAAGGACTGTTGAACAGATACTTCGGTTAATCTTTAAACCATATAGACAATAAGCATTTCAGAGGATAGACAGTTGTCAGCTGTCTATCCTTTTCGTTTGAAAATCAATATATATACTTTATGCCGGTTCCCCAAGTATGATCCGTATCAGGTTTTTATCCAGCATGATCGTCCTGTTCCACGGATTCACGATAATTCCCTTTGCCCCTTCTGCGGCAAGTACCGCGCGGAATGCCTGCTCAATTCCTGTTAAAAATGTAGACATTACACTCCCGCTTCCCTTTAATTCTTCCTCAAAACTGGTAAATGCCGCCCACCAGCTATTGCCGTCCGGCGTCTGCACTGCCTGTATCTGCATCTGGTTCCCGCCCGTCGGCGGTTCCACCGCTACGATAAACTGACCGCCCTCTTTCATGCGTCTGCGTATCACTGTCAGGGTATGCGCTAACATCTCTTCGCTTGCCTCCTGCTGCAGTGCCGCGATTGCGGTTTCTATTTTCTCATTTCCCTGTAATCCCTCATCGATTTTATTGTTATCCATAAAAGCTCCATTTCTATATGTAAAAAATTTTATTTTTTATACTATTGCCACTTGATTCAACTGATTATTTTACAACCACTTTTGTTTTATCTGTTTCATAAGCTGCTCTCCCTTTTCCCTACATATTATACCCTCCAATTTTCCTTTTCACAATCTGCTTTTCACCGCACAGGGACAATGAGTCGCTTGTGAGTTACTGTTCACAGGCAGGCATTTTCTGAACTGAAAATGCCGTATGATACAGTGGTGGCAGCAGATTTTGCCGATTTGGAATGCGAAGTGCGCATCCCGCCCGGAGGGCTTTTTCACTCATAGGACGTAATTTCCTATGAATGAAAAAAGCATGGCATCCCTCTGGACAACCATGCTTTTGGGTTATTGGTTCACACCTGTAGTGCAACTTCCAACAATTACAGTTCTTCGATTTTTTCTTTTGTTTCTTTCTCTGCTGTCTCGGCAAACCCGAGCACGACCTTAAACAGATCTCCGTCCACATACAGACGGAATGTACCACCCATAAGATCCATCAGGCTGTTTGCGATAGAAAGTCCGAGTCCGCTTCCTTCCGTATTTCTGGATGCATCGCCCCGCACAAAACGTTCCATCAGTTCATCACTGCTGATATTGAGCGGGTATTTTGACGTATTGCGGAAGGTGATAGACACCTGTGCCTCTTTTACTTCAAGATTGATGTAGACACGCGTCCCACTCTGGGCATATTTGCAGATATTATTCATCAGGTTATCGATCACACGCCAGAAATGTCTGCTGTCCGCCATGATATAGACCGGTGTCTCCGGCTTTTCGATCACAAGATCAAGTCCTGCCTCTTTTGTCTTTTCCTCAAATTCCCCGACCGTCTGTGTCATAAATATCCCGGCTTCTAACCGCTCTAAATGTACCGGAAGGTTTCCGGTGGACGCCTTGGAAGCCTCGATCAGGTCTTCGATCAGCTTTTTCAATCGGCTTGACTGGCGCTCTAACACCTCTAAATACTCCTGCGCTGTCTCGTTGTGCAGATCTTCTTTTTCCAGCAGATCCACATAGTTGATGATCGATGTCAGTGGAGTCTTAATGTCATGGGACACGTTCGTGATCAGTTCTGTCTTGAAACGTTCACTCTTCATCCGCTCTTCGATCGCATGTGTCATGCCGTCGCTGATATGGTTGATCTGTTCTCCCTGTTCCTTAAATATACCGGTCATACGCTTTGTACTGATCTGATAGCCCGGCTCACCGCCTGCAATTTTTTCCGTTCCGTTCTTTAACTGGTTTAACTGCACACAGTACCACAGGACCAGCGGATATAAAACCAGTTTTTCTAACAGCCAGAGTAAAAGGGCTATGTCTGAATTAAAAAACATCAATACCCCTATGCCCTCAAAAAATGCAAGTACCAGCATGACCAGGATCACTTTCCAGAGAAACCCGATATTTTCCCAGATCATCCGGGCGAACTGTCCGATTTTACGGAAAAGCTGGTAACACAGGGTATGTCTCCACCATTTTCCCAATTTTACCCGCACGGAAAAACTTAATAAAAACAGTAACAACAGCCATCCCATGCAAAGGGTTGCAACTGCAGTAACAAATAAGATAAACGGCAGATACGCAACATCGACATTTATCAGGAATATCGCTGCCACATAGAAAACAAATACCTCTGCCAGCACAGCCCCCACTGCAAAAACATCCAGCCACAGATGATCCCAGACAGTCGTAACGATCTCATCCGTTCCATTCCGGTGCCCCGCCGCACACATCAGAAATACAAAGGCTGCTGCTCCGATGATAAAACTTACAAACATTGTGACTAGCGCCGTGTAACGCATGCTGTATACAAAATTCAGCAGGGTATTTGCCTGTACGTACAAGTCCGTACTGTTCCAGTCTGTCCCAACATTCTGCGGCAGGATCACAACCATCTGATAAGTGGTTTTCGGTGATGTGTTCCCCATGTTTACCCAGAGTGTATAGTTGCTGTCAAGATAATAATCCTCGTGTGTTGTATACGAAACGCTGGCATCTTCTTTGTTTTTTTCAGATGAGTCCACCCGGTCGATCTCATCCATGGATATCTCCCGGACTCCGTCTAATAACACATTTCCCCAGTGATTTACATCCATGCGCGTGCCATCAAACATGTCAAACGTGACGTATTCTCCATTTGCAATATCATCCATGCCGCTGTCTGTGACATCCGTCAGTGGCTCTTCCGTTGATTCTGCTACTGTATCCCCGTCCGCAGCATCGGTCAATGTCTCATCTGTAACCGTTCCTTCCGCAGAAGCAGCATCGGTCAACGTCTCATCTGTGTGTTCAAACAGATACATTTTTTTCTCGGTATCATAAGTAAAAACTGCGCTTCCATATCCGTCTATGTCCGTCTCAATCGTCTGCACCGGATAATACTCATTTCCCGCCAGATAAACAAAAACACCTTTTGCCTCATCATAGCAGATCCGGTCCGCATAAACGCTCACCCACGAATTATCCCCCGAATACATAAGTTCCACACCGCCGCCGGTCAGGAAATTTCCATTTGTGTATACAATCTGATCTTCGTCCGATAATTCCACACTGTTTGTATACACATCTTCCAGACTGATCTTATCCGAAAAGTTGCGTTCCGCATACGATTTTTCATCATTCAGGTCAATCCCCTCGAGACTGTCTGCTTTGATAATACCATATTTAAAATATTTGCTTTCTACAGAACCTGCCGGCTGTTCCCGCCTTACATCGTCCACCGCGGACAGACCATATTCATAGGAAACATTTTCAAACCACAGCTTTCTTGTTTCATCCTTTGAATTTCTATAGATTCCTTCATCAAACATAAAGATCACGCCCACCGCACTGAACACAAAACACAGTGCACTGGCACTGAGCACAATCCATGCAATGATCTTTGCCGCCGTCGATCCTCTCCACTTTTCCACTTTTTTCACACCTGTCCTTCCATTTTATAACCACGTCCCCACACAACTTTCAAATACCGCGGTTCTGCCGGGTTATACTCCACTTTTTCCCGCAGATGCCTGATATGTACCGCCACCGTATTCTCCGTTCCGTAGGGATTATCCTGCCATACCTGTTCGTAAATCTGGTTCGGGGAAAACACCTCTCCGGGATGCTCCATCAGAAGTTTTAAAATATCGTATTCCGTGCGTGTCAGAGAAATCTTTTCGCCGTCAAGCGACACCTCTTTGCTGCGGTCGTCAAGTTCGATCCCGCCGATCGAGAGAACATCTTTTCTGATAGCTCCGCCTCCGAGCTGCATATAGCGTCTGAGCTGTGATTTGACGCGCGCCTGCACTTCAATCGGATTAAACGGTTTGGTGATATAATCGTCCGCCCCGACAGTCAGTCCTAACACTTTATCTGTATCCTCACTTTTTGCTGTCAGTAAAATAACCGGAACATTGCTCGTCTCACGGATTTTCACCATCGCTGCAATCCCATCCATCTCCGGCATCATAATATCCATCAGTACCAGATGAATATCCTGTTCCTTTAACACCTCAAGCGCCTCTTTTCCGTTATATGCCTCAAATACCTGATAACCGTCCGCCATCAGATAGATTTTTAATGCTGAAACAATGTCTTTCTCATCGTCGCACACCAGTATACTGTACATGTTTTCCCCTTTTCCACAGGTTTTCGATAGATTTTTACATAAACCTGTCTCTTTATGATCATGCTTTTATTGTAACGGAATAATTATGAATTTCCAATCAGTCAAAACATTAAGATTTGATGAAGTTGTACCTTGTATTCGGATAAAAGGAATGCTAATATAGGAAGGTAGCGCTCCCGGAAGTTTTTATTTTCCGGGAGTAAATTATGGAATTTTTTACACAAAGGTTAAACAAAGGAGGATTTATGGAAGAAAATAAAATGGGTGTCATGCCGATTGACAAACTCATTATCTCAATGTCCCTGCCGATCATGATCTCCATGCTCGTTCAGGCTCTCTACAATATTGTCGACAGTATTTTTGTTGCCATGATCAGCGAAAATGCCCTGACCGCAGTGTCTATGGCTTTCCCGATCCAGAATCTTATGATTGCTGTCGGTGTTGGAACTGCCGTCGGCGTAAATGCGCTTTTAGCCCGCTCCCTGGGAGAAAAGGATACCGAAAAAGTAAATAAGGTCGCAGAAAATGCTGTATTTTTAATTCTTGTCAGCTATCTGCTCTTTCTGATCATCGGTCTGTTTTTTGCAGAACCGTTTTTCCGCAGCCAGACAGATATTGAAGAGATCATCGTTTATGGAAAACAGTATCTGACGATCTGCTGCTGTCTTTCTTTCGGTATTTTTACGCAGCTTATGTTTGAGCGTATGCTGCAGGCAACCGGAAAAACCATTTATACCATGTATACACAGGGTGTCGGTGCGATCATCAATATCGCTCTCGATCCGGTTCTCATCTTTGGTCTGTTTGGTCTCCCGAAAATGGGCATTTCCGGTGCTGCTGCTGCAACCGTCATCGGACAGATGATTGCCGGTATTCTGGCAGTTGTTTTAAACCATACAAAAAATAAGGAAGTACAGATTGACCTGCACCATTTTCGCCCGGACAAAAATATTATCGGACAGATTTACGTGATCGGTGTTCCCTCTATTGTAATGCAGGCGATCGGTTCCGTGATGAACTACGGTATGAACCGTATCCTGATCGCGTTTTCCTCCACTGCAACCGCGGTGTTCGGCGTTTACTTTAAACTGCAGAGCTTCGTATTTATGCCGGCTTTTGGTTTAAACAACGGTGTCATCCCGGTTATGGCATACAACTACGGTGCCAGAAACAAAGAGCGTGTCACAAAAACTTTAAAACACTGTGTCGCCTACGCAGTCGGTATCATGGCAGTCGGTCTGCTTTTATTCCAGCTCTTTCCAAAGCAGCTTCTCTCCATGTTTCAGGCTTCCGACACAATGCTTTCCATCGGTGTCCCTGCGCTGCGTATCATCAGTTTAAGTTTCCTGCTTGCCGGCTTTGGAATCTCCTGCAGTAGTATTTTCCAGGCACTTGGAAAAGCAGTCTACAGTATGTGCATTTCCATTGCAAGGCAGTTGGTGATCCTGCTTCCGGCAGCATACCTGTTAGCACAGTCCGGCAATGTCAATCTGGTATGGTGGGCATTCCCGATCGCTGAACTGGTATCTGTGGGTGCAACTGCATTTTTCTTAATGAAGATCAACCGGAGTATCGTGAGCAAGATCGGACAGTAACATTACAAAAAAATCCCGTATGAGACTGATTTTAAAAATCATACTCACACGGGATTTTTTACTGCTCTTTTATTTCTGGTTTGCCGGTTCCATATTGACGGAGCGGCCTTTGATCTTTGCATTTTTCATGGCTTCTAAAACTTCTTTTCCGTATTCTCTCGGCACTTCCACGAATGTGTATTTATCATACATATCAATGGCTCCGACAAGTTTACCCGGCATGCCGGATTCGCCTGCAACCGCACCTAAGATATCGCCCGGTTTCACGCGGTCTTTTTTACCGATGTTGATAAACAGACGCACCATGCCCTCTTCAGCTCCGGTATTGTCAAAATCAAAAGAGTCCTCTCTGTCATTGTCAAGATTGATCTGTCCCAACGCCTGTTTTAAGAATGCTGCTGCAATGTCCATTGCAGTATAATCAGATTCATTGATCTGCTTTTCGATGATATCGATCGTATCTTTTAAATTTTCCTCGTCGATAATTCTTCCGATTTCTTCCATGACCTTCTCAGCCTTGATCTGTGCCACATCATCCGTGGACGGGATCGGCATTGCAACGATCTTGGTCTTGCAGTAACGCATGATATCTTTTAATTTGTATACTTCTTTTCCTTTGACGAAAGTAAACGCACGTCCGGTTCTTCCGGCACGTCCGGTTCTTCCGATACGATGAACATAATATTCGTCATCCTGTGGAATATCATAATTGAATACCGCTTCCACATCATCCACATCGATACCTCTCGCTGCAACATCGGTCGCGATCAGAATCTCTGTTTTTCCGGTACGGAAACCGCGCATCACACGGTCACGCTGTGTCTGCTTCATATCTCCGTGCAGTCCCTCTGCAAAATAACCGCGTCCCTGCAGTTCCTCAGTCAGTTCGTCCACCATGCGTTTTGTGTTACAGAACACCAGAGAGAGTTTCGGATTATAATAATCAAGAAGTCTGGTCAAAACTTCGATCTTGTCTTTTCTCTTTACATCATAGTAATACTGCTCAATATTCGGAACGGTCAGCTCTTTTTTTACCACTTTGATCGTCACGGCATCGTGCTGGTATTTCTTGGTGATATCTAAGATCGGCTTTGGCATGGTCGCAGAAAATAACACCGTCTGACGTCCTTCCTCCGGGATATACTCTAAGATCGTCTCAATATCCTCACGGAATCCCATGTTTAACATCTCGTCTGCCTCATCAAGTACGATCGTGTTCACTGCCTCACAGCGGATCGTCTTTCTGCGCAGATGATCCATAACACGTCCCGGTGTACCGATAATAATCTGTGCCCCACCCTTCAATGCCTTGATCTGACGGCTGATCTCCTGTCCGCCGTACACCGGAAGGATCTTTACACCGTGCATATATTTTGCAAGTTTACGGATCTCATCCGCCACCTGGATGGCAAGCTCTCTTGTCGGTGATAAGATGATAACCTGTGTTTTTTTATTATTCGGATCTACTTTATGCAGTACCGGGATTCCAAATGATGCCGTCTTTCCGGTTCCTGTCTGTGCCTGTCCAATGACATCCACACCGGACATCACAACCGGAATTGCCTGACTCTGGATCGGTGTTGCCTCTTCAAATCCCATTTCTGCTATCGCACGCAATACCTGCGGATATAAATCTAACTGATCGAATCTAACTGTTTCCATATATTTCCTTTCTATAGAAACGTGCGCCATTGGCGCGCGTAAAACAAGGGGCTGATCAACAGCCCCCATAAGCGCAACAGTCTGAATGATAACACGGTGCCCGTACTTTTGTCAAGAAATTCCCCCGCGCAACAGTTCGCATCAACTGCGGATTTTCGGGAATTATGTACCCCAAACCTCATCTTTCGACAAAATCGTCGCCGATTTTTGGTCTGGGTGTTACTTCTTATTTAAAAGCAATCGACAATCATGTATATTATCCATTCTACTGCATCACTTTTTACTTCCGGTTTTCCGTGTGAAAAACTCGATTGCGGATTTTTGTTTCTATCTGTTATATTCTATGCCGCATTCATAAAATGTTTCCTGTTTTATTTGTCACTCACATCTGCTAAGTGTCCCAGTGCAAGATCATTTCTGGATTTTTTCTTAACCTGATAAAGCATCGCATCTGCCGCATGCAGAAAATCCCAGCTCTTTGTATCATCTTTCGGAATATCATAACAGATTCCCTGTGAGATTGTCACGATAGGCATTGCCTTAGAATATGCATGTTGGATTCCAAGATCAATGATCCGCTGCCGCAATCCCTCCGCCGCATGTCTGACCGCTTCCTCCGTCATATTCTGATAGAGAATGATAAACTCATCCCCTCCATATCTCGCACAGAATATCATATCATTCTGCATCAGCTCAAGCTGCTTTGCGATCCGCTTAATGCACTCATCCCCTGCCTGATGTCCGTAGTTATCATTATACTGCTTAAAATAATCGATATCCAGGATCTCCATGGCAAGCGGCGTCTGCTCTGATAATGCCTTCTCAAATACCTGATCCAGATAATCATTAAGGCGGAACCGGTTTGCCAGGCGCGTCAGTGCATCCGTCTCTGACTTTTCCAGAAGCCGTATATTTGCTTCTTCCATCTCGCGTCTTTTTTTGTTCGCCCGCTCTAAAGATTCCCGCACATCAAGCATATTTGCGATCATCGCCTGTTTTTCTTTTTCCATGATCTCGGACAACTCGTAATACTGCCCCGCAGCCTCTAAATATGCATCATTATCCTTATGCATACGGTAAAACTTAATTTTCAGGGAAATAATCTGCCTCTGAAGATTGACGATCTTTGACTGCCATGTCAATGGCTCTAAAATTTCCATTACCCGCAAAAAAGCATCATCATTTCCGATTTCAAGCAAAAGCTGGCTGAATTCATAAAGATCACTAAAAATATCCATGATCGGAATATCTGCATTGATCTCCTCACAGATCAACCGGATGCATTCATCACGCGCCGCCGTCTTTCCGGTTGCATGGCATACCTGTGCCTTAAAACAGCGAAAACTGAGCAGTTCAATGCCATCAATACGGCCCGCGCACTCATCCGAGACAAGCTCTGCATAATGTGCTGCACGCTCCGGCATATCGCGATACAAAAAACCGGTTCCCATTCCTATATAAACACAGGTGATCAGGCGGTAATTTTTATCATCTTTCACAAAATCCTTTACATGCTGTCCACAATTTTCAAAATATCTCTGTGCCTCTAAATATTGTCCACAGGATAAATATAAATTTCCAAGATTTATATCTATCATGGTTTCTTCCTGTTTTAACTGATATTTCGTACAGAAATTCAATCCGGTCAGATAATAGTCAAGTGCGATCGGCTCATTTCCCCGATTGATCGCCGTAATTGCCATCAGATTATATGCACGCGCCACAAGTTCCCACTGATTTGATTCATTCAGATAAGATACGCCTTTGCTGATGCAGAAAAAAAACTTTTCACTTTCATTTAACAGATAATAAGTCTCTGCACTGTAATAGTATGCAAATCCAAGTAGCTTTGGATCATTTTTTTTCATTGCATACTGTTCAATATCATAACACAACTTCAATGTCCGTTTTGCATCGTTTCCCCGGCTGTCGTACACTCCCTGTATCCATGCGCGGACAATTTCATCATATCCGTCGTATTCCATGTGCACTGCCTCCTCTCATTCCACAACAGACATTTCTTTTCACGTTTTCTCTCTAAAAAGAATGCCATTTTATTATAAAATAGAACTGTGTCTTATTCAAGGAAGAATGCTTTTTCTTTTATTCGAAATATGCTACCGGATCCACGGGTGTGCCATCTTTATCAAGTTCAAAATACAGATTGCTTCCCTCTACCGTGAAGTATTTCGTCGGCTCTCCAACATATCCTAATACATGTCCGGCCTCCACATAATCTCCCTTTGCAAAATTCAGCTCCTTTAACTGTCCGTAAACTGCCTCATAGCCATCACCCAGATCGACCGTAACTGTACAGCCTGTCACCTCATCATTTTCAATACTCTTAATCTGGCCTTTGGCAACTGCATAGACTTTATCATTGACCTCACCTGCAATGATCACTGCCGGATTATATTTATACTGGTCAAGCGTCGGGAAATAAACCGTGGAATCCATGCTGTAATTGATGATCACGTTTCCCTCCATCGGCCAGAGCAGCTCCTCCGAAAAATGAAGTGTCTGTGCTTTGCCTGTCGTCTGAATGCTCTGTGCTGCTTCTGTTTCTTCCGTTTCCGCTGCATTATTTTCTTCTGCAAGTTCCGCCGTTACGGCAGGATCATCCAGTTCATTCTCCATTTCATTTAAAGACTGTTTTGGAGGAACCAGTGCAGATGCCTCGGCAGACTGCTCCGAACTCTCCTCTGCTGCAATATCATCTGCCTGTTTCTGCATTTCTTCTGCAAGTTCGGCTTCCATCTGCTCCCGTTCCTTTTCCTGTCGGCTGCTGTATAACGCAGTCGTTCCAACTGCCGCTAAAGCGATCAGCAGCCCCGCAATCACATATTGTCTGTACCCCAAAAAACCTTTCTTTTTCATTATTTCTCACCATCCATTATTTATTTTTAACCATAGTGTTTCCACATCCCGGATGGTTTATACGATTATTTTTTTATTTCTTTCCTATAAATTACCAGCCTGCCCGATCACTGCTCCCTTATAAAAATAAGCAAGAATCTCCCGATAACCATATCCCTCTTTTGCAAGTTTCTCTGCTGTATTCTGGCTTAATCCAAAACCATGTCCCATGCCCCTTGCCACGATACGCACATGATCGTCTATTTCCGTGATCGTAAAGCAGGCAGATGGAAGCTCTAATGCATGGCGGAACTGCTCTCCATCGTATGTTTCCCCCGCAACTTTGATTTTTGTCACATACTCTGCCGCATCGCGGCTTACGATCTCAATCTGTGTCAGTTCCGTCAGCCCTGCATCAGGATATGCCGCACGGCATTTTTCCAGGAACTCCTCTTTTTCATAATAAAACACGGAAAGATAACCTTCCGCCGTGGTGTCCGCATGACATTCTGCCGTAACAAGATATGGCATGTCTGCATCTTCATATAACTCTGACATGCTGCGTGTCCGCCCACTGCTGATCGCATGATATGCCGCATATATGTAAGTTCTGTTATATAAGAGTGTCTCCCCCGCCGTCGCTTCCACACAGGATTTCAGTTTCTGATAATTTTTATCAAAATTTTCTCCCCAAAGCTCCTGCTGCTGATCCGGCGGCATGCTCTCCGGTTCCTTCGTCCCCGCCTGCATGGCATCATACAGATTCGTTCTGGCGATCACACATTGTGCTTTGATCGTTTCCGCTGATTTATCAATCCCGATCTCCTGCGCCACGATCTGCAAGACCTTCATCTCAGTTTCTTCATCCTCATCCTTACTGTCTCCACTTTGTGTCTCTGCCTGTCCTGATAAGATATCTTTTTTATTTTCCTGATGCTCCCGGACTTCCCTCTCCATACCCTCTACACTGTCTATTGTGTTCAGTACTTCCTGCGCCCCTTCCTTTCCATAAATGAGGTTTTCCAGGCGCATTCGCTGCATCAGTGTTGTGATAAAAACCGGCACCAGTAATATCAGACATATTCCTTTCAGCCAAAAACCTGCACGTTTTCTTCGTCTTTTTCCCATAAAAAAATCTCCCTGTCCATTTAATATATGAAACAGAGAGACTTCTCATTCAGATTTTTTACATCACATTCATTACCAGACTAAATGCCTGCATCATTACAAATCCGATCTCTGCCATGATCAGCAGTGCATAAAGTACGGTATACACGATTGGAAACGCCATTTTGCGTTTTAAAAGATGTGCCCGCCATACATAATAACCAGGCTTTAAAAAGATTGCAAACAGGATCAGTCCAAGTATTTTATAATTCTGCTTGTTGATCTTTACAATGTCGATGACAACAAAAATAATGAATGCCGCAAGCAATGCATAATTAAGCAGAGAAAATATCACATAACTTCCATTGTACATCACATTCATATAGCTGCCATCCATAATGCTGTCATAAGTCATTGCCTGAAATACAGATGATGTCGCAACCATGCTGATGATCTCACGCAGCGGCATTACGATCAGTAACAGATAGCAGAAAATATCTGAAACCGGACCATGCTGCTCCTGTGGTGTCCATTTATTCTGGCTGTACTGCGGATTGCCATAGGTCTGCTGTCCTCCATTATACTGCTGATCCCCGTAAGTCTGCTGTCCATTGTTATACTGCTGATTGCCATAGGTCTGCTGTCCGTTGTTATACTGCTGATCCCCGTAAGTCTGCTGTCCATTGTTATACTGCTGATTGCCATAGGTCTGCTGTCCGTTGTTATACTGCTGATCCCCGTAAGTCTGTTGTCCATTGTTCATGTTCTGATTTTCGTCCATAATCTCCTCCTTAATTTTGCTTTATTTTTTCTGTCTGTTTCCAATAATATTGGAAAGAGCTGCAAACTGCTCTAACGTGAGCGCCTCCCCCCGGATGGTAAGCGGTTCTCCAAGTTCTGCGATACACTCCTGTATCTCTTCCTTGGAAAGATGTACCTGCGGCGCATTCGACAATCCGTTCGCCAGTGTTTTTCTTCTCTGGTTAAACGATGCCCGGATAATGTGAAACATCAGTTTTTCATCATCCACCTGTACCGGCACCTCCTCGTGTCTGGTCAGCCGGATCACTGCACTGCCGACATTCGGGCGCGGCATAAAGCAGTTTGGCGGAACATTGGCAACGATCTGGGGTTTTGCATAAAACTGCACCGCTAACGACAGTGCACCGTAATCTTTCGTTCCCGGTCCTACCTGCATGCGGTCTGCAACTTCCTTCTGCACCATGACCGTAATGCTGTCGATCGGAACATGGCTCTCAAAAAGTCCCATGATGATCGGTGTGGTAATATAATAAGGAAGATTTGCAACGACCTTGATCGGCTTTCCACCATTTCTTTCCATCGCAAGTTTTGCGATATCCAGTTTTAAAATATCCTGGTTGATCACAGTCACATTGTCATAAGCGCTTAATGTATCCTCTAAGATCGGGATCAGATTGGTATCGATCTCTACCGCAGTCACTTCCCTGGCATTTTCACACAGATACTGTGTCATCGTACCGATACCCGGACCGATCTCAAGAACAAAATCATCCTTTGTCACTCCCGCGGCCTCGACGATCTTCTCAAGTACATGCGGATCGATCAGAAAGTTCTGCCCGAATTTTTTCTGAAAATTAAAATGATATTTCTGCAAAACCGCAATCGTATTCTGCGGAATCCCTAATGTAGCCATAAAACTCCTCTCAATCCTTCCGGTTACTTAACATTTCCTCAAACAGCGTATCTAAAAACTCTGTATACAACCCGTTAAATGTCTCATGAAAAGTCTGTGCCACACTTGCATCTCCCTGACCTGTCATCTGTGCCTCCTCAAAAAGTGCAAATGCCGTTTCATAAAGCTCCGGATTTTTATCATAAAATACTTCCGTCAGTCCATCCTGAAAAGCAAACTGCGCCTCCTGGGAAAGATTGTCCTTGAAATCTTCCTTGGAAATACAGCCTTTCTCCTCATAATCAGAAAGATAAATATGTCCCTCTGCAGATTTTACAAAATCGCGAAATACCGTTGCCACATCCTCGTATGTAACAGGAACATAATTCTCATTCCAGTATCTGTCAAATGTTTCCCTGTCCGGAAAGTGTGAAAAAATATCGTTATCCATGTTATTCTCCATTTCTGCGTGTGAAAATTCTTATGTTTCACACTATTCTCCATTTCTGCGTATAAAATATTGTATACAATAAACAGACTGCGCATTCCATGGGCAGACCTATCGCCATAAATATACAAACAGGATGCCATCACGGTCTGTCCGTCTCTGACACCCTGTCTTTCATTATATACAAAAATCATATATAAGGCAAAGATTTATTTTTCATCGTGGAACATTTCGATAACACTGTTCAGCCGTACAATATTCTCACGGTTATTGTCCACAAGTGTTTCATTTCCCTGGACAATTCCGGAAACCTCAAGTGTTTTCTGTGCAATATCCGTCACACCATCAGCCGCCTCGGAAACCGTCGAACTGACACCCTGCATGGCATCTGCAATCTCAACGATGGAACTTAACAGTGTATTGATCTGTCCGCTGATGGCAGACATATCATCATCAAATACGGTTGCATCTTTCGTATACTGGTCTGCAACCCCCATAAAGTCCTCATAATCTTTTAGTACTGTCTGCTCTAAGAAATCCGTACTTTCCTTTAAGCATCCTGTCATATTTGCCACAGCCTGGTTTACCTCGGCAATGATTTCATTGATACTGCCGACCGTCGTGGATGTCTGGGTTGCCAGCGTACCGATCTCTCCGGCAACGACTGCGAATCCCTTTCCTGCCTCTCCGGCTCTTGCCGCCTCGATTGAGGCATTTAATGCCAGCAGATTCGTCTGACTTGAAATTTCAAGGATTGCCTGTGTAAACTGGTTGATCTTTTCTACTGCTTTTGCCTGCTCCATGGCAGCTTCTGTTTTCTGCTGTACATTTTCGTACATCTGAACCGTTTTTTCGCTTGCAGCCTGCGTCTTTAACTTAAGCTGACCTGCGCGTTCCTTTACCTCAACAGAAGACTCCCGTCCCTCCTTTGAATACCGCTCAATATCCGTTGCGCGCTCTTTGATGTCACTGACTGTGGTGTTGACCGTCTCCATCGTCGCCGCTGTCTCTTCCATTGCTGCTGCAAGTTCCTGCGTCGTATCTGTGTTGACGCTGCTCATCTCACGCACACGTTTCGTTGTATCAGAAAGCTGTTCTGTCGTATTTTTCAGATCTGTGTATACATGACGGATATTTGCTACCATTTGACGCAGATTCTTGCGCATGTTGTGAAGTGATATCGCCATTCTTCCGGTTTCATCTTTTCTTTTATAAAGGTGCTGGTTTGCCGGATTGCTCGCAAACTCAAATTCAGCCGTCTGTTTTACGATACCGTCGATCTGGGTGATCGGCTTTGTGATTGTAAATCCGAGTACTGTACCGATAATTATGGTAAGTATCATTGCAAAAGCAGCTCCTCCGAATATCTGTTTTGCAAGCTGTCTGGATTTTTCCTGCAGTTCAGTTTTTGGTGCCGTAAGGACAAATTTCATGCCATTTTCCAATGTCTTATAATACATGACCTTATCTTTTCCCTGATAAGTATAGGAAACGGCAGTCTCCTCCGTCTGCTCATTTCCAAGCGCATCCACTACTGACTGCAGTCCGCTGTCTGCATCCGCAAGATTACTTCCAATCTCAAGATCTTTGTGATACATGACCTTACCAGATTCATTGACAAGGAAACCATAACCACTGTCAAATATACTTAAAGAATCAATCGTATTTGTAAATTCACTGAAATCAATATCCATTCCAATGATACCAATGGACTCTCCATCCACCTCAATCGGAATAACATAAGAAATCATATACACACCTATGTTAGAATTCAGATATGGTTCCATCCAGGTTTCTTTTCCGTTCTGTACCGGAATATAATACCATCCGACATGCTCCACATCACTCGGATCATACATGGAAAAGTCTGTTGGCGTCACACTCTCAAATTCACTGTCACTGTTGTTCCTTGTAAGGAAAAGCCCGCTTGTCGGTTCCGTAAATTCAGGGTTATAACGGATATACGCTGTGAGTGCTCCCTTTGTGTTCTGTGCAGACTGCATCAGGATAGGAAGCATCTGCTTTGTATAAGTATCCACATAATCCCTGCTTGTCCGGAAAGATGCTGCATGTTCCAGTTTGGCAACTGCAATGCTGTATACCATTTCCACTGACTGTGAAACATTCTGCATCATGGTATCAAGTTCATCGCTCTGACTCACACACTTAAGCTGCATTTCCTGCTGTGAATCTTCATAAGAAGTGCTGACTGAGTTTACAATACTGATCGCTCCGCAGATAAATGTAGATACCAGCGAACATAGTATTACGGTTACAATAATTTTTGTTTTTATTGATTTCATACCAATTTCCCCCTCTGTCCAGATTCCTCCTGTTGTTTCAATTTTACCATATTCGACTTTATTTTCAATAAAATATATACTGTTTCGTTATGTTTTCGTAGATTTTAAAAATTATATGCTATTTTTTTATTCATTTTATCGAACATATTTTCGTTTTTCTATTGCATGTGTTTTGATTTTGTGTTATATTGATTTTATCGAACACTCGTTCTGTTTTTAGTAATATGCGACCGATAATCCAACCCCGTTTATATGTAACTATGAAGAATATGAAAAGACCATGAGAAATGGAGATCAACATGAACATCCAGCAAAATATGTCCCTAATGGAAAAACTTTCTATACTTACCGCCGCTGCAAAATACGATGTTGCCTGTACTTCCAGCGGTGTGGACCGCCGTGGCAATGGCACCGGCATGGGGAACTCTCTCGCCTGCGGAATCTGTCACTCATTCTCTGCGGATGGGCGCTGTATTTCTCTGCTCAAGATCCTCTTTACCAATGAATGTATTTTTAACTGCGCCTACTGCCAGAACAACTGTAACTCCGATGTAAAACGGGCTTCCTTTACCCCGGATGAAGTCTGTGAGCTGACGATAGAATTTTACCGGCGCAACTATATTGAGGGACTTTTCCTAAGTTCCGGCATCATGATCAGTCCCAATTACACGATGGATCTGATCTATCAGACCCTCTACCGGCTACGCAATGTCTACCATTTCAACGGCTATATCCATGTCAAAGCGATTCCCGGCGCAGATCCTGTCCTTGTGGAAAAAGCCGGTTTTCTTGCCGACCGTATGAGTGTCAATTTAGAACTTCCGACCGCCGACAGCTTAAAGAAACTGGCTCCCTATAAGTCCAGAACTACTATTTTAAAACCAATGCGCCAGATCCAGAACCGCATTACGGAAAATAAGGATGAACTTGCCATTTACCGCAAAGCACCGCGTTTTGTCCCCGCCGGTCAGAGCACACAGATGATCATTGGTGCCACTCCGGAACACGATTATGAAATCATGCGCGTTGCTGAGACACTTTATCAGAAGTTTGACTTAAAGAGAGTTTTTTACTCGGCTTTTGTCAATGTAAACCACGACTCAAACCTGCCGGTTCTGCCGGGTGGTCCGCCTCTTTTACGTGAGCACCGCCTCTATCAGGCAGACTGGCTGCTGCGCTATTATGATTTTAAAGTGGATGAATTACTGACCAAAGACCGCCCGGATTTCAATATCTATCTGGATCCAAAATGTGACTGGGCACTCCGTCACCTGGAGTATTTTCCGGTTGAGATCAACCGCGCCGATTATCACACCCTTTTGCGGGTTCCCGGCATCGGTGCAAAATCTGCCTCCCGCATCGTAAAGGCAAGACGTATGAATAAACTCGATTTTTCCGATCTGAAAAAGATCGGTGTCGTACTAAAACGTGCCCTGTACTTTATCACCTGTTCCGGTCGCATGATGTATCCCACAAAATTAGACGAGGATTATATCTGCCGCAGCCTGATTGCCGACCGTACCCAGATTCCACGCGAAATACGTGAGGCAGGATATCAGCAGCTCAGTTTGTTTTCCTGATGATGCTGAATGGAGATTAGTGTGAAAAATAAGATTTTTCACATGCAGGATTTGTGCTTACGCACAAACTTGAGATGCAAA
>OODM01000373.1_pt1 | contig 31333 bp, 30 predicted proteins | sample 1671471 | NCBI WGS metagenome assembly OODM01 (sample SAMN06348160, study PRJEB24527) | human gut metagenome | biome: human gut; feature: ankylosing spondylitis patient; material: feces | host: Homo sapiens | place: China | collected 2015-10 | reverse complement strand
TCCTTATAACGAATACTAAAATAACAGCAGCGGCAGCCCCCTTTTACTATAAAAATATAGCATAAAATCTTTCAGGGACATAACTCCCAGGTATTTAGCCTGTCCAGAAAGATCTTTCTTATGCATAGAGTTAGCTCTCGCTAACCTTTTATCTTTAAGTATCCCCTCAAGTATTACATCTTGAGGGGATACTTAAAGTTTTTATTATTAAGCTAAAGTCTGATAATATGCCTCGATAGATTCCAGTAAGAAATCTGTCCCCTTTTCGCCAAGCAACGGCAAATGTGTCGCTATCTGAGCTCCGTCAATAAAAGGAGCGCTTACTCTCACTACGACATTACTGCTATCGCAAAGCCTGTGCGAAACATCGTCTGCCAGAACAAGTGTCTTCTGCATTTTTTTTAATATGTCAATTTTTTCTTTTTCCACAGATATATACTGAATATCCAACTCAGGCTCAACGATACTTTTTAAAGAATGGCTGCAAAGTTTATACTTAACATCGATCCCTACAGACCGAAGAAAAGCACTCAACCCTTTAACCAGATCATACTCGCCGATCACAGCTGCCTGAGGTGTTTTTTTTCTGCCCATCATCATAGCATACATCTTTAAAGACGCTGTATTCTGTGCTTTAAGACGTAATCTGGCGCACATTTTAACGTCAGGTACCTGTCCCAGAATTTTACCGACGTCTTCCAACCATGCCAAAGTTGCTGCATAACCGTAAGGAGCACTGAAAACAAATGGCATATCAAATTTATTTTTCAGAACTTCTGCTGCCGGTAACCCTTCCTGACGCATTACCAAATTTATTTCAGCTGTGCCGATATCAGCTATTTCATCAACAGATGTTTCGTGGCACAGACAGGTATGCATTTCATAACCAAAGGCTTCACGCATCAAGTTCTGCAGCTCCCAGACATCCGATGCGGCACGATAACTGCCCATTGACGCGCCAATGATATTAAACACTTTCTTTCTCTTTTTCTGTTCTTTACATGGAAGATTATTGACCAGCAATTTATAAACTTCAGTCAGACCTATGCTGTAATCACCCCTAAATCCGCCCTGCTCAAATGCAACCAGCTTAGCCTGAACTTCTTTCTGCATATAATTGCAAACGCCTTTTATATCAGTACCAATAACTGCGGAAATAGAAGATGCCACGACAAAAATAACTTTTGGTTCATAGCTTTTATCCAATTCGACAATAGCTTCTTCCAAACGGGTAACATCGCCCATGACCACATCGTCTTCGTTCATATGTGTTGTAAACAGCCTCTGCTGCCAGTCTACTCCTAAAGTTCCATAAAAGCCCATACTAAAATGAGTTGTCCCGGCCGGGCCATATTCAAGAATGATGCTGTCTTTTACGCTGAGCAAACTCCAAATGATACCCATTCTATCTGACGGAACAGGCAAATATCTGCATAAACTCATAAGCCCAGCTCCTTTCTATATTCTTTGGCTTCCCTAACAGACTTGACTAACTGCTGCAGTAAATATCCTGTAACTTCAAAACCCAGCATGCCACTCCCTCTGTCGCTGTGAACAATGGCAATACCTTTTTGACGCAGCCTGTTGCCAAACTCATGTCCCAAATATAAATAAGGAGACAATACATCATACACATATTGCAACGGCGCGATATTAGCCGCTTTGCAAACATAAGGGTCTGTATACTGCAATATTTCTTTTGCATAAGGTTCATCTGCTTCTGTATATCTGTTGGTTTGAATCACCTGAGGCACCATCCCCAGGGAACTGAGGAAACAGTTCATTTCAAAAACTGCATACGGCGTATTCCCGTAAATATAAGTAATCCCCTCCAGTTCACCCTTGTTTTTTTCGATTTTCTCTCTTGCGTTTTGATAAAGTCCTTCCAATTCTCCCGGCAGTTCCAGCTCTAAATACCCAAAAAGATTTTTATAGGCTTCATAGATTTTTTCGGGAATAACAAATTTATTAAAGTAAACGTAAGGAATACCAAATTTTTCCTGCATCTTTTGGGCCAGCGGCAGCGCAATATCATTAACGACAATATTCACTTTCGCTGCAGCAGCATTTTTTATATCGTCTACCGAACAGCCGCAGGGCAGCTGCAAACCGATTTTTACGCCAGCTTTCTGCAGCATGGCATAAAGCTCCGTCGTTGCAAAATCACCCATTCTCTGCCCCAGCAAATTGACACTGTTGTCACAATCACACGATTTCATCATTTCAGCACAAACAGTAATCGTTCGTTCCAGACCAGGCAAATGGTCCTCACATTTAAAATGCTCAGTATGAACCGGCAGCACCGGAATACCATAAAGCTCACTGAGACCTTCTGAAATAGCGTCAAAGTCATCACCAATTATTTCAATGACACAGGTAGTTACCAAAAATACACATTGGGGGCGATATTCTTCAATTATTTCTTTAAAAGCTCCCTGTACCTTTTCCGCACTGCCAAAGGTTACATCATGGTCATCCAAAACGACTGAAACACAACGGCCGTCAATGCCCCCAAATTTTTCAGAATGTATGGTCATACTTTTAGTGTAATAAGTGCATTCATCCGTACCAACCACAACGATCAGGCTGTCCTTGATGCCACCAACAGCCATAGCCGCACCCATCAGAGGACAGTGTGTCCCCGGGAACAAAGCATGAGTAAGCTGTGGTATATCTTTAATGCTTTGTACCTGACTCAATTTAGCAAGTTTTTCAACCAGCTCTTTTCCATCCATCGCCATAAAAAACTCCTTTTATCAACTTATTTCTTTAAACATAATTAAAGGCTTCTTACGCCCGGGAATCTGCACTACATCACAATCTACGTCGTAAACCTCACGCATCATTTTAGGTGTGATAATATCCTGCGGACGACCTTCACCATACTTACAGCCATTTTTCAAAACTATGATCCGGTCACTGATCTCCAGCGCATGACTTAAATCGTGCAGGACCATCACTACGCCGATCCCCGCCTCATGGTTCAGCCTTTTTACAAGTTTCATCGTTTCCTGCTGATGCGCAATGTCCAAATATGTAGTCGGCTCATCCAAAAACAAAATTTCCGGCTGCTGCGCCAATACGGTAGCTATCCATACCCGCTGCGATTCCCCGCCCGAGCATTCCTGAATAGATTTATCCCGCAGAGCCCAGGTACCTGTTGCTTTCAAGGCCCACTCTATTATCTTTTCATCTTCTTCCGTATTATGTTCGTACCACTTCTGATAGGGTACGCGCCCATAACCTACTAAATCTCTGACTTTAAAATCAGGAGGTGCGCAATGGCGCTGCGGCAAAACACCAATACATTTGGCAAGTTTTTTACTGTCGATATTGTACAGATCCTCCTGATTCAGATAGACGCAGCCCATACTACAGCGCAGCAATCGTGTCAGCGCTTTCAGCAGAGTAGATTTACCTGAACCGTTAGGGCCGATGATAGTCGTGATCTCACCTTTTTTTACAGTAATATCCATTTCCCTGACTACAATACGCCCATCGTAACCGATCTCTAATTTTTCACCCTTAACTTCCACTTACTTTGCCCTTCTTTCTTAACATATACAAGAAAAACGGTCCGCCGGTAACTGCCATAACAATACCTACAGGTATCTCCATCCCAGGTATAAGTGTCCTCCCCAAAGTATCTGCCGCCAGAAGAATCACCGCACCCAAAAGCATACTCACCGGCAGCAGTGCTTTATAGTCGGAGCCAACCATCATTCTCGCAATATGCGGGACAACCAGCCCTACAAAACCGATCATACCGGCCTCTGCTACCGTCGCAGATGCCAAAAAAGCAGCCACCGCAGATAAAAAGATACGTACAAAAGTTACATTTACTCCCAGGCTTTGAGCCATTTCGTCACCCAGCTGCAAAATGTTGGCATTTTTTATACAGCATACGCCTAAAACAAGACCAATAAAAGCATACACCGTAATGATATAAACATGATCCCAGGAACGTCCCGAAAGACTGCCGTTCATAAAAGATAAAACACTGGAAAGATTATCAGAATTCAATAATTGCAAAAAGGAGTTATACGCTCCCAAAACCGTATTTATCGCAACACCGGACAAAATTATTCTGACAGTATCGATCCCATCGCGCCAGGCCAGCAAATAAATAAGTACACAGGCCAAAGCCGCACCGCCAAAAGCAAAAAGCGGCACTGATGAAACCAAAGTCGGAAACAACAGTAGAATCGTCGTTGCCGCAGTAGCCGCACCGGCAGAGACGCCTATAATCCCCGGATCAGCCAGAGGGTTACGCATGACAGCCTGCAAAAGAGCACCTGCAACAGCAAGGCAGGCCCCTACTTCGACTGCCATAATCAGACGCGGTAACCGTAAATTATAAACAACTACCCTCACCGGTCCTCTTTCATCATAAAAAAGAGCCTGTATGATCTGCTGCAGCGAATACCCGGCACTACCAACTCCCAGCGCAACAACAGCCAGCAATAATAATACTGCCACTAAAACCAGGCAAACCATACTTACCCGCAGGACATTTACTTCTTTACCCATTTTGTTTCAGCTTCTTCGCATCAATAATATCGATCAATTCATTTATATTATCAATAACATTGATCCCGGCTGTCGCAACATATTTTATCGGCAGATAAATAACCTCATGTTCGCGTATCGCCTTAATATTGTTCCAGTATTCAGGTTTTTTCGCAAAATCCTCTTCCATTACCTGCTGATGCTCTGCCGCAGTTTTAGAACCGCCTACACAAAACAGTAAATCCGGTTCGTAAGATAAAGCCTGCTCCAGATCAATCAATACCATCTTATTGTTCTGATACACATTTTCGTACCCCAGCATATCCAGCATACTGCCTAAAGTACCATCTTTACCCTGTATATAATGACGCGGCGGGGCTGATTGCAGCACCATAACTTTTTGCCCTTTATTTTCCTGCCTTTTTTCTGCCATTATGGCTTCCAATTTGTTGAACCTGTCCGTAATAGCTTCAGCACCTGCATTATGTTGACCAAAGGCTTTGATCAGTACGTCAGTCAATTCCTTGATCGACTCATAAGATACAACATGCCCGGCATCAACATAATAAACAGGTATTTTTTCACGATCCAGAATTTTCCCATAAGTATCCTTAGACTGATAACCTACTATCACCAGATCTGGTTCCAAAGCAATAACTGATTCGATATCAAAATTAGAATTCATCGACACATTCAGCAGCTTTGCATCCTTCACCAAATCTGCAGGCCATTCCAGCATCGCCGCCTGGGGCACAGCAACCTGTTTAATACCCATCTCATACAGTGCCAAAACCGGAGTATGCACTAAAGATACGACTCGCTGAGGCTTTGCTTTTAAAACAACCGGTTCAGTAAAACCATAAGCCTGCAGCGTAGGTGTATACTCAAGTTTATAAGTTTCACCGGCAGCAGCCGACACATCTTCACTTTTACTGCCTGTATTAAAGCAATAATACAAAAGCGCACCTACTATAACGACTACTGCCAACAACAACAATTTATTTTTCATTATTCATCCCCCTTAGTATCTTCACTCATTTCTAAAACTTTATCAGCCAACTCCTGATAGATCTTGACCATCGGCGAAGCCTGTACAAATTCGCTAACCGTACCGCCCTGATTTTCAGCTGTTTGTATATCTCCCGAACGTGGAACATACATTACGACCTCGGTTTCAATCTCAGCGGCAGCCTTGGCCACCAGTTCCTGTTCATTCTCAATATTTTTAGCGTTCAAAATAATGCCTTTCAAGCGAGCATAACCCCTGCGTCCAAAGTTTTTGATCGCCTGAGCAATATTATTAGCCGCATAAAGCGCCATCATCTCTCCTGATGAAACAATAAACACTTCTCTGGCATAACCACCCCTGATAGGCATTGCAAAACCGCCGCAAACAACGTCGCCGAGCACGTCATAAATGACGATATCCGGCTTATAGATTTCAAAAGCCTTCAACTCCTCCAGCTTTTCAAAAGCTGAAATAATACCGCGCCCTGCACAGCCTATGCCAGGTGTCGGACCTCCTGCTTCTACACACAGGACGCCACCAAAGCCTTCAAAAACAATATCTTTTAATTCTAAAGCTTCCCCCTTTTCTTTAAGCTGTTCTAAAACAGTAGGAATACGCATCCCCTTCATCAAATTCTTAGTTGAATCAGACTTAGGGTCACAACCTACCTGCATTACTTTATAACCTTTAAGCGCCAATGCCGCCGATAAATTTGAAGTAGTAGTAGACTTGCCAATACCGCCCTTGCCATAAATCGCAATTTTTCTCATCAATAAACTGCCTCCCTTAAAAATAAATAGCTCACTGTTTTCAACCAAAAACATTCTATATTTAAATCAATATAAACAACTTTATTCATAAAATAAAATGCAATAGAGTTAGCCATAGCTAACTCTATTGCATTTTAACACTCTTTAACTTTAGTGTCAATACAAAAATGCCCGATCAATGTATAAATTCTCACATCGACCGGACATTATTTAAGCCTCCTAATATAGCTCCGGATAGGCATGCCCCTTGATATAGTGAAGCTGCTGATATTTTTCCAGCCAAGTTTTAAAAACTTCTTCAGGATGCAGCTCTGGCAGATATTCAGGATATAAAAATTTTGCAATATAGATCGTACCAACCAATTTCGACGCACCGCCATGCAAATAATGCGAAAGCAGCAAAATCCGATCATTACGTACAGCATCAATACCTGCCCAACCGCTGCGTAAAACAAGCTCCTTTTTGATTGCTTTCTCTTCCTCTATAGTCGGCGGCTGATAAGAAGAATAAGCATTGGCATCTGCTACTTTGACAATATACTGAGGATCTTTCTCGATTATCGCTTCCTGATCAACCTGCGATCCTTTAGCAGCGGCAAAAATATTATCAGCGCCTGAATATTCAACCATTTTATAAAAATAATCGCCCGGCACTGCTGTTTTTCCAAGAGTCCGATATTCAAAATACAAACTTCTGCGGGGGACGCCTTGAAGTTGCTTTTGTATATAAGCCAGTTTATCGTTAAAATAATTTACTAATTCTTCTGCCTGTTCTTCCCTGCCAAAAATTCTGCCGATCAGCCTGCAGTTATCAGCAAACTGATCTGTATAATAAGAATTTATGACAATTACTTTGATCCCAAACCTGTCCAACATCTCCTGCGCGTCCCGCCATGTTCCCTCACCGGTAATAATTACAGCCTGCGGCGCCAACTCGGCCAGTTTTTCATAATTCATCGCATTTTGACTGATACCAAATACCTGTGCTTCATTAAATCTGTTTTTGAAGCCAGACTGATCTTTAAAAATATAATTATCAACGCCGACGATTTTATCTATGGCACCAACAGCAGTAATCAACTCTGCGTTATAAACATTACAGACAGCAACTCTTTCCAGCGGATACGGAAGCTCTACCTTACGGCCAACGCTATCCGTAACTACGATAGTTTTTTGCTGCTCTGCCTTTCTCCTGCCATTATCATCAGCACAGCCAAACAGCATCATTCCACAACACAGCAGAAGCATTATTGCTATTATCTTACTCATCTTTATAAACACCTATCAATAAATTTTCTATTACATTAACAGTCATTTCATATATTTTAGGGATATCAGCCTGAGATGCGGATCTCCTGCTGATATTTCCATACATTCATCTGTAAACCCTTTTTTAGAAAACACTAGGAAGCGTTTATCAACACCTGTAAAATGTTCACCTTTAGCGAGCAATTTTTTCAGTACGTCACTGTCAGCTTTTTTATTGCTCCAATTACAATCAATCAGACAAATAACATCAGTATCGTCAGCAATAAAATCAACTGAAATTTTATTACTGCCGCTGCCCTGCCACCACGGGCTTATTTGCTCAAAATCGCACATGAAATCATTGCGTTTTTTTAATTTATAACAATACTGCAAACAGATCTTTTTAAAAATATGGGCAGCAAATAAGTCTATTCTAGGCATAATATTATTGCGCAGAACCTGATGCCCGCGTCCGATCGCAATCGAACTCATATATGGAAAAACAAACTGATACCAGAAAACAAACATATTATTAGCAATTTCATAATAGCTGATTTTGTTACTGCTGCTAAAAGCAGGATTGACACGCTGCAAAATTCCCATTGTCAACAGTACATTCAAGTATTTTGAAACCTTGTTGCATTCCATATCGGCAGCCGCTGCTATTTCGTTCAGCCGCCCTGCCCCGCAGGCAACAGAACAAAGGATAGTATTATATGTAGCAGGTTCCCTTAAATCAAGTTTTAAGAGCTGTATTGGTTCCTTATACAATGGAGCTGCTGGTTCAAAAAACAATTTTTTCAGATTGTCCTTAAAAGACAGTTCCGCATCCAAATAACTCATATAATGGGGATTGCCACCGGCTGCGCCATATAAAAATAATTTCTCTTCTTCTGTAAAGCCTTCCAAAAATGGCTGTGCTTCCCAATAATCCATAGCGCCTAATTTTATAACTGCATTAATGTAATTTTTTATCTGCATCTCCTGATTTTTCAGCAATACCCGCTCCATCTCAGCAAAAGGCGCTCCCGAAAAAATAACTGATAGTCTCAACTGCTTTTTATATTTTTGAGCATATTTAGCAAATGCCGTAAAAAATTCCGGTGCAGAATCAAACAAATACTGTACATCATCTATTACCAGAACCAGCCGCTGCTGTGTGGCCTTAAAAAACAACGTGCTTAATACACTATCCCAGCTGCGGAATTCATTTTTTGGACCCCAAAGGCCCTGCTCTTTTAATTCCAGGCAAAAAGCCGCCAAATTTACAGTTGACAACGCATTGCGGGCAGCAAAATAAGCAGCAGATTTTTTTTGTAAAAACTCCTGCAGCAAAGCAGTTTTACCGATTTTATATTCACCGCTCACAAGTACTACATTTAAAGAATTTTTTGCATACAATTTTTCTAAAAGACCTAATTCTTCACTGCGTCCAATAAACATAGCGGCACCTTCCTACTCATAAGTTGTATTTTATTTTAACACAACTCATAGCCGAAAAGCAAAAGGGAAACATAATTATGTTTCCCTTTGCAACTTCTAAAAATTATAATTCACCCCTACGCGGAAAGTCCTTCCCATCGTATAATACAAATTATTGTTGCTCGTTCCGCCAACATTGGCAATATCCTTACGATTAAACAAATTATCGACATCAAAGGTAGCCGTCACGTTTTTAGCAACGTTATAACCAAGATGCAAGTTAGACACTAAAAGCGGCGAAGATATTTCTGTTACAGTAATTTTTTCACTGCTGACGCCGTTTTTAAAACGATTGCCCCAATAGCTCAGATTTAAGGCCGCACTAAAATCACGATTCACATAATTTACACCGCCGTTTATCTGATAACGGCCCAAAGTATCTATCCAAGCCTGACCTTCCTTATACATACGCTGAGGTTTAGCAAACACCGCACCTACATTATAAGTAAAATGTTTATCTACATCCTGTTCATACCGCAGTTCAATACCGGTATTGCGATATTTGGCAGCATTAGTTTGATAAGACTGATTATCCACCAAATTTTTAACAGCTACTATTTGATCTTTAATGTCTATTCTAAAAGCAGTAAGATTTAACCGGCGTCCATTTTCACTATACTTATAACCAATTTCATAATTCCAGCCATGTTCTGCTTCCAAATCCGGATTAGGAACAACTACACTGCTGGCATAATAAAGATTTCTAAAAGTAGGCATTCTAAACGATTTTCCAACGCTGGCATAAACAGAATTATGTTCATCAAATTTGGTTATAGCCTGTATCTGCGGCAAAAATTCGTTATAATCACCAGCCTCCGACCTGATTAAATCTTCTCTGGCACTGAAAATAATATTCGTGGCACGGCTCAGTTTTCTATCATACGAACCATAAACAGAATAATTATTAAGCGCATAAGTACCAAAATGTGCCGGATCCTTTAATATACTGCTGCTGTCGCCAAAGGTTTTAAATTTTTGATTATCGTTTTTGTAAGTTTCACGTTTAGCGCTGATACCAATCAATCCTGTTGCTTTATCGCTGCGCCAAACTTTTTTCGTATCCAGACCATACTGTTTATGATCACTTTTCTCCCACTCTACATTCGTCGGATTCACTACATAATAATCAGGATTTTCGATTCGTCTCTGATTATAATAAATTTTAGCATCCCAGCCGTTTTCATCATTGTATGCTATCTGTGCATAATGTTCACGGTCATCATACATAAAATGCTGTAAAATATTTTCATTTACATCATTATAATTAGTTGTATATTTCTTTTTATTGAACATATAACTGAATTTAAACCGGTCATCAAATTTATAGTTAAAAGCCAGATGATCTTTTTTACTGTCGCCAAATCCAATATAGTAGGGAACAGCAGTACCATTTATTTTTTTAGTGCCTAAACGCTCCGTCATATTGCCAGTAGAACCAAATTCATTTCTGCCGAGAGCCAGGCTTGCTTTACCCATGCCTATGGTGGCAGCATAATCACGCTGTCCTTTATTTCCGGCAGCTACACGCAGCGAATTTTTCATCTGATCCTTAGTTATAATGTTAACAACTCCGCCTAATGCCTCGCTGCCGTAGAGCACTGCCCCCCCACCTTTGACAATTTCAACTCTTTCCACCTCATCAAGGTTGAGCATATCCAAATGATTAACATTGTTAAATGAAGCCGGCACTCCATTGATCAAAACCAAAGTACCGCCATCAATACCGCGCAAATTGATTTGGCTGCTGCCGGTTATCCAGTTCTGATCATGCGGCCCCATATTAGTAAAATAAACACCGCCTTTGTACTTCAAGGCATTCGCCACATCGCCGGCACCTGTTTCCTTTAACTGCTCACCTGTATAAATAACCGTGTCAGCAGGTGTGTCTAAATTGTTCTTTTCATACCCCAAAGCAGTAACATTGATTCCGTCTAAAACAAATTCTGACAGACTTTCTTCTGCATAAACTGTTCCTGACAAAAAATATGTACCCAAAATAACTGCACACATCAAACTTCCTAATTCAAACTTTTTCACAAAACACAGCTCCTTTATCACTTACTTTGATATCATAAATCAAACCATTTATCGATATTTATTTATTAATAAGCTCTTATTTATGATATCTATTCACATTGAGTTTGAATTTTAACATTCATAATTTTTCCAGTCAATATTTGTAAATTTTTCCAGTCAAAATATTTTTCGTGTGTACAGTTGATACAAAGGCATAAATCCTGCCTTTTAAGCACTACTTATAAGTATTATTATTGATGTCAAAAAGTATTTTTAAACAAGATACTACTTATAAATAGAATAATAACCGTTGATACATTAAATGTATCAACGGTTATTATTCCGTATATTCTTTTATTTCTGTTTATTAGCCTCAAAAAAAGCGTTATAATCCTCAACTACTTTATTAGCGCTTGCGATCGCCTTGTTCCGCTGCTCGATGATCTTATTTAAATCATTAGTAGTGCCGTCAATATACTTCTGCACAGCTTTTAAATAATTATCGACAGCGGCAATATATTCAGTTACAGCCTTAGCATCTTTTAATGATTCCGGCTTTACAGGCACTGCCGGAACAGCATCCTCAAGTACAGGATACACCGCAGTTAAATTAGTAGCGTTAGGATCGACCGGCGCTTCAGCCTGTTTCTCTTCAGCAAAGCAGACAGCTGCCAGACTAAAAGTCAATAACAAAGCAAAAAATAAAGCTGTAAACTGTTTTTTCATAATACGCACCATCCTCATTATTTTATATTCCTGTCATCACTCTTCCGCTTGCCCTTCATTTTTTCAAGCTCAGCCTCCGACTGCCTGAAACAAGAATAACTGCAGTAATATTTACGCAGCTTGTTGATCGTTCTTTTATAAGTATGCAATCTTTTATTGCCAAAAAACTCTTTACCGCAGCAGGCACAATTCATTGTTCTGCTGTTTAAAGTACTGTCAAAATTATCATATCGTGTCATCATCGCAGTTTCAATTCCAACCCTTTTCAAATTCACCACTCCAACAAATCCTAATGCAGTACAAAATTTACCGGCATCGTAATATAACAACGTACAGGACTGCCATATGTATCTTTAGCCGGGCTGAAACTCCAATTATATACAGCCTCAACAGCAGCGCCGTCAAGAGCCTCATTGCCGCTGCTGCGTGCAACAAAAGCATTCTCAACACTGCCGCCCGAACTTACAAGCATTTTTACATAAACAGTACCCTCGATCTCTCGATTTCTGGCGGCAGGAGGATAACGAGGATCCGTACTGGATACTAAATACGGCGGTGTTACCGGAACACCGCTGCCGCTTCCCTGACCTGCCCCACTGCCGCTGCCGCTTCCAGAACCACTGCCAGTACCCGAGCCGCTGCCTTCACCGCCGCCGGTACCAGTACCACCGGCTTCACCGCTTTTAACATTACTCTGAGCCGCTTCACTCGACGTACTGCTCGACTGCGGTTGTCTGGTCTGCTCCTGCTGCTGCGTCTGCGGCTTCTGCTTTCTGTCAACTATATCATCTGTTCTTACCGGCGCAGACTGCTGTTTTTGCTGCTGCACCGCAGCAGAAGCAGCAGTCTCAGCAGTTCCCTTCTCGGCAGCAGCGCTGCCTTTACCGCCGCCGCCACCGCCGCCGCCTAAAGTCACCTCTAAAATCTGCGGTGGTCTTTGCGTAAAACGATACCCTAAAATGCCAAGCAGAGCTGCGGCAATAATATGAACTGCAAGCGCAATGGCAATACCTTTGCCTAAGCGTCTGCCTCTATCCGTCATTTGCCATCACCCAGATCCGTTGCCAAGCCAAAGCGTGTTACTCCCGCGCCCTTCAACTCATCCATCAGCTTGATAACCGTTTTATAATTAGCCTCGCCGTCGGCGCGGATAATCACCGAAAAAGCAGCGTCACGTTTACTTTCAGCAGCTGCGTTAGCAACCAGCTGTTTCATCTCGATCTTATTATCTTCCAGATACAATACGCCGTCTTTTTTTACCGTCACTGCAAAATTACTTTTGCTTACGGTCTCTGAATTCTGCGCCACCGGCAACCTGATCGGGATGGTTTTTATTTCGCTCATATACATCGTACTGACGATAAAAAATACCAGCAGCAGAAAAATCATATCTATCATCGGGCTCAGCATCAGCTGCGGCGGCAAGCTCTGTTTTCTAGGTCGTCTGCGCATCTTCTACACCGCCCCTCAGTTTTTACTGCCGCCGTTTTTGGCCTGAACGATATCAATCAACACATTGGCGACCTCGTAAATATTCAACGAAGCAGTTTTGACCTTGCTTGACAAATACGCATAGATGCACATACCCATGATCGCAATACACAAACCAAAAACAGTCGTTATCAAAGCCTCGCCAATACCGGCAGTTACCGCCATCGGATTCTGCGCCCTTTCATTCAAAGCGTTGAACGAACTGATCATACCTGTAATAGTACCCAAAAGGCCAAGCATCGGCGCCAGGCCAATAACAACGCTCAAATAATCAAGATTCTGCTCCATCCCATCAATGGCCCTGTCAGCCTTAGAATAAACAATCGACTCCAGCCTTTTGCCAAGATCCTCGTTGATATCCAAAGTCTCTGTCGCCAGCTCTGCCGCATCACCCTTATTCATACCGGCAAACTCACGTGCCCCGACAATATTAAAATCATTCATCAGGCGACAAAACTCCATAACAAAATCAGTACTCGAAAGCGCCTTTTTATAATATAAATAACGCTCCACACCAATAGCGATAGCGGCAAGCGAACATAACAGCAGCGGCCACATACAAGCCCCGCCTCTTTGAAAATAATCTATAGCTCCGGCAAAAATACCCATTTCTGTATACCTCCAAAATCAATTGAATTTTTCAGGATAAGCGGCTTCAGCCAGATCCCTGATTGCATAAACTATATAATGTGTCGTACTGTATAAATAAGTGTCACGCAGCTGCACGACCCTTTTATTCTTTACAGCATTAACACTTTGATAAGCTCGGTTCTGCAAAATCTCCTCCCGCATCTTAGACGGGTCCTGCTCGTTATCATACTTCCAGCTGGGAATAACAAGCAAATCAGGATTCAGCCTGATCAGCGTTTCCTCAGAAAAAGCAGCATTCGGCGGCAAGTCATATTCCGCCACCACATCCTTCACCTCGGCATAATTACAGATATCGGCAAAGGTAGTACCCTTAGCCCCAAATGGCCCCATATAAGAAAGCGCCATCACACTGATATGTTCTTCAGGAGCAATATTGCCTACTCTTGCCCTTACAAAAGCAAGCTCCTTCTCCATACCTGCCACGATCTTACCGCCGGCAACACGTTCATCAACAACATTTGACAGCTCACAAATAGTCTGTTTGATCTCTTTAACAGTAGTCGGCGTTTTATAAACATAAACATTTACACCAGCACCGCGCAAAAGCTCAACAAAATTCAAATCTGTCCAGTTCGGCACCAAAACCAAGTCAGGTTTCTGAGCCAAAACAGACTCCAGACTGCCGCTTTGCACGCGCCCCTTTACCCGTACAGCTTTATCTGCCGCAGGCGAAATTCCGGCATCATCTGCCAGATATGTCAAAGCAGCGATCCGATCAGGCTCTACCATATCCAGCAGCACCTCATCCGCACTCAGTCCCAATGATACTATGCGCTGCGGCTTATGCTCAAAATCCAGCCTTGTTTTAGTTGCATCCACAACACTGTAACCACCACGTCCGGAAGCCGGAGTCTCAATTTCAGAAGACTTGCCGCAGCCTGCCATAAACAATACGGCAGCAGCACCGACAACTAAAACGGCAGCCTTTAATACATACCTACATTTTGCAATCACGCGTTAATCTCCTTCGTCATCGATAGACAATTTTCTGCCGCAGGCAGTAAGCTGTACCTCAATGTTTTTTTCAAAATCGCTGAAATCCCTATAAGCAAGTTCATGCACCACATAATCCGGCTTAATAAACCTTAAAAGCTTCTGCACAGCCTTATCTGTAAAAGGCCTGTGCTGATCTATTTTTATCACATGCTTCATTCGTTCAATATTAGAGCTTTCCGAATCAAAAACACGTTCAAAAGTTTTAACATAGTCTCCGGAAAGAGAACAGTTTAAATGCAGACCCCTGATCAGCTTTCTGTCCTCACCAAGCGCTTTTACTGTTTTTAAAATATACTCGATGCCATCCTCTTCAGTCTGCAGCTCGGGATTAGTATTCATCAAATGCCCGGTATCAAGCATGATCCCAACATTCTTATGTTTTATCTTTTCAAAAAAGGCGCGCACTACTGCAGGCTCTGTCAGCCGCAGTCCCGGCCACCATAAATTTTCAAATAATACCAGAACATCTTCGGGAACCTCGTCAGCCACCCTGTTAAAAACAGCGGCCGCCGCTGTCACGACATCCATATCGCTGTGCTCAAACTTAAAAGTAAAGACCTCTTCAAAAGTACATTCGGCCACATGCCATACCAGATATTCCGGATTTTCGACCAGCGCCGCCTTGATATTATCCCTTATATTGCGCAGCCAGCCCATACAATAAGTAGTACCATAATAATCCTTCAACGCATCTTTAGACGTAAAAAAGCGACTTAATACTTCCTTATCATTCCGATACATCGCCAGCCACATCGGCCAGTAATTCAAATGCACTCCCACAGCCAAATGCTCAAACGACTCAAAATACGGCACATTCCTGTAAACCAGAAGCTCGATCCCATCAAGCCCCAACCCTGCAACAAACTGTTCCAAAGTTTTTCCGGTTTTTAAAATCGCTTTCTCCTGACCCGGCATAAAACAGTAATTGCATAAATGCTTTGTTTTACACCTCATCCCAGCACCGCCTCAGGCTCGTCACCGTTATCCTTACTGCTCATTTTTTTACTGCGAGACAACGCCCCTCTTTGCGAGCACTTAAACCTTAATCTATTCACCTCGCGCAATAAAGCAATATAGTTCGCTTTATCAACAGTGATAGTGCTCTCGTCATTGTTTTCAATCTCTTTGATAATTTTCTTTAATTTCATACCCATATTGGGCTGCTGCAGCCAAAACAGCCCGCCCTCCTTCAAGTGACTTGCGCCTTGTATCCCAAAAACAAAACAGGAAACTGCCAATGCGTCAGTTTCCTGTCAAAATACATCATCACCACGCACCAGGATACACAGCCGCCAAGCTGCAAAACACAGCAAAAAAGCGACAGTACTGTTTTCATCAAATAAACAGTACACATGTATCCACCTTGTGCATCGCAAGTCATTACGGATGTTAAAACAGGCAGTTCTCCTGGCTTCGGATCATCGCTCGGCCACGCCTTCTCAGGTTTCCCCAATGGACAAATGCGGCTTTGCTCCCCGTTACAGTTGCGGGACAGCGCAGGTCTTACACCTGCTTCTCTATTAAGTCCTTTAAGCAATCGCTTTTAGACACCTGTTTTCTTAACTATATGAAATTATTAGAACTGAAATGCTTAGCTTATTCGTAATGCTTTTTAAATAATTTATATAACCATTATAAACTTCTTGCTTTTTGTAGTCAAGTAAACTTTCACCTTGATATCCTCTGATCACGAAAAAATATTTTTTATTTTCTGCATGATCGTCACATTATCGCTTTTTTTTAAAGCTTCACTTTCAACCATTACAATATCCTGAGCCAGCAAACCTTTTCTTACATATAAAACCGGTGTATGCTCTTCTGCAATCCCCTTTAACAGCAATGCCGCCTTAGCCTGATCAAAAGCCTGCTGCAAATTCTTACCAAACCCGATACTGGAATAAAACTGCGCCGCAAAAACTATTGCGGCCTCGTCACCTATCTCGGTATTCATTCCAATAGCAGCCTCAACCTTATCGACAACAGTCTGAGCTTCCTTCTGCGAAAAACAGGCGTTAAAAAAATCATCCTCACCTTTTTAGACGCTGAAGCCACAGCAGCGGCCATAGCTTCTTTAGAAACCATAGCTATATTACCGCTACCGTCATCCAAAACGATTTCTCCCTTTTCAGAACCATGCCCCGAAAAATGAATGATCTCCGGATCAGTTTCATTGATCGCCTGCAAAATATCCAGCGATTGTACCGCCCAGCGGCTAAAAAACTCGATCCCGTCACGTCCTTCCGACTTGCGGATAGCTTCAGTTATCGACCTGACCTCCTGGTCTAAAGCCAGCTTCTGAGTATCCTGTGGATTAGCCGCTAAAAACAAAATCGTCAGCTTATCAACCGGCTGCTGCGGCTTGATCGCCTGCTCTATTTCTGCGCCAACCTGCAAAGCACGCTCGCGCATAAGCTGCGACTTCTGTCCGCATAAAAGAATAAACTTATTTTCTTCCTCCAGCAGCTCATTTTCTGTTTTGGCTATCTCCTGCTCTATCTCATTGATTTTTTTACAAGCTTCGGCCCTGTCATCCTTCAGCTGAACCAGTTTAGTCTTTTTATTCATGATCGAAGCTTGGGCCTTTGCAAATTCTTTATCGTTCATCATATTTCCGCCTGCCTGAAATACTCGTCGATACCGGCGGCAATAGCCCCGGCAAAAGCCGGCATATCATTTTCTAAAAGCTCAAGATCATCATTATTATCAATAAAAGCCAGCTCCACCAAAATAGCCGTCATAACAGTCCGGCGCAGTACATACAGCCCCTGGCGCTCTTTGCAGCCACGGTCTATCGTCGGCACCTTGCTCAAAATCTTCTTCTGCACAGCCTCACCCAAAAGTCGGCCCTGCTCGCTGTAATATAAAGTTTCTGTACCGCGGGCATTGCGGCCCGGCGAAGCATTGCAATGCAGTGAAACAAAAATATCAGCCGGCCAGTCGTTAGCAGCAGCCACCACAGCATCCAGATCATCACTCTGCAGCAACATCACCTCATGCCCCGCTCTTTTTAAACCGCGTTCCAGCAAAGCTCCGGCCTGTTTGGTAACATCAGCCTCACGTACATCATAATCAATGTTCACAGCACCGCTGTCAACGTTCGGGTCATGCCCCGGATTAACAAAAACCTTCATTGCCCACGCCCCCTTTAAACGTACAAATCAACTGAAATAGCAGCTCATTTCTCCGCGCCGCTTTCCTCGGCAGCGAAGCCCTGCGCTGCTATTAAAACACTTAAACTGAAAATAACTGCCGCAATGAATTTCATACGCTTCTCACCGCTCCTTATTCTAGTTATGCTTATCATTTTTCAATAAAAATTTCAACAAAGTATCGGCAAAACTCTGCCCGGGGACTTTTTTCCATATACCCGCGCCGCTGCGTTCATCAATAATTCTTCCTTCCCCAGTATAAACCTTAGTCTGCACAGTTTTATAAAGCTGTTTGCGCAGGTCAAAAACAAGCAGCATATCGCAATAAGCTGCTTGTTCACCTGTTTCCAGCTTAGCCGCATAGTTTTTATTCAACTGTTCTAAAACTTTAGTATCTTTAAAAACAGTACGCATCAAAACCTGTCTTTCATTTTTGCTTTTATTTCCCTCTGCGTCTTCGACAGGCTTGATACTGTCATACTCAAACAAATAATTGCCGGTCTCGCTGCTCATCAGCAGGGTCCAACGTTCTGCCTCCAGTTCTGCCTCAGTCTTTTTAGGCTGTACAGAAAGTTCAAAAGCCCATGGGTCTACGGCCTGTTCTTCCTGCGGTTCGGCGGCAGCAGCTGGCAAAATCCACAACCAACTTAACAAAATCACTGTCAAAAATTTATACACCAAAATTCACTCCACTCATACTTTATTCATATATATTTGCTTACCGCACAAACACTATGCCGTAAGCAAATATAACAAGCAGCCGCACAGCCTTCCCTTTTGGGAAGGCAATGCGGACACGCTTGTCAGAAACACTAATTTTAAATTGATAAAAATTTGATTATTTCTTTGCTTTTTCAGCCAGTTCGCGGGCTTCTTTGGCCAAGCGGATATGGGAGGCCAAAGACTTGGAAGCAACAGACAGATTCAAGCCACGAGTAGTCGGGATAGAAGGAGCAATAAAGCAGGCGGAGTTGAGGTTACCACCAGTATAATCGCTCATCTCGGTAATGCTGAAGGTTCTGCTTGCTGTTACTGCAGTAGTGGGAGTTCCGTCATAAACAGCGATCGGAGTACCTTTAACAAACCACAAGCGGCTGCCGTCAGCATGGATGCCCCACAAATAGCCCGGATCATTAACTGCTACGACTTCTGTCCAGTTAGCCGGAGCAGTGATATCAGCAATGGTAGTGTGGTAAACGCTGCCTACCAGTTTAGCAAAGCCGCTGTCATAATGACCTGCGAAAATATAAACATTATTAGCATCCAGAATAGAAATGTCTCGGAAGTCACCTTTTTGAGTAGGGTTAGCAAGTGTTACTTTGGTAACGCCGCCTTGAGTGAAGTTCGCCAAGTCAACAATGCACAGATTGGTATCGGCATTGCCGCTGCCAGCATTCTGCATTCCGCCCAGCGAGCAGACATATAGCTTATTATCATACAAATCAAGTGTAAAAGAATTTTTACCGGCAGTTACATAACTTATGTATGTAAGATTGCCATTAGGAAGAATTCTGAACTTAGCAACAATGCTGTCATAATAAGTGCCATAACCGCTGCCTTTATTGACATAGAACAGGGCATATAAGAAACCATCAGTACCCACAGTCAACGCTTCGCCGTGGAAAACGCCATCGGCATAAGGATTGGCAAATGTCGGGAAATCTGCCGGGAAAGCATATTCGCGAGTTTGTTCGTAATTGGTGTCCATATCCACAACAGCGATTTTGGAAAGGTCATAACCGGTACCAAAAAGCCATTTACCGCTAGTAGCCACGCCATGCAGGTTGGCAACACCAGACCAAACTATAGGCGTAACCAAAGAAGACCAGGTCGCAGCCTGCGGGTCAATGATCTGATTAGGTTCAGAGGTAGAAGTATAATTATATTGGCGCAGAACCAGACGGCTGCTGTTTCTATCAAAAAAATTAAAGAAAGCCGGATCACCATTCAAATTTTCAATCTTATTTTTTACAGCAGACAAAGCAGTGGCCGCAGCAGCACGTTCACCATTGATAGCTCCTGCAGTACCTTGGGAATAACCGGAATTTGTAGCCGTATAGGCAAATAGATTTTCACTCATTTTTTACACGCTCCTTTAATTTTAAAATCTTTTTAATAATAATGTTACCTGTATCTCTTTATAAAGCTCTGCCTTAGCCCATGGGCCTCACCTTCTCAGCATACTGTTGCCTGGTATTTTAGTAAGTATATTGCAAAGTCGCATAATAAGTGCGGCCCTGTAGCGGGTATTGGATATTATAGGCATTCGAATTGGAGAAAAATGTATTTTTTTGATACATATCCAAGGCTCTGTTAAAAATATCATTACAGCCCACTGCCAGCTGGAAAGATTTATTTATTTTATATTTCACACCCAAATCCCAGGTAGTTAAAGAAGATTGTACTTCTCTTGAAGCATCATCGTAAATGGATAGCTGCATCTGATCTACATACCGACATTGGGTAAACAAGCTCCATTGCTTATCCGGGCGATATGTGAATCTGGCTGTGCCTTCCCATTTTGGCTGATAGGTCATAACGCCGGTAATCACACCATCCTTGGCGAAGCTTTGTGAATTGGGCAAAGCACTTTTATCATAAATAATATCGGTAGGCTGCGTATAGGTAGCCTGCAAATTAACATCCCACTTCTGCCACGACATATCTGCCTGTAGTTCAACCCCATTGACTTTACCACTGGCTGCATTATTGTAAACAAAAAAGAAGCTGTTCCAAGATGAAAGCTGTAAAAGCCGCTTCGAGTCACGGCCAAAATAAGTCAGCTGGAATTTTGCCGTATCTGTACCCAGCCATTTACCGTCCCAGATGGCGCTGATGTCCCACTGCTTGCCTTCTTCCGGCATAGGGAAGACACTGGCAGTTCCGCCTACATTTGGCATGGGCAGAATACCGGCACCGTCGCCGGCGATCTCGTACATATTGAGCAGCCGGTAGTAGGTGCCGCCTGTTGCCCGCATGGTGAAATGGTCGTTAAACTGTTTTTTCAGCGCCAGCTGCCAGGTCACCTTGTCATCCGTCTGTTCATCCGTTTGCCCCAGCCATTTGATATGCTGCGGGTCATTCTTTTCGTCATAACGGTCACTGCGTCCTAAAATCGTCGAACGGTTATAGCGTACACTTGGTGTCAGCCAAAAATCACTTTTTTTATTCAGTGTGATTGTATCCTGGATCTGCACATTAAAGATTTCCTGCTCGTAATAATTACGCCACCTGCTGCGAACATCTTCACTGGAATTGCTATAATCAAACATGCGCCAACCGTCAATATCCATTTTTTCTTTAGAGGCATCAACCAGAAATTCGATCAGATGCCGATCTCCGGCTTTATAGCTGCCATCTATCTTTGCACCCAGGCGGCGGCTGTCATACTTGCTCCACAGGCTATTGGCAGCGTAGGAGTTTAATAAGGAACCGGAGTTTTGTTCCACCCATTGCCAATCATCGATATAGTAGTCCTTATTCTGTTTTAAGTAATTGATGCTCCAGCCCCATTCCAGATTCCCGACCGTATCACGCCGCCCCAGCAATAGTTCTTTCGCTGTCAGCTTTTGATTGCGGTGGTAATAAATATTTAAAGGATCACTGTATGAATAGTCCGTATCCGTAAATGGTAAATAGCCCCAGTTAGCATCCGAAGGATGCGGTAAATGCCGCTTGATCTGCTTCCATGTAGCCTTTGCCAGCCAATGGTCATCCTGCCATTTGATGATAGCGTCAGTGTTTTTATAATCGTTAGCTTTGCGATAACGCCAATTATCTTTTACCGCCTGCGCCCGCTTTTTATAATCCTCTGCATATTGCAAAAAACGATCTGCATTGTCAATGTTACTTATACCTTCACTATTAACGCCCATTGCTTCTAAAAATGCATCAAATCCCAAACCGGAGGCATAATCATTACCTATAACTTCTTGTATAGTTGTAAAATTTGTACCGCGATCATTATTATAAGCAGCTAGATAATCTACATAGTTATCTACCCCCCAATAACTTGGCTGAGTAGCGAACCAATAACCATCTACCAAACTTTGGTATACTGCAGCCTGAGCCTCTGGCGATGTACCTGTTATATCATCATAAAAACTATTCGCATTAGTAAAATCAGTAAACAAACCGGCATAATGGCAACCATCCATTATATTTTTATTAGAATCGTTTAAACCTGCACTTATCTCACTTTGATATGTTTGTAACGCGGCATTATATTCCGCTAACGTGCTTACTTGAACCACACTACCTGATTGGTCTTTAATATTCCAGTGCTTCATAGCATTATTAAATTCACCAAAAGCATTTTTCTCATAACTTTGTGCAGTACTTAGTTCAGCTTGGTATACTTTATCTTTATCATACGAAAAATTTTTATATTTAAAATCGCCGTCACTCTGGTCGCGGTTGATACCAACCATCAAAGCGCCTCCGCCCAGAGGAGCGTCGATCTGTAAATTACCTTTATAGCCGCCGAAGGAGCTTTTGCCGAAGCTGGCCTGCACGTTAGCTTTGGTAGGTCGTTTGGTGACGACGTTGATAACGCCGCCCATAAAGGTACCGCCAAAACGTGCCGGTATATAGCCGCGGTAGACCTCGATCCGTTCAACATTATGTACAGGAATAGTAGAAATATCTGCCGCCGCGTCGCCGCCCAGATTAAACAGCACGCCGTCGACAAAAACACCGACCTGCGCCGCAGTAGAACCACGTACGCTGACTGTTGTATACTGCCCTTTACCGTTCAACTCACGTACATGTACGCCGGGAACCATTTTCAACAGATCGGGCAGGTCTTTCTGCTCGCCTTTGTAGTCATCGGGACGAATAACCGTTACCGTGCCAGGCGACAATTTTGCTTCCCAGTCAGGCCGCTTCGCCTCAACCGTTACGCCCTCCAAATCAAAAGACATACCATCATTCTCAGTTTCATCTGCTGCAGCTTGGACACCCTGCGCAGCTGCTGTTTTAGCTTCGGCTTGCGCTGTATTGTTAGAAGGCTCTGCCGCCCATACCCTCGGCTGGTCCCCCCCTAATGTACAAACGCCCAAAGCAGCTAAAATGCCCGCTGTTATGGCAGCTTGCCGCAAGCTGTTTCTTTCATTTCTCATGCAAATCCATCCTCCCACTTTTGTAAAAAATAACGCCGCATTTTCTACCAGTCCATTCGGTGAAAGTGCAGCGTCTTTTTTTTTTTACAAAACAGCCTGCTCCGCTTTTCTGGTCGAAAATACTAAAATTTCCGCGCTGCTGGTTTCAGCGCATAGTTATAGCGTCCGCAGAAATATTTACCTGACCAAATATCAGACTTAAACATCTCTGCAAAATTTTCTCCCAGTCCGTCTACGCAGGCTGTTCAAAAGATAGAACCAGTCAGCACTCTGACTCAAGATCATTACCCCAGCATCCCTTTGTGACAGGACTGCGATGCTGAAGCTCCCTAATACAGTTGCGTGACAGCGCCGGATTCACACCGGACTTCCCTATAAAACCAAGGATCATTAATCCCACAAGTACCCAGTTCTAATTTTTCATTTTTGTTTTCAATGTACATGTCATTATCGCTCCAGCACTTTTGACCGCAAGCATTGGTGCCGCCACCCCAGCGGCACCACGCTCAAAGGTCTGAGTTGAGTGGAGTTTGCAGGCTATGACTAAACCTGCTGGAAATAAGAACTGCCTCCCTGCTGATACAGGGAGGCAGAAAAACTTGCATAACAAGCGTATACCAGTTTTTCTAACTCTCTGTCTCTCGCAGCGGCTAGAGTATCAGGCTGATTGCTGGCTTGGGCATAAACCCTTACAGCGCCGGGAGCGCAGCGGAATTGCACCGCTTATCATGCGATTATTCGCACCTGATAACTATTACTATTTCTTTTTGGTATTTAAATCATACAACTTACTTTTGCATATGTCAATCTATTTTTTAAGAAAGTATACAGTATATTTTCAATTCACAAATCTCTTTTAAGGTAAAAATAATAAACGGTACAAAGCAACTTTGTACCGTTTATTATTTAATTATCAATTCCAAAAAATGCTATAAGTTCTTCTAGTTCCTCAAAGGATAATGGTTTAGGAATAGATAATTGGGTATTCTGGAAAATTTCAGTTGCCAAAGCAGCATATACCTGTGCTTGTTTTGACGTAGGATCCCATTCGATAACTGTTTTTCTATTTATTTCTGCCAGATTGACAATTTTATCACGTGGAATAAAAGCAACTATCCGCGTGTTTATTTTTTCAGCAAAAGTGCGAAGCAAATTTTCTTCGTTAGGTACATTACGTCCATTCCCAATTATTCCTGCCAGTTTTACCTCTCCTCGTCCTGCAAAACGTCTGATCCCTTTAGCGATATTGTTGGCTGCGTATAATGACATCAACTCGCCAGACGAAACAATATAGATATCTGTTGCATATCCTTCTCTGATTGGTACTGCGAAGCCTCCACATACAACATCACCTAGTACGTCGTATAGTATTATATCTTCGTCGGCTGCTGCATCAAGCTCCTGTAATTTTTCCAAAGCAACTATTATACCTCGTCCGGCGCAGCCAACTCCTGGTTCGGGGCCTCCGGCTTCAACACATTTTATTCCGTTAAAACCATAATGCACTATATCTTCCAAGTTTATTTCATCTTTTATCCGTACCATATCCAGCACAGTATTTTTGCAGATATGTCCTAAAAGCAATCTGGTTGAGTCGTTTTTAGGATCGCAACCTATCTGGCAAACTTTATGCCCAGCCGTGCTTAAAGCTGCCGAAACATTAGCGGCAGTTGTAGATTTGCCTATGCCACCTTTACCGTAAAATGCTATTTTTTTCATATTGACTCCTTTTTTAGATAAATGAATAATCTTAACTGCCTAAAAACTGTTTGCATAAAGTGTGTCCAACCTCGTATGCCTGCATATGTGGCACTGGGAACGCTGATTTTTTCGGCAGGCATAACGCTGTTTATATAAATCGTCTGACTGATATTTCCTATTTCACTACGTTCTCTGTCTGTTCCGCAGAGTATCTGATATTCATTTTCATTAAGTTTGGGCAGGTCGCCGGCATATTGCCAGCGTTGATAATTACAATTTCTGTTTTCTTCATTGGGTCCATTTATGCGGACAAAACATTGTTCTACCATCGACAAATCCTTTTTTATTACTGCCGCCAGGCTATGGGCACAACTACTGCCAGCAGATATGACCAGCCTTTTGAGTGACCAGCTGTTGTCAATATCACACAGGGCTGAGAAGCTGTCAAAAATATTTTCACGCGCTGCTGCTATCTCATGCTCTAATGCTTCTATATTTGTTTCTATCTTCAATGCAGTTGCAATTTTTTTAAGCCAGTTTATGCTTGCAGTAAAACCATATGGTATATCAGCGATAATATATTGTTGATTTAGATTTTTAAATAACCATTCAGCAACCGGCTTACCCAGTTCTTTGTTGATAACCACGTTTAACGCTGCTTGTCCAATTTTTTGCAGTTCTTGCAGCTGCGTACCGTTTGTAAGTAGGCAAAGATTAACTTTTATTCCTATACTGTTTAGCATACGATACAATTCAAGCATATCTCCTTCCCAGTTAGGATAACAGGTACTACAGCCGATAATATTTACCGTTGCTGCTTCTGGCATTGTCTGCTGCAATTTCATATCGGATAATAGTGCTGTTAAAGCATTGCTCCAGCCCTGCCAATATTCGCCGCTTAATCCTCCTGCATCCAGTGCGATAACCGGACAATTTGCCGTTATGCTTTTACAAACTCCTTGTATATCATCGCCAATAAGGCTAAGTGAACAGCTTGTAAGTACTGCTAAAAATGATTTTTTCTGATCGGCGCAGGCTTCTTCTACAGCCAGCTGTAATTTATCACTGACACCATACAAAAGATCTGGTTCCAAAACTTCTGAACAAAAAAGTCTTTCTTCATATTCTTTTACGGCCGTTGCCAGTTCCCGTTCTGCCAAAACAGCGCACCAACGCGGACAATTCATAATGACTTTACTGTCTGTAATACTTAAAAACGCTGATGCTGCTCCGGTCATTTGGCAGTATCCTTGACAGGGCTGCCATTTTTTTAGTTTTTCATTATTTTTCATAAACCAATTTCCTTTTGTCGTTTAAAGTTTCAGCCAGTTTTAGTAAAAAATTTTCAACCCCACTTCTGCCAATACGTCTAAATGTGATGCAATATTGTGGCAGTAAACACTTTTTAGGAGTAGTGGTCAGCAGAATATCTGCCGTAAGCTTTTGTAACTCTGCTTCAGAATAAAACTCTGTCTGTACTTTTTCTTTAAGCGATTCATAATGGGCTTGTTGTTCTTGTTTGGTTAATTCTTCACAAAACACTATTCCCTGCAATTGCATCCCTGCTTCATCCAACATTTTTATTATTTCTAAAGGGTCGAAATATCTTTGCGGCAGGCTTATAGCAAAAATATAGTTTTTATTTGAAATATGAGTAGTAATTTGTTGTAAAAATTTATTATAGCTTTGTTTTTCCAGTTCTTCTAACTTTTCTGCCTCAGTTGTTCTATTCAATACTGTTCCAATTGTTTGCAGCCATTCATAGACGGCATCCATAGTATTAGGTATTTTTAATTTTATATAGTCTATCTCTCTTTTTTCGGCAAACTGTTGAGCAAATTTTTCAACTTCTACCAGTGTTTTGGGCAAAAAGCTTATAGCGGTAATTGCTGATACAGATGCCATATCTTTAAATTGTTCTAAAGACATGCCGCCAGGTGGGTAATATATTTTTGTAAAACCAAATAGTCCCAGTAGTCTGTTTATTTCCTGACTTTCTTTGGTTGGGCTAAAAATACTGTTCATGCCCACAACCGCTATACTTGCAGGATCCTTAGTCTTTTTTAGCAGTGGGTATACAAAGCGCTGGCATATGGCTTTAGTTATAGATAGCACTCCATCTACTGCTTTTTGGTTCATAAAACCTGATCCTTCGACATACAAGACCGGCACTCCTGTTGTTTGTTCTGCTTCCTGACAAATAGCTGCTACATCGTCTCCTATCACTCCGGCAGCGCAGCCAGCTGCCACTATAATGTATTCCGGTTTTTGTTCTGCCACAACGTCCAACAGACATTCTTTTAAGATTTTTTCCCCACCAAAAATAGCTTCTTTATCAGCAAGTCCAGTTACGAACAAATTACTACAATCATGTTCTGTTTTTAAATTTTTTTGATTTTCTATTTTCCGACGCATTTCCCAAAAAGCATTATAGGCAATATGCGAGCAGGATTTAGGTGCATGAAAAACTACAGCAGCCTTAGGATTATAAGCTGCTGCTAAAAAAACACTCATTAAATTGCAATGGATTACTTTTTTTCTTTCTGAATTTCTAATCATTTTTATGCTCCGTTTGCATTTTCATAAACTACTGTATGTAATAGCTCTATGCTTTTAGCTACATTATGCGAAAGACAGTTTACATAGCTTTGAGGAATTATTATTGCTTGACGTTTTTTTATTGCTGTTATCCCAACATAAGCAGGGTCACTATATATTTCTTCAAGTTGGTCTTTGCTGTTTTGATAGGCTCCACCTTGTGACCACGAACCTATCAGCAAAAATTCAGGGTTTGTTTTTAAGACTTCTTCTTTACTGAGGATCCGACTTGTACCTGTGTATTCTTGTGCAGCAGGACGCGCTTGTTGATAGCAGTCTTCTATTCCTGCTGTGCTAAGAATGTCATTATATATACAGCCAGCCCCGCCAATAGCACCAAAGCGCAAAAATAACAGACCCGTTTTGCGTTGTTTTTGCGGTATTGCGGCAACTTTTGTTTTAACAGCGTTTATTTTAATATTCATCGTCTTTATTAGTGTTTCTGCTTTTTCTTTTTCACCTACTGCCTCTCCAATGCCTTTTACCAAATCCGGTATCTCATCAAGTCTTGAGATATATTTAAAGACATATACTTTTATCCCTGCATCTTCTAAACTGTCGATGTATTCTTTCTTCGCTGTGTCGGCAATAAAAAACAGGTCTGGTTTCAAGGCTATTACAGATTCAAGATTATTTTCTACAATGCCTGGAACATCTTCTGCTTGTTTATGCCCCATCGACAGTCCAGGATCGTGTACCCATTTACTAAGCCCAACTATTTTTTGATGGTCGACGAGATCCAATAATATTTCGTCTGCATAGACAAAGCTGCTGGCAATTCGTTCTGGTTTTTTAGCAAAGGTAATTTTTTTGCCTCTGATATCATGCACTGTATAATTTTGGGTTTCTGCTGCAGTTTCAGTAATTTTATCAGTCTTACCGCAGCCACTTATAACCACGGATAGCAGCAGTAGTATGCACATTAAATATCTTATCATCGTCGACCATCTCCTTTACTTAAAATGTACGTTCATAAGTAAGCATCCAGTTACGTTCTTCTAATAGGGCTCCTGATGTACCGCTGGATGAACCTGTTCTGATATCATCTCGATTGAGTAAATTGTAAATTGTTAATTTTAGAACGTCTTTATCTGTAAGTTTATGAGAGACGTTCATATTAATGTCCAACATTGGTTTTGTACCGTTTACACGGCCAGTCATATAGTTGGCAAAAATATTAGCAGAATTTTTATCAAGTTGATAACCAATACCTGCATTTAGTCCAAATTTAAAGTCAGTACGTTCCCATTCACTACTGGTGATTGTTTTCTGTTGTGGATTTGCGTATGACATTCCTAAATTGTAGCTAAATTTTTTACTAAGTGCTTTTTCATAGCTTAATTCCACACCGGTGTTGCGATATTTTTCTGCATTTTTATAGATGTTTAAACCACTGGTAGAATCTTTAGCTCTATATATTCTGTCATCTATATCCATATGAAAAATATTTAATTTTAACAAATCATTATCGGTAATTTTCTTTTTCCAACCTAGTTCATAATTCCAACCACTTTCTGCTTTTAAGTCAGGATTCATTAGTTGAGTTGCAGTGCCCCATTGTTCGTTGATATTAGGCGCACGCATTGATTTGTTAATATTCAAATAAATATTTTCATTTTCTCCGATGTTTTGCAAAAGTTGAAACTGGGGACAGAATTTACTTCCTGATTCTTCTACATACGCTTCACGAGCGCCTAAAAACATTTTCGTCTTAGCGCCTATTTGTGTTTCTGTCATAAAAAATACGGCTCCGCTATCACGTTTTGCGCTATCAGTACCAACAGTGTTTTTAGTATTTTCATTTTCGTAATTAGCGCCAGCAGTTATCCCTACTTTACCAATCAACCATTTATTTTGAATATCAGCACCTATATTGTGTCCCTTCTGGTGCGTTGTCGTATTATATTTCCAGTCTCTACTGCGCATATACACAGCTGCTGACATGTCATTATTGCTATAGCGCATCTGTCCAAAGTGATATTGGATATCGCTGTGAAACCCCGGTGCATATTGACCATTATTTATTCTGGAACAGTCTGATATTTTTTTGCTATACATATATTGCAACAGTAAGTTGTCAGTTATATTATATTGCAAATTTAAACTGTCTTTTTCAAGATTGTCACCCATATAAAAGCTTGTCGGACTCGATTGATAAACTTTTCCGCGGCCTTTTGATTGTTGCCTGCTATAGCTGACTTGCAATTTATCTGTAGCGACATTGACTGCCCCTTTAAATTTATTTTTATCTCCCCAACCTATCAAAACTCTGTTTGTTCCTTGTTTTTTATTGGTGATGATATTTATTACGCCAGCACTGGCATTAGATCCATATAATACTGCCGAGCCGCCTTTTACTACTTCTATTCTGTCAATAATATCAGTAGAAATAGATTCAAGGTCGTAGTTTCCGTCTTGATTGAGAGGAATGCCATTTACCAATATCGCAACGTTATCCTTAGATACGCCTCTAAATCCAACGTATGTATTACCTGTTGGTGAAGCAGTTAGGGTAAATCCAGGAATATTGCGTACTACTTCCATAACGTTGTTAGCACCTAATTTTTCAATTTTTTTCTGATCGAAAATTTCGGTTGCAGCAGGAATTTCAAGGTCACGGGTTTCATAACGAGTAGCGGTAACTAACACTGGATCTAATTCAAAGCTTTCAATATTATTTCGTACATTGTCAGCAAACGCTGTGCCCCCCCACAAGACAGAACTCAGAATAACTACGCTACTTAAAAGGTGATTTTTTAACATTCTTTTCATCATCAGCTCTAACTCCTTGCTATTTAATGTATAATACAGTAAAATCATATTAGTCACTAATATGCATATTTTTTCTTTTTGATATTTTGTTCAAATAGTTATAATTACTGTATTACTCTTTAAATAATAAAGCATATAATGCTTATAGTGTCAAGGTGATTTTATGAAAAACACGGTAAAAGATTATTTCACTCCTGGAGAACTTGCTAAGCTTACTGGTATTTCTAAGCAAATCCTTCTCTATTATGATAAAAATAATATTTTCTCACCAAGCTTTGTTGACGATAATGGATATCGTTATTATTCGTTATCACAATATTTCTCTTTGGAAATATTGATAACAATGCGTAAATTAGACATACCATTGCAAGATATTATGTTCTATCTTAAAAATAAAAATCTTCATGATTTGAAAAAAATATATACTTTAAAATTACATGAATATCAAGATAAAATAAAACAGCTACAGCAGTACGAATCTGCTTTAGCCAAACGATTGATGCGATTAGAAAAAATAGAAAGTATCCGGCTCAATCAGATAATGTTATCGGAACAAAGTGAAGAACTATATTATAGAAGTGCCGATATCCCATTATCAATAACCCCCAAAAAACGTATTTTAAAAATTGCTGAATATATGTTTCCCCACTTAAGGTCTAAACTATTAGAGGATTGTGTCATTGGCTTTCAACTTAATAAAGACGAATTTATCCAATGTCAGAAATTATCCAAATATAATATTTTTATACAAACTGTAGATATGAATATAAACAAAGATACAGATATTCTAAAAAAAGAAAGTGGTCTTTACCTTTCTCTATATTGCAATTGTCATTACGGTCTTATTGATGATGATATCAAATTAAACATTAAAAACTTCATTAACATCAATAAACTTAGTATTTGCAGCGATGTTTTTGTATTTCCTATTAGAAATTATTGGTCTGCTACAACAAATTCAGAAGAAATATCACAAATATGTATACAGGTAGAATATATGAAAGACAGTGTACAATAGTTGTACACTGTCTTTATTCAACTTTTAAGAAAACACTAAACAGCACTTTTTATTCTGCTACTTAGAGTTTTCTATTT
>OODM01000366.1_pt1 | contig 31772 bp, 37 predicted proteins | sample 1671471 | NCBI WGS metagenome assembly OODM01 (sample SAMN06348160, study PRJEB24527) | human gut metagenome | biome: human gut; feature: ankylosing spondylitis patient; material: feces | host: Homo sapiens | place: China | collected 2015-10 | reverse complement strand
CGGCGGCAGCGATCTTGTCATTGAGCGTTTTGGCGCTGAGGGTGCCGTCCGGGGCAATGTCCAGATAGTCGCCCACCTTCACGCCGCCCAGCTGGTCCGCCGTAGCGGGCGGCAGGGTGTACGGCGTGCCGAACTTTTTGTCCGCCTCTGCCTTGGTATAAAAGCTCCCGCTCTCCACACCCGCGATGGCGGCGTCCAGGGCGTCGAGTTTGGTGTGCAGCTCAGTGGACAGCTGGGTCATTATGGCCAGCGCCTGCGCCTGCAGCTGGGCCGTGGGGATGCCGGTGACGCTGTCCCGCATGACGCCGCACACGTCCTCGTCCGCGCGGGTGTCGGTGATGTCGGCGGCGGTGACCTCGGTGCTGCCCGCCGGGCGTCGGATGTCGGCCAGGCACAGGTCGTACACCAGCGCGGTGCGGGTGATCTCCGGTGCCGTGGGGCTGGCGCTGTCCAGGGTGCCGGTCAGCACGGTCAGGCTGGTCTTTTTGGCGGCTGCGTCGTACCGCAGCACCAGCCGGTCGATGCGGCTGCGCACAGTGTCGGCGGCGGTCAGGGTGACCGTCTCCGGCTGCTCCAGGATGATGCTGCGGCCCCGGAAGCGGGCCGGACGCACCCATGCCTGCCCGGCGCTGACGGTCACGGTCAGGTCGCCGTTTGCGGTCACGGCAAAGTCCTCGTCTGCGCTGTATACGCCGCTCAGGCGGGTGCTGAGGTACCCGGAAGCGTCGTCGGCGTCGTAGGTGATGCCGTTTTCCGGGTAGGTGATGATATCGGCCATAAGCCCTCCTTTACGTCTTGTGCCAGCTCGGCGTGCCCAGCCGGATGGTCCGGGTGGTGCCGCTGGACTGGCTCTCGGTGATGATGTCGGCCACCCGCACCATGGCGGTGTAGCCCAGCTGGGGCAGGCTGACGCGCAGCACGTCGCCCACGGCCAGCGTGTCATCGTCCACGTCAAACTCAATGGTGCCGGTGCGTAGCTGGGCCAGCAGTTTCTGCCCGCCCCGGTCGGCCAGCTTGTCGAGATACGATTGGCTGGCGGTGGTCTCGCCCTTTTCCTTGTCGGGCTGGATGTCGCGGGCGTCGATGTAGATCTCCCGCCGGTCGGCTCCGGTGGTGTTCACATCCCCCACCCAGACGGTGACCCGCTCGTCGCCCTCGCCTGCGCCCTGCACGAGGGCTACGTTGGCGTAGTCGGTGTCGGCAAAGCTCCACCCGGCGTTCAGAAGGTTGCCCCACTGGGGGCTGTAGCGGCGGTTCGGGTCGAAGGTGGGCCGGAAGCACTCGAAGAGTAGGCGCTTGCTGCTGCCCTTGCCGTCCAGCACGATGCGGAAGCCAAGGTCGCACGCCTGCCCGATGGTCTTGCAGTAGTCGAATACCGTGCCGCCGGAGGTCTGCTTTTCAAAGGTCGTGTCAAAGCCGTATGCGGTGCCCAGCTCCAGCCTCGGCCACGGCTTTGCCGCCGCCACAAGGCTGCGCATGGCCTGCTCGGCGTTCTGCCCCTTGATGGGTGCAGCGGAAACCCTTTTGGTCAGGATCCAGGTGGCCGGGTAGCCGCTCAAGACCAAATTCGCGTCCTCGTTCTGGTTTGTGCGGGAGCAGATCCGCATGGGAACCCGGGGGCTCTCATCGCTGCGGACCAGCCACCGGCCCTCCTGTAAAAGCTGGAGGTTTTCCTCGGTTGGCCGCACTTCCAGTGTAAAGCTGCCCTCGGAGTAATAGGGGCTATCCCAGTAGAGGGACACCCACACGTCCACCCAGCCCACACGGACAAGGGTGTCGGCGTCCAAAACGTCCAGTCTCATAGCGGTTCGGGCAGGATGCCCGCCTCCATCGGGTAAAAGCTCACGGATGCCTGCAGGTAGCCGGAGCCAGACTCCGCCTGCATACTCAGTACGTTATCGCCGGGCTGCAGCTCGGTGAGGGTGCTGTCCTCGTCCAGCTTTGCAAAGATGTTCTCGGTCACGCCTTCCCGGGTCAGGGTGCAGGCCAGCCGGTCAGAGGTGCTGCGGTAGATCTCCAGCGTCTCGTCCGGCTGCAGGGTCAGGTCAAAGCCGATGAAGGCCCCGGTCTTCAGATCCACCACCTTGGGATGGGTCACCGGCATGTCGCACCGCAGGGTGGCCGTGAAGGGCACCGGCAGGCTGCCCTCGTTCCGCAGCACTGCCGCCGTACCGTCCCGCTTGATGCCGTAGATGTGGCTGTCGTAGCAGACCGGGAAGCAGAACGCCTTTTCGTACCCGCCCAGCACGCTGCTGACAGCGTTGAGGTCGTACCAGAAGGGCTTTTCGCTGTAGAGCATGAGCGAACAGCGCGGCTGCGGCGTGTAGCTGGAAAAGTATGGCGTTTTCTGCAGCACGAACCGGGTGAAGTAGTGGTCGCCAAAGTACAGGGTGCCCTTGGTGAAGTAGGGCAGCTTTTTGCTGAACGCCCGGGCATTGTCCAGCGCATACGCGCCCCAGAACACCACATCGAGGGTTCGGGACACGCCGGAGACGCTCTGCCCCTCCACGGTGGCTCCGACCTGATTGACCCCCTGCGCGGTCTGCAGATCAACATCCACCCCGTTCAGCGGGTCGAGAAAGTAAGGGGCGTCGTAGTCCCAGCCCAGATGCAGGACGGCACCGGCATCAGTAACGATCTTGAGATGATCCTTAAAAAGCACAGTGTCCTCCTTTCATCGGCGCTGGCGGCGGGCCTTGTCGGCCTCCCAGCGGGCTTCCCGCTGCTGCGCGGCGGCGGTATCGTGGCCATTGTAGAAGTTCTGGGTGATATTGGTGTCGCCCTCCCGGCGGTAGCTGTTGGCGGCAGCAGCAACCTGGGCGGTGCCGCTGGCAGCCACAGTGCTGCCCAACCGCATATTGTCCGACAGCACCAGACTGCCCGCCTGCCGGATCATGTCGGCAAGGGCGGCGTTAGTCTGCGTCAACGCTTTGGTGTTGGCGTTGATGGCGTCCTCCAGGCTGCCGGTGCCGGTGGTGATATCCACGCTGCCCAGGCTGCCGGAGCTGCCGCCGCCGGAGCCGCTGCCGCCGCCGGGTCTGGGTGTGCTCTTTCTGGAGGCACCGAGGCTTGCGCAGATGGCCGCGATGGCCACGCCCAGCGCCACGGCAGCGCCCGCCACGATCACGCCCATGGGGATGCCGAACACCGTCGCATTCAGGGCGGAGGCGATGGCGGTCATCATGCCCTCAAAGGCCGCACCGATGGTGCCCACCATGGAGCCCACGCCCGCGTAGATGGCCGGGAAGCTGGCCATCAGACCGCCGGACAGGCCCTGACTGATGGCCAGCGCGGCGCTGCTCAAGGGGGCTTTCAGGCCCTTAAAGATGCCGGTGAGGGTGGTGCCGAGGGTCTTGGCCTGCGTCCAGACCTCGCCAAAGCCGCTGGTCAGGCCCTTGCAGATCTGGGCACCGATGTCGATGCCCTTCTGCACGAGGGCTGTCTGGGCATTGCCCAGTGCCTCGTTGAGCTTGTCCACCAGACCGAGGGCAAAGTCATTGACCTGCTTTTTCTGGTCGGCGGTCAGGCCGCCGTAAATGGCGTTTGCCGCCCACAGGCCGATGGACTTCCAGTCCTTGTTCTTGACGGCGGTATAGAGGTTGTCGAAGGTGCCCAGCAGGCCGGTGTCGGCGTGGTCCTGGATCTCTTTCCACAGGTCGTCGAAGCTCTTGATGGATGCCTCTTTGACGGTCTCGGCCACCTCTTCGGTGCCGTCGGCGGCGATGGTCTTGACCCGCTCCACGGTCACGAGGGCACCGTCCACCACGTCATCGTAAGTCTGGGTGATGACCCGCTTCTGGGTCTCGGTGCCGTCGGTCAGGGTCTCGGTCACCGTCTTGGTGCTGGTCTGGATGCCGTCCACGATGCCGGAGGTGGTAGCGGTGATGGTCTTGGCCACCTCCCGCACCGTCTCCATGGTCTGCTTGACGGTCTTTTTGCCCTTCTCGTCCACCTCGGTGATGGTCTTGATGTCCTTGAGCACGCCTTCCACCATCTGGCGGGAGGTCTCGGTGATGACCTGCTTTTGCTGGGTCTTGCCGGTGGACAGGGTCTCGGTGATGTTTTCGGTGGTGCGGGTGATCTTGCCGTCGATTTCGGTCGTGGTGTCCGAGACGGACTTGACCACTTCGGCAGCAGCTTCCTTCGTGGCCTTGCTGGCTTTCTTGGCTCCGCTGGCGATGGCCGGGTAAGGATTCGCAACTGTCTGGCTCCCGGCGCGGCTGCTGCCGTTGCCGGAGCTGCTTGTGCCCTTCGGCACCCATCCGTTGTCATCGTCCCATTCGAGGTCTTTGTGGGAGTTGTCCCACTGCTTTGCGCTCTTGCGCTGATTATAGTTGTTGATGGCGTTGTTGTAGGCGGTGTTATAAGCATCCGCCGCAGCACCGATGCCGTTCTTCAGGTTGGCCAGTGCTGCCGCTGCTCCTTCAATTTTTGCAACCAAATCATTGATCCAGTCCACCACCGTGCCGATGGCGCTCTGGGCAATGTTTTTGACCGTGCTGAATGCGGAGTTTACTGTGTTGCGGAAGGTCTCACTGGTCTTGTAGGCCGTCACAAGGCCGGTTGCCAGAGCCGCCAGTGCGGACACAAGCAGGGCCACCGGGTTCGCGGAGATCACCGCATTCAGGGCGGCCTGTGCCAATGCCAGACCGGTTGCACCCGCCTCAGCGGCGGCGTTGGCTGCGGTCATGGCCGTGGTTGCAACGGTGTGCGCGACCTCGGCAGCAGTGGCAAGCGCCACATATCCCTTGTAAGCCAGGAACGCCGCGCCCGCAGCCGCGACCACCGACGTGGCAATGCTGATGGTGTCCTTGAGCTGGTCCATCTTCTCGTCACTGTCGAGGAAGGAGGTGACCACGTCGTTGAGCTTCACCACAAGGTCGCCCAGCGCCGCAAAAAGCCCGCTGGTCAGCTCGCCAGTCAGGGCGGCCACGTTATCCTTCAGGGTGGACATGCGGCCGCTGAAGGTCTGGCTGGCTTCCAGCATGCCGTTGTAAAATTGCCCGCCCTCACTGGTGGCGGCCTGCACTGCATACTGCAGCTCTTCAAAGCTGACCCTGCCGTCCGAGATGCGCTTGTACAGGTCGGACATGCTCTCGCCGGTGGCGTCACAGATCTGGTTCAGCGGGTTAAATCCCGCGTCGATCATCATGTTGACGTTTTCCAGCGTGACCTTGTGGGCACTGGACATCTTGCCGTAAGCACGCACCAGCGTCTGCAGCTTGTCCGCGTTGCCAAGGGAGATGTCGCCCAGATGTTTCAGCACGTCAGTGGTGTCATCCGCTGCGATGCTGAACTGCAGCAGGGTCTGGGTGCCCTCGGTCAGGTCGGACAGGGCAAAGGGCGTGGATGCCGCCATTTTGCGCAGCTCGGAAATCTTTGCGGCGGCCAGTTCCTCGTTGCCCAGCATGACCTTGAAGTTGGTCAGGTAGCTTTCCATGCTGGCGTTGTAGTCCACGCCGCTCTGGACCACCTTGCCCAGTTCCGATGCAGCCTTTTTTGCAAAGTCCGCGATCATGTTTCCGGCGGCAACGGTCCACTTGCTGGTGCTCTTTTCCGCCGGGTCGCTGTTGAGCCTTACTTCGCCGGTGATGCTGAAATCTGCCATGTGTCCACCTCTCATTCAGAGCGCGGGCACAAGGGCACAGGCTTTACAGTTTGATCTCTACTTCCCGGCGGCAGGCCGGATTTTTGCACTTGACCCACACGCCCCGGGCGCTGGCGGCGCGTTCTGCCCAGACGGGCAAAGGCTTTCCACAGTAGGGGCAGGGCACCGGCACCCGCTCAGCGCCGGAAGCGGGCCAGGAACGCGGCGTCGTGTTCGGCAACGGTCTGGGCAACGGCGGCACCTCCTCTCAAAGATGCAGGCAGGGCAAAGCGCTCCTTCAGCGCGGCGTAATGCTCCCGCATGCTGCCATCGTAGTCGGCAAGGTCCAGCGTGCGCCAGCTCATGATCTTCGCCATGAGGGTGTCCTCCGGCAGGGCGGCGAACAATGCCCGGAACCGGAACCAGTGCAGTTTTGCGGTGGTCAGGTCGATGCCGTAGGCCTGCTGGAACGCCGCCACGATGTAGGGCGCGTCACACCGGTAGTCGAACGCCGGGCCGGTGTCGGGCCTGCTGGCAGGCTTTGACGCTGCTGGCTCTGCGGCCTGTTCTCCGGCGCAGTAAAACTCGATGAGCCAGCTGTATTTTTCCTGCAGGTCGGAGGGCGAAAAACGCTCGGTGTAGAACTGCCCACACAGCTGCAGGGCAAAGGCCACCGGGTCAGCCTCGACCTCTCCGTGGCTGTAGGCAGCGGACAGCCGCACCATGTGCCGGAAGTCCGGGTCAATGCGCCTGCCGTGCCATACGGTGGGCAGGGCGTCCGTCAGCAGGTCAGTCATCCAGCGCCGCCAGCTCTGCCAGCAGGGCCTTGCGGCGGGCGGCTTTGTCCACCCGCTCCACCATCCGGGCGGCGGGCGGCTGTGCCGGGAAGCTCACAGGCTTCTGGCTGACGATGCGCCCCGCCGTCTGGGTGCGCTGCTGCGCTTTTGCCGCTGCCCGGCGCTGCTTCCGGTTCATGGGCTGGGGCTTGGGGATGCGGCTGGTATAGCGCTGCTTTTCGGCCATGCAGGCCTCGTTGATAGCGTCCAGCACGTCATAGATGGGCGCTGCATTGTTTTCATCCAGACCCAGCCGGGCAGATGCGCCCGCGCCAAGGATCTCGTCGATGCAGGCCATCACGAGACGCGCCTGTGCACGCATATGGTCGCCCAGACGCACGCCGCCACGGTTGAAGCGTTCCTCTTCGGCCCGGCCCGCCTGCTGCATCCGCTCGTTGGCATCCTCAAAGCGGTCCATGTCGTTGGCGTTCAGCACGGAAAAGTTGAATTCCTGTCCACAAATAACCATTTTCTGGCTCCTTTCGTTGCGCCGTGCCCCGGTGCTGCCCCGGGGAGAACTGTTTCACGGCATAAAAAATCCCCGTTCCGGGCGGAGCGGGGAAAGATGCGGGGAAGATCAGCCTGCGGCTGCAGTGATGTAGTTGAACTCCGCAGGGATGCCGATGCTCTTGACGTCGCAGGCAAAGGTGGCCGGGGAACCGGCAGCGCCTCCCGCATCCGAAGTGACGATCAGGGAGGCGCTGCCGCTCTCGCCCTTGCCGGTGCGGATGCTGAAATAGATGTAGGGCACGATTACGTCGCTGCCGGTACCGTACTTGATCTTGTGCGACAGGGCAAAGTCCTGAAAATCGTCACCCACGCAGCGGTTTCCGCTGATGGAAAAGGTGCGCTGGGTACCGGTCTTACTGGTCACGGTGCCGGTGCGGATGAACGCTTCGTCCGCGGTGGTGGCGTTCAGGGCACCGCTGTGCTCCTTGACGTGGTCGGCGCAGACCACCCAGTCAGTCTCCTTGCTCTGGGTGCTCTCGGTCTGGATGGCAAAGACAAAGTCATCTGCCGTCTCGATGCCGGTATAGGACGCGCTGGGCGTGATGCCGGACTTGGTAATGGCTTCTGCTACGGTCATAGCAAAACTCCTTTCATTTGGGCTGATAGTAGGTCAGGCGCAGCTGCATCTGCATCCGGCAGCTGCCCGCGCTGCTGGTGACGATGTAGCCGGTGGAGGTGACGGACACGCCGAGGGGCTGGCGGGGCGCTTCCAGTGCAGGCAGGTGGTGGCAGTCATTCTGGGCCAGAACCCAGTCGGTGAGCTGCTCAAAAAAGCCGCTGTTCTGGATGGCCAGCACGTCCGCTTCGCCGTATTCCCGCCGGGACAAAAACAGGTAATTCTTTGCCATGTTCCGCCCGGAAAAATACTCGGTGATCACCGGGTCGCCGGGGCTGTCCTCAATGGAAAAGGCGGTGGCGTCCTCATCCAGCCCTGCAATGCGGAACGCCGCCCCGGTGGATTCCTGCTCTTCGGCGATGAGCGGGCAGCTCTTGAGCCACGCCCGCAGGGCGGCAATGGTGGGTCTCTCGCTCATAAGTGTCCCATCCCTCCCCAGAAGGTCGTGACAGCCCGCGCACCGTAAAGGGCGAGGTGCTCTCCGACGTCCGCCAGGGCACGCTGGCCCCAGTAGGAGCCGCGCAGACCGGTCTCTCCGTGCAGGCAAGTGCCCTGCTCATGCAGGTAATACTGCTTGCGGGCGTAGGGCGTGTCATACACCAGCAGACCCTCGTCATACTTGCTGGCGAGGTTCACGCTGTTCTTCAGCATGCCGGTGTCGAAGGGCACATAGCTGTCGATCAGCTTGGCCGCCTCCTGTGCAAGGGCGTACTGTGCCTTTTGCAGGGCGGCGGTTTTCTCCGCGCCGAAGTCCGGCCGCCACGACAGCTGCATCTGGATGCCGTCTGTCTGATACCGGAACCCATCCGGCTGGTCAAACTTCGGTTTTGCCGACGGGGCAACGGGCCCGAACGGGATCATTTCGCTCATGGTCTCAGCTCCCTTCCACATGCCAGTGCGGCAGCAGGGGCTCCCGGTTGTCCGAGACTGCCGCCACCGTGCAGCAGGGGTGCGTCTTTTCCAGCCGGGCGTATTCCTCGGCGGTCAGGCTCTGCACCGCACCCTGCACCACCTTCCAGCCCCGCTTGAGCGTCCAGTTCTTTGCCTTTTCGGCAGCGGGCAGGGCTGCCCACTGCACATAGGGCAGGTAGCCCAGGGTGCAAACGCTGGCCGGGATGCGGATTTGGATGGTGCGCTCGGGGTCCTTGCTGGTGCCGGTGCCGGAGGTGTCCAGCTTTTCCCGCCAGCTGCAGGCCGGGAACACCCAGCACTTGGGCGTATCAGTGTCGGCCTTGGGGTCGTGGATGAGGTTCACCACGGTAACAGACGTGTTCATCTCACATGATCCCCCTGTACAGCAGGCCGTGGGGGTCAGACCCGAGGGCGGCTTCCAGCACATGCCAGGCTTCAAAACGCACGGCAGCGGACAGGCTTGTGTTGGCCGCAAAGGTCACAGCATAGCCGTCATTGGAGACGCTCTGTGCGCCCGGTGCAGCACCCACAGCCAGCTGGGCAGCCAGCAGATCCACGATCTGGGCGCAGGCATCCGCCAGCATCTGGCGGCAATCCTCACACTCGGCGGCGTGGGTCTCTGCCCGGCCAAAGGTGGCGCTGTCGATCAGGCGGGACGCCCGGCTGCACAGCACCCCGAAGGCCGCTTCCGGCACCGTACCGCCCGCCGCCTGGTATTCGTCATAGGTACAGTACAGCATGGCGGCTCCTTTCCTTAGACGTGCTTCTTGACGAGGATGGCGGCAGCCTTGGTCACCTTGTGGGCGTACACCTTGCGGCCCTGTACGGCACAGGCACCGATGTAAGTGCCGCTGCCCTTCAGGTCGTTCACGGCCACCGGCTCGGTCCACTCCTCGACCCGGGTAAACCAGTTGGGGTGACCGGCCACGAAGTCCACCTTGTCGCCCAGAGTGGTGTCCTCGAACACGTTGAAGCCTGCCACACGGCCCACAGCGCCGGTCTGCACCACGGCGTCGCCCAGGTCGGACGCCTTGATGAACTCCGGGCTCTTGAGCAGCAGGGCATAGGTGTCCGGAGACACCAGCAGCCAGCGGTCGTTGGTGGGAACGTAGGCGTTGGACAGCTGGGTGCGGGCGTCCACGATCTTCTCGTAAACGGTGGCCTTGGTCAGGGCAGCGGTGTCGTCCAGCGCGGTGCCGCCGGTGGTCAGCTCTTCAGAGGCGTCCTTTTCCATCTGCAGCGCCAGCGAGTAACCGGCGCTGTCCAGACGGTCGGCCACCAGATTGCCGGGCACGCTCTCGGTGTCAAAGCCGTCGATCAGCTCGTTCACAGCCTTGTCCTTGTCGATGGTCACGGTCAAGTAGCTGGTGTCGCCGTGGGTCATGGTGGAACCGGTCTTTTTGTTGTAGTCAGCAACGGCCACTTCGGTGTCACGCACGGGCACCTTGACCGCGCCCGCCTTGGGGGTGCCCTCGTAGCGGTTGTTGCAGATGACGCCCACGCGCTTGACGATGGTCGCGCGCAGCTTGGCGTCCACCAGTTCAGAATAACGTTCTCTTGCGGTATGAGGCATAGTTTCTTGTCCTTTCTTACAGTTTGATGGTGGGATTCAGGGTTTTAAAGGCAGCTTCCACCGGGTCGGTGTCGTCCTCGCCGTGCATGGGGTCGCCGTGGGCAGCACCGGTGGAGTAGGTGCCCGCGCTGGTCTGCCCCGCGTCCTCACCGAACGCCCAGGGGTTTGCTTTGGCGGCTTCGTCCAGCGCCTTGGCGATGTCGGCAGAGCGGTCAGCAGAGCCCTTCAGGCTGTCCACGTCCAGCAGGGCACGCACGGCCTTGACGCTGCGGCCCTTCTTGCCGAGGATGGCGGTGTCGAGGGCGTTGTCAAAGGCAAAGCCATCGGCCTGTGCCTTCAGATCGGCCTGAAGCTTGGCCAGCTCGGCCTCGTACTCTTCCGGCTTCTTCTTGCCGTCAAAGGCGGCAAGGCCGTCCTGCGCGGTCTTGAGCTGGGCATTCACGTTGTTCAGCTGGGTCTGCAGGGCGGTGGCGGCAGACTTCTCCCGGTTGATGTCAGCGCCGTTCTCCTGCATGAGCCAGTTCAGCTGCTCGTCGGTAATGCCGGGGATCTTGTTCTTCACATCTTCGCGTTTCATGGTGGAAACTCCTTTCGTTGGGTGTGACCACAGTTTTTATACACTGTTCGCTGTCAGTATTCGGTCTTGGACGGGGTACGCACCGCCCACTGCGTGGTGCCGCCTGATGGGCTTGAACCATCGGCCCGCTGCTTACGGGGCAGCCGCTCTTCCTGCTGAGCTAAGACGGCATGAAAAAAGCACCGTGCATTTTTTGCACAGTGCTTTGAATGGCTTGGGGGGTTACGGCTTGACCTCTACGCTCGGCAGTACGTCCGTGTGGAAATAGAGCTTGTAGTGGTACGGGTCCGTATGCGTGCCGGTGATGTCCTCCACTACATACATCGTGTAGTCATTGAGATAGATGTAGTTTTTGCGGTAGGTATCGGGGCCGATCTTTACTGTACAGACCAGCTCGTTGCTCGAGTTGTTAGAGATGGACATGTAGCCCTCGGCTTCCATGATCACCTTGTCGGTGCGGGCGTTGTAGACGGTGATCTTGCGCTCACTCTCGAAGTAATCAGCCTGCTTGGAGATGTTGTAGTTGGCCTTTTCGGCTTCGCTGGAACAGCCACACAGCAGAATGGATGTGGCCAGCGCAAGGGCGAGAAGAATCTTTTTCATGGTTCGTTCCTTTCTGTAAAAATGGGCAAAAGAAAACCACCGTCCGGGTGGATGGTGGTTAAGGTTATTCGATGCCGGGCGGGAGCTTTCCAAGTTCTTTCAAAATACTGTAGCAGTCACGAGCATACATCTGACGGTGTACAGTTCTGTCCCACCCATCGTAAAATGAGTTGCAAATATCGTCATATGCCGGGTCTACAGGAGTTTCCAGAAGAACCTGCTGCATTTCCCTGACTTCCTGTTCTGTGTAAGAAGGTTTATTCGTAGAATTTGGCACCATTTTTCTGCAACTCCTTTATGCAGTCCGAAATAACCCCTTCTGCCTTTTCAAGAACCTGTTCATCCGTCAGCGTGGACTTGAGCAATTCATCAATTGCGCAATCCATTTTCCGAATGGCCTGTTTCGCGGAGCTTTCTTGAAAAGTAGAAGTCTTTTCGATTGCGTAAATATGCCCATCATGCCCAAGAGCAGTAAGCAACTTCAAATTTGCGTTTCGCGTAAATTGCCGCAGATCACCATTTGAAAAGCTACCGCATGCAGGATGGGTATGAATCGCAATATAGGGTACATCCGGGTTTGGTAGCTGAACAGAATGACCATCCGGCAAGCCGATGATATCTTTCGTCAGCGGCTTCATCTTGATGTCGAACACCCTGCCCACTTCAACATTTTCCGGCTGCTTTGAAGCGACCATGAGAAGGCGCTTGTGGGCGTTTTTCAGCTGTTGCTGCCCGGCGGCATCCAGTGTGTCACAGCTGAACGCCTTAACATTTGCGATTGACTGCATTGTAACAGGTTTCGCCTTTGTGTTCAAGCTGCTGTATGTAGAGGATGCTTTCCGCACCTGTGCGCTTGCCCTGCTGCCCTCGCTCCTGCCGAACTTCGGCACGCTGACCCGGGCGCTGTCTACCCGCCCACCGGTGGCCTTGGCAAACTCCGCAAGGCTCTGGCGGGCGGCTTTCAGCCGCACGGCGGCATCGGTGGTGTCCACCCCGGCGGCCGTCTCGGCGAGATACCGTTTCTTCCACCTGCGCACATTGCGTTCTCTGGCACGCTGCATCTGGTTGATCTCGTACCGTGTGTACAGTTTGCCATTGTACTCGATGTTCCGGGCGTTCAGCTCTTCCAGCTGGTCGCGGGTCCATGCGGGCGGGTCGCCCAGCTCAGGAAACACGGAAAAAAAGGTGTGGCGGCAGTTCCAGCCGCACAGCCCGGCCCCGGTGCCGTAGCCGGTAGCGGCTTCAAAGTCCGGGTAGTGCTTGCCCATGTAATCCACCGCGCCGCCCCGGTGGAACTGTCTGCCCTGCCACTCGGCGTGGGAAGGCCGGGCCCCGCCGTGGGCGGTGGTCTCGAAGAACTCAACCCCCATCTCGTCGGCGCGGGCCACCTGCAGCTTGCCTGCGGTCTGGTTGACGCCGGTGAGGATGGCACGCCGGGCGGCCACCTCGATGCTGTCCTGATGCCCGGTCGGGTAGGTGACGAACTTCATGCCGTCTGCAAGGCTGTCCACAGCCTGTTTGACGGCGGTTTTGTAGTCGAAGGCACCGGTGCTCACCTTGGCCCATGCGGCGTCCAGGGTGCGCTCAAACTGGCCTGTGACGGTGTTGGCCGTGGTGGCGGTCAGGTTCTTCCAGGTGCCCGCCGTCTGGCGTGCTCCGGCGTCCAACAGATTGTTCAGTGCGGCGCTCTCTTCAAAGGGCGTCGGCTCCAGCCCATAGTGGTAATAGATGGCGTCCTCCCGCTCCATGGCCTCGGTGGCCGCCTGCAAAAGCAACTGCCGGATGGCGGTGTCGCTCTTGCCGCTGTACTTGGCCAGCAGCTTGACCACGTCGCTGCGCAGGGCTTCGGTCTGCTGGTAGCGCCACAGCTGCCAGTTGGCCGTCTCGGTGAGGGTGCCGGTCTTGGCGATCCGCCGGGCGATGTCCTTTAAAATCTCATCCTCGACGCCCTGCCACAGCGCCACAAAGGCGTCCGGCATGCGGTCGAGGGTAGACGGCGGCAGCATCAGGCACCCCCGCCAAAGGTGAGGGTTTCGTCCGTCTGGCTGTCGGCCTTGGCTTCCTCTGCCCATGCGTGGGCCTCGTCCTCGCTCAGGCCGTACCGGGCGGAAAGATACCGGCAGCGGGGCACAAGGCCTGCCAGAGCGTCCTCCCGCAGCTGCGCGGTGCGCTCCTGCTGGCTGATGATATAGCTGTCGTCCCAGTTGACGGAAATGCTGGTGTCCGGGTCCACGTCCGCGCCCAGCAGGTTCTTTGCCGCCCACAGGATGGCCCGCAGGATGCCGATCAGCGCGTTCTCGATGGGAATCTGGTTCTTGTTGGCGTTCTGCACCAGATCCTGCCGGCTGCCGGTGTACTCGGTGGCGGTGGCCACGGTGCCGTTCTCGAAGCTGTAGCGGTGGCAGCCCAGCCCGCACTTGAAGCTCATCAGGTTCAGCATGTCCTGTACCGCCTGGTGGTTCTGCTCGGTGCGCAGGTCGGGGTTGTACTCGTGCCACTCCGGGGAGGCATCCAGACTGCCGTCCCGCCCCGGCAGGGAGTAGAACTGCTGATTGCTCAGGTCGTCGGGCGGGATGTACCGGGGCTTGCCGTCATCGCCGATCACCACCTTGCACAGGCTGCGGTCGTAGAAGATCTTCTTGCCGCCGAGATACAGGTCCTGCCGGTAGTTGTCAAAGGCCAGGTCCACGCCCTGGGCGGCGTCCAGCGCCTCGGCAAAGACGCTCATGCCCAGCCCCAGGCCGGTGTCAATATTCTTGAGCGCCGCCGGGCTGAATAGCGCAAACCACGCCGGGGAGCCGTCCACGGTCAGGCTCTCCACCATGCCCGGCGGGGCCTTGTGCGGAGTGAACACCGGCGTGCCGTCCGGCCCCTCAGAAATGGCAAACCACTCGTTGCGGACGGTGCGCTGCGTGCCGCTGACCGTGTGGGTCTGCAGGTAGGCGCAGGGCCTGCCGTCCATGAGGCACTCGGAAATAAACGCCGCTTCGGTGACCACGCCCCGCTCCACCCGCAGCGGAAGGATGCAGGACGCCGGGTCGTAGTCCAGCCGGATGCGGGCATCCGGGTCCGCTTCTAGCGTGCCGTTTTTGCCCCGGACGCCCTCCACGCTCAGCACGAACGCGCCGGTGCCGGACCAGTAGGCCTTTTCCACCAGCTGGTTGGCGTTTGGCCAGAAATGCAGCTGCCGCAAAAGCCCGCCGGTCTGCTGCTCGTCGCTGCCCAGCAGATAGGCCGCGGTGGCCGCGTCCCCGATCTGGAAGGTGGTCTGATCGTTGAGCAGCAGGTTCGCCCAGTCCTCACAGACGTGCTTGGGCATCCGCAGCGAAGCCCGGCGGCGGGTGTGGTCGCCGTCCTCGCGCCGGATGCGGATGTTGTGCACGCCGGGCACGTTGCCCTGCCACCACTGCCGCCACGTCTCAATGCGGCTATAGTAGGACGGATCCAGCTGCAGATTCTTCGTTTTGTTCGTTTTGTTCAGGTATTCGATAAAAGCAATGACGTTCATCGTGCAGTCAGTCTCCTGTAGTCGCGCTCAATGGTGTACTCGAACGCATCCAGTGTGTCAATGTCGGTGGTGCCATCGTCCAGACGCTCGTCGATGCCGGGGTGCTTCTGGCTCCACAGGGCGGTGGCCAGTGCATCCCGCAGGGTGGCGGCTTCGGGCAGATACCAGAACCGCCCGCCGCCCATGAGGATGGACGTCAGGCGGATGCGGTCGATGATCTGGATCTTAGCGGAGTTGTTCACCCGGTCGGCCAGCCAGAACAGGTTGCTGGCCCGCAGCCGGGCACGGATGTGGTTGATGAGGGTCTGTTCGGCGCTGTCGCAGAACAGGTAGTGGATCTCGCCGTACCGTGCGAACACGGCCAGGCAGAAGGTGAGCAATTGGTTGGCCAGGTAGTCGGCATCCTGGTTGCGGGGGTCCACCCGCTGGGATGCCAGCCCCACGACGCCGGAATAGTACGGCAAAATGCCCGTTGCCACAAAGGCGTGCTGTGAACCGTTGCCGCCGAAGTCCACCCCGATGTGGACGCGCCACGGCTTGCAGGGCTTGTCTGCGGGCCAGAGGAAGCGCTTGTCGTCGGCGGCGATGCTGTCCGCAAACGGGCGGTAGATGATGCCGCCTGCCGCTGCCCACTGGCCGAGAATAAACCGGTTGTAGTACACCGTGCCGGCATATTCTTTTTTCAGCTGCGCCACGAACTCCGGCGGCAGGGTGGGGTTGTCGTCGATGGTGTAGGCCTGACAGTAAATGTCAGCATCACTGTCGAGGAACCGCTTGAACCAGTGCTGGGGGTTATCCGGGTTGCAGGTGCCGTCAAAATGGCTGTGCGGGCAGGAAAGGCGGCTCTTGAGCATCTGAAAGACGCCCTCGTCCCAGGTGGTGATCTCGTCACCGTAGGCATACTCGAAGGCAGCGCCCTGAATGCGGGCAATATGCTTTTTGTTGTCAGCGCCCAGCACATACACCTTGCGGCCAAACAGCTGCACGACATTGCCGGCAGCCGAGGTGCGCACGACGCCCACCAGCTCCGCCCCCCAGAGGGCCCGCATGGGCTCCAGCACGTTGCGTTCCAGCGTGCCCAGGGTGTTGCCCAGCATGACCAGCAGGCCCTCGTCCCGGGCCGCGCAGATGCGCTTCGGGATGGTGACGGCACAGTCCAGATAGGTCTTGCCGCTTCGGGTGGCCCCGGTCTTGATGTTCCAGCGGTGGGAGCAGTTGCGGAGAAACGCCTGCTGATACTCAGTCAATGGCACTGTCGATTCCTCCCAGCAGTTTGCGGGCATTTTCCAGTGCGTCTGCACCGGGGTCCTCCTGCGGGGCTTCCTCGCCCAGCATCTTCAGCAGCACCCCGGCGGCGCGGGCATCGCCGCGCTTTGCGGCTTCGGCCATGCCCATGACCACGCTCATCTGGTTGTCCACGTCCTCCGGGTCCACCTCATCCCGCAGCAGGGCATTCACCCGGCGGCGGTCGGTCTCCGGCAGGCTGAGGTAGTAATCGGCGGCTTCCTTCATGCTGCGCTTGCGGCGGCGTGCCTTGCCGGACGCAATGCCGCCCTGCTGGGCAATCTCTCTCTGTTCGCTCTCCGTTCGCTTGTTGAACGGGATAAGATTCTTCTCGTTGGACACGTCACCACCTCTCATGGTTCAGGTAAAACAAAAGCCGCCCCGGAATGGGACGGCTGAGAATGTTCAAGATTGCCCGGCTGGTACATTCAGGCTGTTGGGTGAGTAAATGTGTGTTCCCCTGTCGCAGCCGGGCAGCACAAAGCCCGCAGGATTGAAGGGAGTAAACCTTTCCTGCGGGCTCTTGCGATGATACTATTTTATCATGAAATCAAAGACATGTCACTGACGTCGTACTGACGTTTTACTGACATCTGTCACAGTTCCAAAGCATCCACACCTTTACGGTGATGACGGTAAACCTGCCGTACACAGATGCTCATCTTCTGTGCAATCTGCTCCCAGTCCTGAAAGCGGAGATACTTCAGCCGCAGGACCTCGTAATCCTTCGGGTCGTCCACATCCTCCAGTCGGGCCATAAGTTCGGCGTGGAGATCATCACACAGCATGATCTGTGCATTCAAGGCTTTCTCGGCTCGTTCAATACGTTCTACAGTTCGTGCCAGACTCTGCCCATCACCGCTGCCGCCCGGCATTCCGGTCAGTTGCTGCGTGGTACAACCGGTGTCACGTTCTGCTTCATCTAAATCATCTCGCAGGTGCTTGGCCTTTACCATAGCGTCCCCGTACCGACTGAGCCAGCGTCTTTTCTCTTCGTAGGTCATGCCAGCTCCTCCACCCGGACGAACACCCCGCAGGGGTCCGACCAGAACTTCTCCACGATCTCGCTGCACACCTGCGCGTCATCGGCCCAGAAGTGCAGGCGGGTCATCTCATCCTTGAGGGCCTTTTCCAGGTTGTCAGTGTCCGGCTTGCTGGTGCGCCACGCACCGTTCCTGCGCCCCTCGGAGGGGAAGCACCACTTGACCAGCAGGCGCACCGGTCTGCCGGCAGGGATGGGCTTTGCCGGGGCGTGGGGTGCCAGATGGGCATGGAGCTTGGCACGGGTCTGTTTCAGCTCCGGGCTGTCATGCAGCACGGCACAGGGCTTGCCGCCCTTCATGTAAGCGTGCAGCTGCTTTGCGTTGTGGGTGGTGGTGGGCGGCTGCATGGGGATAAAGAATTGCGTGTACATGGGGTTCACCTCGTTTTTCTTTTTTCAGTTCGCCAACGTGATGGGGAGGGTCTCCGAATGGATGGGGGCTGTGGTCGCCCCATCCTTCGGGAAACCCCATCACAATTGCAGTTGCAGTTTTAGCTATTATATATAGGCTATATTGCACTGCAAAATCTGCAGTCATAGCGGCTATAACTGCAAAATTGCAGTTTTTCGTGTCGTGCAAAATAGCGGCTATAACTGCATTTTTACAACAAACTGTAATTGCAAAAATTACAAATCGTTTAACCGTTGCTGCCGGGTTCCTTGCGTCCAACTTTCTCACCGTCGATCCAGAACCGCCCGTCATCCTTCAGGCGGGTCTTGACGGTGCGGGGCTTTAGGTCCATGTATTCGGCCAGAGCATAGACGGTCACCTCGCCGTCCATGGTGCAGGCTTCAAAGGCGGTGTCCAGCTCAGCTTTTTTGTCCTTGGTCACCTTGCCTTTGTCGCCCCAGCGCTTGGCGGCACCGCGGTTGCCCAGGGTGCGGAAGTCGCTGTCCGGCTGCAGATCCTCCAGCAGACCGCTGTCCGGCTTGTGCACCGGGTAGTCAAACCAGAGGTTCACCGGGTCAAAGCGGGCGAACTCGCGGAGCGTGCCCTCGATGCGCCAGGCAGTCATGCCGTCGGCCTGCTTCTGGGCGGCGGCGACTTCGGCGTCAATGGCCCGCAGGTCGGCCAGGCCCAGGCACTCCTTGGCCACGGCCAGCATCCGGCTCTTGCTGAGGGTATCGTCCGGGCCGTAGGCGTCCGCATGGCCGCGCTTGTCCAGCATGGCCTTGATGACCCGACAAGCTGCCTTGTTGCGCAGCTGCTCCCGGATGGCGTCGGTGGGCGTCAGCTCGGTCATGTCCAGCATGGCGTCCGGGTCACGGGCGAACACGCCGGAACCGGACGCACGGTCCATGCTGCGCTTGCCGCCCTGGGCACCTTTGCTGTGGTGGTGGCAGTAGATGACGGCGCAGTCCAGCTCCCGGCACACCAGGTCGAACTGGTTGCAGAACTTTGCCATCTGGTCGGCCGAGTTCTCGTCGCCGGTGATGACCTTATAAATGGGGTCGAGGATGACGGCGGTATAGCCCTTTTTCTTTGCCCGGCGGATGAGCTTGGGGGCCAGCTTGTCCATGGGCACGGACGCGCCGCGCAGATTCCAGATGTCGATGTTTGCAAGATTCTCCGGCGCAAGGCCGAGGGCGGTGTACACGTCCCGGAAGCGGTGCAGGCAGGACGCCCGGTCCAGTTCCAGATTGATGTACAGCACCTTGCCCTGTGCACAGTTGAACTGCCCCAGCCACGGTTTGCCCTCAGCAATGGAGATGCACAGCTCGATGAGGGCAAAGCTCTTGCCGGCCTTGCTGGGGCCTGCCAGCAGCATCTTGTGGCCTTTGCGCAGCACCCCGAAGATGAGCGGGTCTGCCAGCGGGGGCAGGTGCTCCCAGTCGGCGGCGAGGTTCTCGGTGTCCGGTAGGTCGTCGGTCTCGGCTTCCAGCCAGTCCACCCACTCGTCCCAGCAGCTCTTGCCGAAATTGGTCTCCAGAAGCACCTGCCGCTTGTCGCCGCGCAGGATGCCGGGCATCCGGCTCAGGCGGCTGGGGTTGCGGTTCTGCTGGTCGAGGGTCAGGCCGTTTTTCTGGCAGGCAGCGTAGAGGTAATCCACCCGCTTGCGGTACTCGGCATAGTCCGGGGCGTCCACCTTGACGATGGCGTGGACGCTCTTGCCGCCGGAGTACACCAGCGCGGCGCAGGGCAGCTCCAGCTGCTTGATGATGGCCTGCTGCTTGCCCAGCTCCATGTTATCGCACTCCACAAGGGCGTAGCGGTAGGCGGTGACGTTGGCGTCCTTGCGGCCTGTGCCGTCCACGGGGTTGAAGCAGATCCAGGCACCCACCTCCGGGTCCCAGTCGCCCAGCACCTTGCCGAGATCCCCGCCGCAGGTGCCCAGTTCGGCAAGGAGCTGCCCGGCGGTGCGGGTCCAGCTGCCCTTGGCCGGGCGGCGTTTGTCGTCGGCCATGAAACTCTCGGTGACATAGGCCACATACTCGTCCTCTTCAAACAGGGCCTGCAGGTAGCGCCTGAGCTGGTCCACAGGGTCCCACTGTTCCGGCAGGGCGAGATCGTGGGCTTCCACCCAACGGGGGTCTACCAGCTGGCCGTCTGTGTGGTTCGTCCCGGCGGAGATGTCGTCGTTCCAGTCCAGTGCATGGCCGGCAGGGCCTCTCCATCCGCTGGAATAGGCCAGCTGAAAGATACTGCTGGCCGTGACGGGGCTGCCCCCGCCGCCGTGGAAACTGGCCCACTTCTTGGCGCACTCGCCTTTGTGGTAGCGGCCCCCGTCCCGGGCGCTCCACTGTTCCCATGCTTCCACGGGCAGGCCGGCTTCCTTCAGGCCCATGCCCACCAGGATCCATTCGTCGTAGGTCAGGGCGGACGGGCTGAGAAAATCCAGCGCTTCTTTGAGTTCATTCGCATTGTCCATTCACGTTACCATCCAAAATCAAAAGGACTGTCTGCAGCAGGCGGCTCCGCAGCGGGGGTATAGGTGCGGGGGTTCACGCCCTTGGGCACGCCGCGCCAGCCTTGAGCCGCTATGCGATCGATCATGTGGCGGGCGGCCTCAAAGCTCCAGGTGCCCACATGCTGGAACCCGTACTTTTCCAGACAGCGGATCTGTTTGGGCGTGGTCAGGCCCTCGTCCCGGCGCTTGTTCAGGCGGTCCAGCAGCAGGGCGGCCTTGCCGGCGGATTCCACTGCGTCCGGCAGGATGCCCAGCTTTTCCAGCGCGGCGGTCTGTTGCTCGCTGGGCGGACCGGCCTCCCAGCCAAAGGCGGGCACATAGCCGGACAAGTCCTCGGCCTGGATGCTCATCTCGTACTGCAGCGGGTCCACCAGCTTTGCCTTTTTGCGGCGCTGCTCGGCCAGCTGCTTTGCAAGGGCTTCTTCCCGCTGGGCCACAACGTCCTCGCTGGCCTGTGCGGCAGCTTCTTCAATGTCCTCCGGGCAGCCGCTCTCGGCCAGATGCTCGGTCATCTGGCGGGCCACAGTGCGGTCCTCACAGACCAGGTCTGCCGGGCGGCACAGCTCGTGCTTGTCGGTCATCCACAGGAAATCTAGCAACAGCAGGTCGGTCTTGCCCGGGGAAAGGCGGGTGCCGCGCCCCACCATCTGGCTGTACAGGCTGCGCACCTTGGTGGGCCGCAGCACCACCACGCAGTCCACGGAGGGGCAGTCCCAGCCCTCGGTGAGCAGCATGGAGTTGCACAGCACATTGTATTTGCCGGCGTCGAAGTCGGCCAGCACCTGCCTGCGGTCGTCGCTCTGGCCGTTGACCTCGGCAGCCCGGAAGCCGTAGGTGTTCAGCAGGTCCCGAAACTTCTGGCTGGTCTTGATCAGCGGCAGGAACACCACCGTTTTGCGGCTCTTGCAGCGCCGAGCCATTTCGGCGGCGATCTGCTCCAAATACGGATCAAGGGCTGTGCCCAGGTCGCCCACGGCGTAGTCGCCGCCGCTCATGGTCACGGATGTAATATCCAGCTGCAGCGGGATGGTCTGGGCCATGATCTTGCACAGATAGCCCTCCTTGATGGCGTCGGTCAGATTGTACTCAAAGGCCAGGCTGTCGAACACCTCGCCCAGATTGCGCATGTCGCCGCGGTCCGGTGTGGCGGTCACGCCCAGCACCTTTGCATCCCCGAAATAGTCCAGGATGCGGCGGTAGCCGTCGGTGATGGCGTGGTGCGCCTCGTCGATGATGATGGTGCCGAAGTAGTCGTGCGGGAAGCGTTCCAGCCGGGCGGTGCGCTGCAGGGTCTGCACGCTGCCCACCACCACCCGGAACCAGCTGTCCAGGCAGGTGGATTCGGCCTTTTCCACGGCGCTGACAAGGCCGGTGGAACGCTGCAGCTTGTCGGCAGCCTGTTCCAGCAGCTCGCCCCGGTGCGCCAGAATGAGCACCCGGTCGCCGGCACGCACCTGATCGGCAGCCACCGACGCAAACACAATGGTTTTGCCGGTGCCGGTGGGCAGCACCAGCAGGGTGCGGGTGTGGCCGGCGTCCCACTCGGCGTGGATGCGGTCACGGGCCTGCTGCTGGTAGGGTCTCAGTTCCTGCCCCATCAGAATGCCCCCTGCGTCCAGCCCTGCGAGGGTGCCGCCTTGGGTGCCGGGGGCGGCAGGAAGCGCTGCACCTCGTTGCTCTGGCCGGTCTCACCGGCGTGAGGGCCGCTCTGTTTGGTGTACTCCCGGACGCCCAGCTTGCAGATGCCCTTGGCACCTACCACCTCGTTCCAGCGAGGGCGGAAGGTTTCGCCCCGCTTGCACTGGCCGATGCTCTCAAAGAACGCGCCCAGCAGACCCTGGGTCTTGGTATGCAGGTACAGGCGGTGGGTGACGGTGGCGTCGCCCTTGGCCCCGCCAAACACCTTGATGGTCAGCTTTGCCATGGAGCAGGGCGGCAGCTTGGCACCGCCCTCGTAGCGGGCACGCTCCATCTGGGTCACTTCAAAGGGGTACTCGCCCTCCGGCAGCAGCACGAATTCCTGCTGCTCGTTGGTAAACTCGTCATCCCAACCCAAAGCGAAACCTTCGTTGTTCATCTCGTTCATAATGCTTCTCCTTTATTTAATGTACGTTAAAACGGCAGGTCACGGCTGTCCAGAACCATCTGCAGCACCTGCGGCCATGCGGCGATCAGGCAGCCCTCCACAAAATCCATGGGGTAGTCCTTGATGGGCATATCCTCCGGGAAGTAGCCCCGCTCGCCCACTACATGCTGCAGCTCTTCCGGAGTCACGTTGTTGGCGCTCATGAGCGGAGCCAGTTTTTCCGGCACGCCCAGGGCGACCAGATCCGGCGTGAGCAGGGCCTTAGGAACCTCTTCACGGGGCGGTTCCGGCTGTGCCTGCGGGGTGGGCAGGATGTCGGCATCCGGCTGATGTTTGGGCTGCGGGGCAGGAGCCGGGGCGTGCTGCACCGGCGTCTGGGTAGCTGCCGGTGCGCTGCCGCCGGGCAGGCAGTGGGCAATGCTGGTGTAATCAAAGGGCACCTCCTCCGGCAGGTCAAAGCGGTTCTTGGCGTCCCAGCAGGGGTGGTGGGTGGTGTACAGCACCCGGCGGCCGCCGCTGGCCTTGTTCTTGGCGTTTGGGCTGCTGCCCGCCTTTTCTACTACGGTCTTGTAGTTGGCGAACAGCAGCAGATCGCACCACTCCCGCAGCAGCGGCGCTACCTGTTTGGAAGTCTTCATGCTCCAGCGGTCATAGTTGCCCACGGCGTCCGGCTGCTCGAATTTGGTAATGGCCGCGTGGGCCAGCACCACCACGTTGTGCCCGGCGTTGAGCACCTCTTCCAGCGCGTCCAGCAGCTTGGCAAACTCTTCTTTGACGTAGGTGTAGCCCTTGCCGTAACCGAAATCTTCGATGCCGTTCACCTTGGCGCGGGCGCACACGGCCTGGATGCACAGACGCTCCGCCCAGTCGGCGGTGTCCAGCACCAGCGTGCCGCAGGGCACATTGCCCTTGCGCACCTCGGCCACCTCGTCCAGCAGCATGGCCCAGCTGGTGGGCTGGGGCAGGCGGGCGACGTTCAGGCGCTTGGTGCCGCCCTCGGTGTCGATGAACACCGGGTCCGGGAAGTGGGACGCGAAGGTACTCTTGCCGATGCCCTCCGGGCCGTACAGCACGGTTTTGACGGGGGCGGTCTGGATGCCGCTGGTGACTGCATACTTGCTCATTTAAAACGCTCCTTTCGTCCAGCCTTTGCGAATTGGGGCGGGCTGGGGCTGTTCGGCGGACGGCTCGGTGCCCTTGACCATGCCGTCCTCGATGATGATCTGGCACTCACTGCCGGTAGACACGCGGGTGGCAATGGCCTGCAGGCCCTCGGCTTCCAGCCAGGCTGCAAACTCGGTCAGGGTGGTCAGGTCCATCTGCTCCAGCTTGTCCAGCAGCACGAAACCGCAGTCCGGGTTCAGCCGCCGCACGATGGCGGCGGCCACCCGCAGCTGGTCACTGCCGGACATGTCCCGCCAGCGCTTGCCGTTGTAAGTAAGGACGCCGTCCTCCACGCTGAGGCCCGGCAGGGGCAGGTCGGCCCCGTTCAGCAGGGCCATGCGCTCGGCACGCTTGTCCTCGATCTGGCCGGTCAGCTTGTCGTAGTCGCTGGCGTACTGGGCGGCCTCGTCCTCGGCGCGGGCCTTTTCGAGGTTGGCACGCACCTTGCGGTTGGTCTCTTCGATGTCCCGGATGGAGGCTTCCAGTTCGGCGGTGGATTCATCCTGCAGCTGCTCGGCGGATTTACTGGCTTCCATCGCCTGCACGAACAATGCCGTGTGCTTCTTGCTCACTTCCTCCCGCCGGGCGGTCAGCTCGGCGATGCGCTCATCCAGCCGCTGCATCTCGGCCATGGCCTCATCCCGCTTGCGGGTCAGCTCCTGCGCCTGCCGGCGCTTGCGCTGGTTCTCGCAGTTGCGGGCAAGGATGTCCTGCTGCTGGCGGATGAGGTCGGACGCGCTGACCGGCTCATCCGGAGCTTCCGGGTAGGAGATCAGCCCTTCGGCAAAGTGCTTTTTCTGGGCGGCCAGCTGGCCGGTGAAGGTGCGCTTGTCGTACAGGCCCTTGATCTCCAGATCTTTGACCTGCAGCTCGGACCCCACGCCGATGATGCGCAGCAGGATGTCGGCTTTTTCCTTGTCGGTGGATTCCATGAAGCGGGGCAGATCGAGGGCCAGCGGCTCCACGAACGCATTGAGCAGCTGCTGGCCGCTGCGCCGCCCGGTAGGGTCGGTGACGGTCAGGCTGGCGTTCTTGCCCTTGCGCTCTACGATCACGCCATTGGACAGGGTAACTTTGAGGTGCGCCGGGGCGACCGCGCCGTCCCGCTGGGCGGCGTCCGGGCGGAAGCGCTCCCCGCCCAGTGCCCACGCCAGGGCGTCCAGCACGCTGGTCTTGCCCTGATTGTTGTTGCCGCCCACGAGGGTGAGCCCGGTGGGCGACGGCGTAAAGGCCACCGCCTTGATGCGCTTGACGTTTTCGGCCTCAAGGGCCGTGATGGTTACAGACATCTGGATACCTCCCCTTGGATCTGTCCGAGTGTGTGAATGAGCATATTGGTCAGCTGCTCCCGCTGTTCAGGCGGAAGCCTGCGGAGGGACGGGACCACCATTTTGCCGATGTTCTGGAAAGAACGGTCGGCCAGCAGCACATTGTCATAGGAGCTGTGGGCATCCTGTTCGTTGCCGGAAGAGGCCTGTTCCAGCTGTGCCCGTAGGTCGGCGGTCATCTCGGCGGCCATTTCCCTGGCCTGACGCTCCACCTCTTCCTTGTCCACCACGGCGGTGATGGGCTGACTTTTCAGCGCGTCGTTCTCAGCCTTGAGCTTGTCGCCCCGGAGCTTGGCCGCTTCGGCCATCTGCCGGGAACCAACCAACTGGTTCTCTGCGTCCTTGGCCCGGGCTTCGGCCCTGTCGCGCTCGGCTTCGGCCTTCTGGCGCTGGAGGTTGGCCGCAATGCGGCTTTCGTACATTTCGTTATAGCTCCGTTCTGCTTTTTCTTTCTCGGCTTTCAGCCGAGCATTTTCCTCGTCCAGCCCCTGCACATCCGCAAGGGCGGCATCCAAGTCGTTTTTGGCAGTCTGGGCTTCATCCTGCGCCTTACTTACCATGTTCCACGCCTCTTCCTCCCGGGCTTCGGCAGCAGCGGCACGGTCCTTCTCGGCCTTGATCTGGGCCATGGCTTCCTGATACTGCTTGTTGGTGGTGATATCACCATTCTTGACCTGCTCCACCAGCTCTGCCGGGGCGCTGGGCTTTGCCACGGCGTACAGCAGGGTGGGCGGCAGGGCTTCCAGAATGGCCCGCTGGCGGGGGCTGCTGCCGTCCATCAGGGCAGAGACTTGCAGCAGGTTGTAGGCGGTTGACTTTGTGATGCCGATAGAGCAGCACCATGCCCGAAAAGAATCATCCCCGCGATTGCCATGCTTTGAGTTGTCCAATTGTTGGACAACTCCGCACAGCGCATCATGGGCGGCGGCAATGGCATTGCCCATGTGCACAAGGCCACGCTCGGCCATCTGCTTGCCGTGGCGGTATTCGTCCTCGGCAAAGTGCAGGTCCTCCACGGTCTGGTCGGTCAGGCCGGAATAATCAAACGCCGGGCGCATCGCATCCGGCACGGTGGTCAGGGGCTTGTCCTGCATGGCACCAGCTGTTGATACAGAAGAACCGCCCGCCGATGCGGCAGGGGCCGATTCGCAGTTCTGCAGGGATGTCGCGGGGGTCGATGCGCTTACATCCGCCCCGCTCTCCGAGATGGTCGGCGTTGCCGCTGTGGCAGTCGGGACAGCATTCTCTGCCGTAGTCACAGCAGCATCCGCATTCTGGGCAGGTGCACATGAGAGAATCTCCTTTGCTTTTTTGATGTCGGCCAGAACCTTTTCCATTTCCTGCTGCGGGGTCATGTCCTTGCGGCTGCCGTCCGGGTTGAAGAAATGTTCAAACAATGCCGCTTTAGCAGCAATGCCCTTTTTGTTTTGAGCACAGTACAGCGCGTATTGGTAGCGACCATTGTGGCAGTATTCTGTGGCGCGAATTTTGTCTCGAGAAAAGTGCCCGGTCAGCTCGCCCAGTGTGAAAGTCTCCTTGACCCATGCACTGATCTGCTCCAGAAAGCCGAAGTCCAGGCTGACCACAGAGCAGGTGCATTTGTCCTTGGTGGAACCGATGAACTGGGAAGCATAGGAGAGCGTTTTGCTCATGCGGCATTCATAACCCTTGGTCTTTTGCTCTAAGTTCTTGGCCTCCTCGTTCCACTCGTAGTTACCCCACGACAGGACGTAAGGGCAGCCATAGCATTCATGGCCCGGGCCGTACCCTTCCAAGCGGTTGCCGGTGTTGTCGGCATTGGTGGACTTTTTCACCCGCCGCCCACACTTGCAGATGTAGGTGCTCATACCCGCACCTCCGTGTCCTTCAGGCGGTCCAGCATCTCAGACTGCAGATCTTTGCTCAGGGGCTGCAGGGTGTTGTTCCGCCAGCCGTAGCAGAGGATGGTGCCGTAGATGTTATGGCCGCGATAGATGCGGTTCAGCCCTTTGCCGAGAACGCCGAACAGCAGTACCGCCGGGGTGCGAGGCAGCACCTCCTGCATGCAGTCGCAGCCCAGCATGGCTTCGATGCCCTGCAGTGTGTCCGGCAGGGCGGTGACCACCGGGGCCTTGCCCGGCTCGATCAGGATCCCTTTCATTGTAAAACCTCCGATTTTGTGATATTATCGGGGTGATGTGATTGGCGAATCCATCATCCCTTGCAGCTCGTCGGTGTTGGCGCACCGGCGGGCTTTTTGTTTTTTGTACTTGCGGCGTTGCGGTAGGCTGTCCACCTCACTGCGGGGGGATGTACTCCCGCTGGATGGTGTACTTGACGTGCTGGCGGCCATCGCACAGCCAGTGGCTCACCGCGCTGGCAAAGCTGCCGGAGCTGGAATACCCCAGCCGTCGGGCACACTGGGCCGCCGTGCCGGATGCGATCAGATCGCCGGTCTTGGCATCCCACACGGTGTACCACATGACGTTGTGGATGTAATCGTTCATGCTCCGCGTTCCTGATTCTCCGGGTACTCCGGGTTCCGGGCGTGGTTGCGGGTGATTTTGCCATAGCGGCCGCCCTTACCCTCCCGCTCCTCGCGGTCCTGTGCCAGGAAGCCCAGCTTCATGAACAGCGCTGCAAGCAGTACCAAAATCACCGCCGTGGTGAAGGCGTTGCCGTTGAGGGTTCCGCCCGTCTGTGCGGTGCCCTCGGCACCCATGCCCAGCACCAGACCCACACTGCCGCAGGCGACGGCCAGCCAGTGCCATACGCGTGACTTAATCTTCATCGTCATCCTCCTCTTTCAGCTCACGAATCACGTTGTAGAGCAGTCCAGACACCCAGCCCATCTGCCGCTCAAAATCGTCCGGGAAATAGCTCTTCAGAATCTGGGCGATTGCGCACACCAGAAGCTGCAGCACGTCGCTGGGACCACCTTCGGCCTTGATGGTCGAGTCCTCACTGTCGATGTAAAGTTTTGCCTTCATGTTCATGCTCCTTTCTCAAACTTCGGGAAGAAATACTCTCCGATCTGCTCCTGCGGGATGTGAAGCGCGCGGCAGATGCCGTCAATCTCTTCCCAGTTCCATGTGCCGCAGCTCTCCGGCGCGGCAAAGCGCTTGCGCAGCGTGCGGGGCACGATGCCCGCCTTTGCGGCCAGCTCATCCGTGGTGATGTCCTGATCCTCGGCCAGCCGCCGGAGCTTCAGAAACTGTTTCTTTGCCATGGGTCAGTCCTCCTTTTCCTGACGGCCTTCAATGATGGCGGAAAGTGCAGCGTTGAATTCGCGCTCTGCCTTCTTGGGCTCGTAGTGACCGTTCAGCACTTGGGAAATGTATTTCGGGTTCTTTCCCAGCTGTGCGGCCAGCTCTTTGCCGGTGACACCGGCGTTGTGCATTTTTCCAACAAGCTCACCTGTCCATTGTGCAGGCATACAATTCTAACCTCCCTCAACTTAAAAACTTGACTTTGGTTAGAATTTGCGGTAAGATGATGGTGCTAACAATTATCCAGCGCAAATTCTAGCCTGAGCCATTCAGTTGATTCCGGGCTTGTTTGCTAACCGGATTCAACTGTGACACTATGATATCTGAATTTGGTTAGAAAGTCAATGGATTTTTCTGAATTTGGTTAGATTTAGCGCTCTGCACAAAAAGGGGCGTTGAAAATTGTGTTTTATGACGTATACAGTGAACTGTGCCAGGAAAAGGGCGTGAGCTGCAGCCGTGCCGCAAAAGAAATTGGCCTGAGCAACTCGACCGTCACGAAATGGAAGAATACAGGGGCTGTTCCTTCTGGCGATACCCTCGCGAAGGTTGCGGCCTACTTCGGAGTGTCGGTGAATGACCTGATCGGCGAACAAAAAAGCCCCGCCGGGCGTGCCGGTGGGGTTTCGGAGGATGATATTAAGTTTGCTCTCTTTGGCGGCGGCCCTGTGACGGATGCCCAGTATGAAGAGGTCAAGCAGTTTGTCCGGTTCATAAAGGAGCGGGATGCAAATGGGAACAAGGGCTGACTTTTATAAAGTTGCGGCCGAAAATCATGTGGAAGTCCTGCGCTACCCAATGCCGATCATTGGCAGCATGTCAACGGAAGTCAATGGGGCGTGTTATATCGGGCTGGACAATTCCAAGCCCTGTACTTATGCAGAAGAGCAGGCACGCATCGGGCATGAGCTCGGCCATTGCCTGTATGGCGGATTTTATTCTATGGCCACTCCGTTTGATATTGTGGAGCGGCATGAGGTGCGGGCAGATCACTGGTATATCCGGCACGCGATTCCAAAGCAGGTCTTGTTCGACCTGCTGAAGCAGGGCCGTGATGCCGATGAGATTGCGGAGCTCCTGGACACCACGGAGGAATATGTCCGGCGTGCTTACTACTATTACAAGGAAAATGAAGACTTAACCGAGGAGGAAATGTATGGGTAAAAAACTTTCTCCCTATGGCCGCAAAGAATGGCACCGGAAGCATTCTGGCAATAAAACAGTACACAAGAGCATTGATGCCGCTTTCCGTGGAGCAGGAGCGATTGGAGGAGCTGCATCAAAGATGCCCTCCGGAAAGACTGGTCTGAACGTTCCGATAAAGTTTGTTTTTATCAGTCTTGCGATTGGATGTCTTGGGTTCTTTATCGCATCAGCATCTTGTGGACTCGGGATGTCTTTCGTTTGCGGTGTTGTCGCCTTTTGGGTTACACTCTCGATTTTCAGCATGATTCACGGAACTGCAAAGGGCATCAAAGATGGGTATCAGCAAGGCGATGCCGAAGATTCTGATGATGCAGAGCAAATTTATACGCCCAACCCTGAATGGGTGGGTGAGATGGATCTGGTTGATTCTCGGAAAAACGCAAAGATTCTGGCTCCGCAGTTCCTGAAACAGGCGAGAGAGAGTGCAAGGATCCTTGAAACAACAACAGACCCGGCCACATTCTTCATGCGATATGATTTTTGCGTTGGGCGACTGATGGAACTGGAAAAATGCAAAAGGTATGGTGCACCAGTGAGCGCAACTGCTGATTTGAAGAAATATCAGAATCCTGCATTCCGGGATGCGGCGGTGAATGAGATCATCCACCGCACTGCGGAGAAGTACAGCGTTAAAATCAGGAGCCTGAAAACTGCAAAGGCAAAGAAAGGCTGGGCGGAAAAATATCATCAGGCATTTGTGCCGTACCTGCAATACATGAGCGATACTCAAAAAACAGAACTCGGCGAGGCGAGCGCAGAGCTTTTTGCTCTTGCTGAAAGCGATACTCTAGAAGATGCATAAACAAAAAACGCCCCACCGGCGGCAACCGGCAGGGCGTGAAAGAATGGCTTGCTCACGAGGAACAATACCAAACCAACCAATTGTTATTGTACCACCTCCGGGCAGGCTTGTCAAAGTGTACCCATGGAGGTGTATTTTTATGGGATTGCGAACCAACACAGCGGTCTGGCTGCCGAACCAGAACCGCTGGCAGATCAAGGTGCAGAAGGACGGCGTGCGCCGCACCTTTACCAGCACTAAGCCCGGCCGGACAGGCCAGCGCGAAGCGAACCGCAAGGCGGACGTCTGGCTGGACGAGGGCATCAGCAGCACCACAAAACGCTGCGCAGACGTGTGGGCCGAGTACATGATTTCGGTCAAAGCCACGGGTGGCACCAGCAACATCGAGCAGGTGGAGAAGTTCGGGCGCAACTACATCCTGCCGGTGATCGGTGCGCGGCGCATCGGCGACCTGACCACCGGCATGCTGCAGGACGTGCTGAACCGCTCCTATAAGGAAGGCTGTCTGAATCCGGACAGCAAGCGCAAGAGCCGGGGCAACCTGTCCCGCAAAACGCTGCAGGGCATCCGTGGCGTGGAGGTGGCCTTTGTCAAGTGGGCGCGCCAGCATAAATACACCTCCCTGCGCCCGGAGGACGAGGATCTGACCGTGCCGAAGGGTGCCCGCCTGAAGGGCCGGAAAATCCTGCAGCCGGACAGTCTGCGGGTGCTCTTATCCACAGACACCCGTGTGGTGCGTGGAAAAGTGGAGCAGGACGAGAACGTGCACGCCTACCGCATCGCGGTCATGACCGGCTTGCGCCCTGGTGAGCTGCTGGGCCTGCGTGTGGGCGATCTGGATGGTGACCGGGTGCACATCGGGCGGGCCATCAACCGCCAGAACGAAGAGACCAGCGGCAAGAACGAGAACGCCATCCGAACGGTGGTGCTGCACCCTCTGGCTGTGGCCGAAATCCGCGCCCAGCTGCAGCAGCGCACGCAGGAAGAGGAGCGCCCCTTGCGGGACGATGACCCGCTTTTTCTGCTGTCCAACCAGCAGAGCCTGTACAATTACTGGAAGGTCTACCAGCGCTGCAACGGCATCGACCCGCCGGTCAGCCTGTACGAGCTGCGGCACACCTTTGTGAGCATGATCGAGGACGCCGTGCCGCCCGCACAGCTGCGCCGCATCGTGGGCCACAGCAAGAGCATGGACACCTACGGCTGGTACTCCCACGCCGTCACCGGCCGCGATGACGCCACCGCGCAGGCTGTCTCCGGTGTGCTGTCCGAGTACGCGCCGGGTCCCGAAAAATAACCCACTTTGCAACCCACTTTTAATGTTCGAGCCATTCCGGCGGTGCATCGCGCATTCCGTGCCGTGCCCGAAAAGGTGGCTTGAATGCTGCATTTTCTGACACGGCAGGAATGGACAGGCCGAAAGAATAGTTGTTCGAATCCACCCGCGCCCACCAAACAAGAAAAATCCGAACCTGTTTCCGATTGGAGAGGGGTTCGGATTTTTCGTTTTCTTCGGGTACGATAACGACGGCTCCCGTGGAAGATACAAAACCCCGATACCTTGTCATAGACCGTAAGTCAATAACAAGATTTGGAGGGTATGATTATGAAGTACGATGAAAGAGCCTGCAAGTTTAACATGGATACCGGGTGTGTGGAACTGCTGCTCCGGGATGGGAGAAAAATCTCCATTGACTGCACCGGGGTTGAGGATGCACTGAATTTGACTATGGCACAGCAAACGGAATTGGACTACCTTATCTATAATGATCCACTGGGCTATGCAGATTTGATTCTGAACGGTGACCCAGAGGAATATTTGAAGAATGTGGCCGGGAGCCATGGGTTAGAAGATTAAGGGCAAAAAAATAAGAGGTGCGCCCAACTGGACACACCTCGGCGAGATACATCTATGTAAGACAGGGCGTTCCCTTTACCGGGAGCGTCCTGCTGTTTTTATGCGGCAACAGGCAAGGCTTGT
>OODM01000321.1_pt1 | contig 35075 bp, 53 predicted proteins | sample 1671471 | NCBI WGS metagenome assembly OODM01 (sample SAMN06348160, study PRJEB24527) | human gut metagenome | biome: human gut; feature: ankylosing spondylitis patient; material: feces | host: Homo sapiens | place: China | collected 2015-10 | reverse complement strand
ATCTACCCCTTTTCTAACGAAATGCGATTTAATATCCATTTATCAAACAATCCATAATGTCAAAATGAGAAATCTGTTCACTCATAAAAAATCCACGATGATTTATTGATACAATGTGTTTTGCGTTTCTTCTAATCCATTCAATAGCTTGTTCTTCTGAATTGAATGTTTTTGTCTGTGTATTATGAGTTGTAATATCTCTCTTGTCTTTTGCCCATGTAATATCTACTGTCATATTTTTTACCCACCTTTCTAAACCAACGAAATGCGAATTTCTTACCAATCCATAACATCACAGCATTCTTCTGTTTTTAGCCCGTTTTCCTTGCAGAACTCTTCTGCTTCCTCTCATGTATCACAAGAAAAAATGTTTGGCTCATCATCTTCTGGGTTACACCATGTTACATATACCATTTTTATTACCTACCTTTCTAATTACAAAGAATCACGTATTTCTAAATACTATCTTCCCCACTTTTCACTCTATTTTTGAAGTTATCTAATACTTTGTATACTCGTGAATTGTCATTAATTTCCGCAATTTCACTTTTTACAAAATTCCAACTGCTCTTTGCATTTTCAGCCAATTCATATACTCTTGCAGCTTTTTCATATGTGAATTTTTCCTTTAAGTCATCCAATGCAGAAAACAATTCGTTGATATTATAAATCGTACTACCTGCCTGGCATTCATTTGCGAATGCTCTGTCTGAACATTCAATTTCTTCCAAAGACATAATTCGCTGAATTAATTCTTCCTTTGACTCCTTGCTAAGTTCAGTTATCATTCTTTCATATAGAAATCTCTTCATATCTAATCATCCTTTCCATTGAAATATTGCTTCTATGCTTTATTACCCAACAAAACTTTAGCATCCCTAGCTAAATCCAACACCTCATTTGCAATAAGATTTGCTGTTTTTCTGTCACATCCTGCCATTAGCATAATTCTGTTCTCCATTACGGACAAAACAGAATTATGATTTTCCTTTAATTCTTCTAATGTTAAAAACATAATTTCTTACCTTCCTCCAATCTTCCTATGAAATATTGCCTTCTAATCTTCTTTCAATCTTCCGTCTCTACACTGTTCCTTAATCGTAGTCGTAGTCGTCGTAATCGCAGTCTACGCAGTATGTATGACTTATTCCTGGTCCAAACTTCATGATGAGAATCCCACCACATTTAGGACATTTTTTATTCCAGTGATACACATCTTCTACAAATTCTTCATCTTTACCTAATTTAATCTCGTTTTTACATTTATGCTTCATTATTATCTCCTTAGTAACACGTATTTTCTACTCGTCAATTTCATCCGGATAAACAATTACACCATGCTCTCCATCAATTTCCATTTCGTAGCAGTGAACATTATCCGTTTCTTTTCCATCTATCATCTCATCTCTCCTTTGCTATACTGATTCTAACTAAATGCTTTCACTGACTTCCCAGCAAGTCAGTAATCCTGGCAGCACGTATCCCAAGTCTAATGGTATAAATTCTTCGAACTCTTCTAGTTCTATCATCTCTTCGTCTGTTGGTACTATTGCACCCATTATTTCCAGAACATCATCTGGCGATCCACCTGACTCTAAAATCCTATGTAATGTTGATTCAAGTGCTGTCGAAATATCATCGGATCCTTTCTGGGCTATTGCTGTCCTGCTTATGTACTCATTTGTAAGATTGTATGTCACTAAACATTCATTGCCATTTACTAGATGTGAAATATCCATCCCATCCACCTCCGCTAACTTGTTCTCATTCCACTTTACGGTTTTTTATAAATACTCTGTATTTATGTCATGGCTTTAGATATTTTTCGTCAATTATTATTTTTATTAATTATCCTGAAAATAATTTGATTCCCACATTAAAAAATAGGGTTCCGTTTCCAGAACCCTATTTTGAAAAACTGGCACACCCTATGACACAAGGAAGTGTTGCCACACAAGACTTTTGTTATAGATACCAATCATTTAACATACACACTTACTCACCTGTTAATCTGTCAGCCTCTTACTGTTGAATTACCATGTCATACCTACTTTTTGTCAAGTCTAACAAACGCCTTGCTTTCACAATCGTGTTTTTCTAACTACCCCCACATTAAAAATAGGGTGTCATTTTTCTAGCACCCTATTTTCTACTCTACATTATTTATAAAATCTTTATATTTTACAACTAAACTTTCCAGTTTATTAATCCGATATCTTACTCAACAGAGCGCCTGAGTGCCACCACACACTCAGGCACATACAAAGGAGAAGTTCGAATGAAACAAACAATGGTCAAACACATCACCCAAATACAACGTGAAGCTATGCTGCGTATCATAAATAGTCCGATTTATCAAGAACGTACTCCCGATAAACCAGTCACTCTAGTCATCGCTGAATTACTAGATTTTGATCTATTAATGGAATTTGCAGGAAGTTACTCTCTCTTAAGAAACTATGCAGGTCCACAACAAACTGGTCGAAAGCTCGCTACTGGACTTATTGAAGCTTTTGCTTGGATAGGTATTAGTGTGCCAATCGGATATAATCAGAAGCCAAGTCGTATCAAGCATCTTGAAAAGCTTTTTCATACTGGAACTTGTTACCACGAAACTGATTACTATACCAAAAAACTCTGTGAAGTCGAACAATTTCTAATAAACTGCAGAATTGCTTTCCCTAACCAAAGTACACAGAACAGTGTAACGAACAGATATCTCGACTTCTGTACTTACCTACACCACTTACAAACTATGCTTACTTATCCAAGTTACGATGCACGTTCAAAAGAGCGTATGTCAATGCGTTGCTTAATTATGCGTAACCTTTAACTCCTTCTTTGTATTTTATTATAACTATGTTATTTTTTATTCATGATTTCAAGTTTTTGGAAAAATGTTTTACACATTAAAAAATGAGGCTATTACACTGAAGTGTAATAGCCTCATGCCACAGCTCTATCAGATTTCAAACTAAACTTTGTTACCTAGAAAGCATTCAACGCCTTTGTTCTCTCAGTACGTTGTTCACCGATTTGTACATTTTTACTAAACTCTCTTCTGTGCTTCAACCCTTTGTATTTCCCATTCCCTGTGTGACACACTGGCAAGATCAACAAATCTTTATCACAAAAAATCTGCTACTCTCATATTTACAAGTGTATATTCCAGTATATCTTTAGAAATATCAAGATTTGCTAACTTTGTACTAAACACTCTCACAAATTCATCGATATTTTTTATAGCGTCTACAAGCCTCCTCACATATACCGACAATATGATGCCTGCCATATATTGCGCATGGCTTATCGTATACACTTTTCCAATCTTCATATGCTTTCTCATTATCGGCAATACCTACAATCACGTACCTAACATCCTGATGTACATTATTTGTATTCGCCATCGCAACTAATGTTTTACCTATTTTATCAATCTCATCACAATTCCAATCACCATCTTTAAAATATGTTAACCCAATTTTGAAGTCTACCATCTGAGTTTCAATCGAAGACAAAGACAGTAGCTGAGCTAACGACTTATCATCATCATTCTGCTGTCTCCCATATTCCTTACTCATATTCTTAACCAGAAGCCCATATAAAACATCAATCACTTCTTTTCTTGTCTTGTATCGACTGTCTGCTGCAATTACACTAAAAGTTTGGTTAATATGCTCCTTCAGAGTATGTGCAACTGTTTCATAATTTTTAATACAGTATCCATCTTTTTGTAAATTCATACAATACACAGAAAAGGGCTGAAAAACAAATATCTTTGTTCGAGACTTTATTTAAACCTGCAAAAATATAATCTGAAAAATTAGAATTAACTGAATCAAAAATTGCATCGATTTGTACGATTATTTTCATACTCAATTTTTCGATTTCATCTCTACCTACTTCACTAACCTTTGTATTGATTTCATATGCCAAATCACTATTACTATTATACAGCTTATCAAGATTCTCTGTATTAACAGTAAAATTGTGCTTGCCAAGTAAGCACATTGCTAATGTTCCTGCAAGTAGTTCCTCATCTTTTGATTGTCTGAAATTCGTAAAAAGAAAGAATTTATGTCGTAACCAAAATGATTTTTGTGGATCAACACCATAACTCAACCCTTTACTACGCAGGCTTATCTTGGGCATATCTATCAAATTAACACGATCGTCATAAGTATAATCACCACGAATTATAGTTGCTACACGACGTACAACATCTGCAAAAACATCAATGTTATTTGCCTGGCGAATATCATGTGCTGACAACATCTGTTCGCATATACCACACCTTCATCTATCATATTACTTCCTCCTCATACTATCATATTCTATAAACTACGTCAATAATAAAAGAGGATGTCTTTTGACATCCTCTTTCGTGTTACTCTGTTATATTTATAAGACCATCTCTAAAACGATCCTGAATATATCTAATATTCCTATTACATTTATTCAAGTGACATATTTTATTCAATTCTCCGATCACAAATTCGTAATCATCAGCACAGACATTGCGTGATTGTTCATCTTCAATATCTATATTATGTCTACTTAGCACAAAATGCATCTTTTTTACACTACCGCATCATTTCAAAAGTTTCAACAGATTGAAACAGAATAATATTATACCCCAATCATCTGCAAATTGTCTTATGAGTTCAAAACAGACCGTCATACAGCTCTGTCTTCTCTCCTGAAAGCATATCCTTGATACAGTAGCCCTATTTAGAAACCACATAACGGAATCCTATTTTGTAATCAGCATCATGCAACCAAACTGTTCTAAATGTCTCATCACAAATAAGTTCACAATGATTTCTTTCTTCAATTTATTCAGTTACAAAAACTATTCTAAAATTTATGATAATTATTATTTATCAATCTAATGATCACAACTATTGCTTCATGAATATGATAAATATTCTCTCTTTGCCTCTGCTCATTAATACATGGATTATTCGCCATACGTATTAGCTCATCCTCTAACGCTATACACTTCTCCTGCAGTTCTGAATAAAAATCATGTTTAGCATATGCAAAATATTTACATGCACCTACCATATCCATCATAACATCAACAAGAACTCTATACTCTGGTGATAACAGATCACCATCATAATGCAGATTATCTGCAGCCTTTGGTATCTTATTTATCATATATTCTTTAAAAATCTCTTCAAAGTACATTGCTTGTAAATTTGTACTATTCATATTTCTACTTTGATAAGCCGTAACAACTATTTCAGCCAAAGCAACCATCAAGGCTAAAATTGCTATAATATCTGAACTATCCATATTTATACACCATATATAGAAATTGACTTCTCAATCTTATCCATTGTTTCTTTATTGTCACTTTTTAAGGTCATTTTCTGTAAAGCCTCATTACAACCATATGTCTCACTTAATTCAGCATATATACCCTGTATAAATGATGTGCCAACATATGAAATATTTTCTGGTATTATAACAATATTTTCAGCATCTGAATCAAAGAATGGCTTCACCTGATCTTCATATATTCTTCTGCCAAATCTGTTCCCGGCTAAGTCTGCCATTGATTTTTTAAATATCAGTCTGTGTTCTACTCTCTTCATTGTGTTCTCCTTTAAAAATAAATAAAAAATTATAACCTGTCCCCGGAATAGCTGTTTTAGATTTAAATATAGCTTTAGAACTTGGCGGTTGGTTTAAATAATCATTTTCATCATTGAAACCAATCCAATTATCTTTATCAAAATTCAATAAACTCTTTTCAAACAAAATACCATTATTTCCACTCAAAACATAACAGTAATTTTCAAAAGCATACTCTTCTAATGTTCTTATCAATTCTGTTAAACCAGTTCCACCAGACTCTGATTCGTTCTTTCTCCCTGAAATGTCTTGTTGAAAAGATGTTATATTGAAAAAATCAACTTCCGAATATTCTTTACAAAAATACTTCCTATGATTATTATATGCAGTCTTTGCTTTATCATATCTCTCAGAATCTGAATAATATTTATTTTTTAACTTGTCACCTATGCGGTCTCCCAGGCTAATATCTGAAAAGTTAAGCACAACAACATTCACACCGTAATACAAATTATTATCATTCATAAGCATATGATCATGTTCTGTAACATCAATATCTATTAGACAATCAGACACTGCGTGCTCTAAAGCATTGTCAACTAACTCGGAAACTGTTGACGCTAATGTGGTTTTAAATTCATCAGCCATGTCAAATCTATAGAGAAAAATTTTCACTTCACTTAATATATCTGACGGGGCATCCTCATTATTACTAGTCACCTTTACAATTTTTCTGAAATGCTTATTGTTGATAGAGAAAAAGAATTTTTTATTGAACTGTTCGACGGATAATAACTTATTATCCATCATATCCGCCAAAACAGAATCATTTATTCCACGGGTATTTACATTTGTTTTACAATTCCGCACACGAAAATGAACTACGTATCCGTAATCATTAAATAATGAATATATCATGCATTCTAATAAAATATACACCAGCTTGTCATTTGGTATGAACTCTGGAATAACAATATACAAATCATTACTCCCACCTACTCTGCCAACCGTTAATACATGTCTAATATCGGTTAACATATTTCTCAATTCAACAGAACCAAACTCTTTTGATGTACAAATAGCTGCTAAAGATTTCCGATCATCCATCATACATCTTTGCATCCATTTTCTCTTTTTATCATAATTTTGTATAATGAAATTCTTTAAATCCATTCTTCTGGCTCCTTTACGAAAAATGGTTGCTTGTATTTTCTTTCATTATATGTCAAATATATCCATTTCTCAACAACTTTTCTTACACATATTATGCGGCTTTAAACCAAAAAAAAATAAGAAGTGTCTTACTACACCTCTTATTTATCATAACAACTCCTTAATTTACTAACTCACCTCTGTTTACGCTACTATCAAATCTTTTATATTCTCTACAGGAGTAATTTACAAATATACTAATCGATTAACATTCTATCAATCTCATCAAGACTGTATTCAATTTGTTTTCTCAAATCTTTTATACATTGCTTACCTTGTATGATAATTAGGAAGTTAATTATCATACAAGTACCTTATGATCGTTTCTCATTCCATATTTGATATAAAAGAATATAAAGCCATACAAGTCATCGCTTCATTCACATCTAAATACCTTACGAAACCAATTTATATTCGTATTGATGGCATCACGTATCATGTAACATCTTGCAATAAACTTCATGAAAATTTATCAATCATGAATTTTAAGTGTACCATCGATAACGATGGATTTTCAAAAACGATTTATCTGGCTTATCCTAAACTGAGCATGCCTTGTTTTTAACGCCTAAATATAAACCATTTACGATCTAATCCAATACTTAAAAGTAAATCTCTTTCCTGTTTCCAAACATCTTCTGGACATTTTCTCTTGAAATTTAGTATTTCTCGCGGCAATATCAAGTATCTTTACTTGGTCGCATAAAATAACACCTGTTGTCTTCGTACGTCCATCTAACTCAATATGAAACGGGTGTTTTTTATTCGTATTTGTAATCGGACACACCATCACGGGTGTACTGTGTCCATTTAAAGTATTACTGCTTAGCACCAATGATTAGTCATATAATATATTTTACTTAGTAAAATATCATCTTCTGTCCCACATATTTCTGCAATTGTATATTAACATCTTTCGTGTAACACCCTATGACAGGGTCTGAATCAATTACAATATTCTGAATAACATTTCCATCATCGAATCGTATATTACCGACTGTTGTGCCATAGACTCTAATTGCAAGACACTTATTCTTCAAACAATAATCATTTGCAAGCACATAATGTCTGAAACCACCAGTGTATCCTGTAATGATTGCAGCATCCAATTCTTCCGTAAGGTTTGAATAGTACTCACACATTGCATTGTACTCTGTATTTTTATGCTTATTGATAAATAATACTTCCATATCCTCACTCCTTTACATCCGCATAGTACGCATCAAATACAATACCGGCATTCATCAACTTATCTTCTAGGTAATTGCCGTAGCACCAACCGTCCACATCTTCCCAAAAAAACTGTCCCAAACTTTCTCTAATACATCTCTTGCCTTCTCTTCATCATCTTTATTTACAACAAACACACAATCTATCCAGTCATTTAGTTGTGATTGCACTCTGATCACACTTTCCTTTAATATCTCCACACCAGTGCTCATTCCACCTGCTCCTTCTATAATTTCAAGTCATGAATCACTAATGAATAATCAAGGAAAATCTTTGACCATTCAAGAAATATTCATCACAGATGCTCAACTGTTCATCTCTAGGAAGATTAAGCAATGTATTTCTCATCACATGATACTCATGCACTTCATCTGTACAATCCAATGCAACAGTTGATAAAAAATATCGTAGTTGCTCTTCGCTTAAATCAGCAAAATTAATCTTCCCACCACGAACATCACTCAATAACGATTCTGCATTTATCATATGAAACATTCTACTGTATTAACCCACAACCTTAATCAACCACTGATATAGCTCTCTCTATCACCCTTCTATTGGGCTCACCGCAAATATCTTCGACCTCATCTCTGTATGCTCCGGTATGTAAATCTAATTTACCTCTTCCGAAATTTGTATCAAAGTATAATCTACCATTATCATCCTCATAACATGGATAATTCATTCCACTTCCTCCGATACCTACATATCTCACTCTCATCCACTTATTCCTCAATTAAAGCTTTTAACAGGTGCGCATACTTTACTATCAGTCTCATGCTTTGTGTTATCTGATATGTATTTAATATACTGATCATCTGTTTCCTCAAATTCATTAATGAATTTCAATAACTCTTCAGTAGTCACTGTGCTGAATTCACCGCAACTATATCCTGAATCAAACACACTGTCATTGCCATCATAATGATCACTAAAACTTCCGCATACTGGACAGTATGTAAGATCTGCTGTAGTTCCATGAGTTACTTCCAATCTTTCATCTGAAATTCTAATATACTCTGTCCGGAATCCATAGCATCCGCCATTATTACACTTTTCACTATCATACTCAGAGTAATCCAAAAACTTTACTTCACACATGTTATACTTGTTATGTAGTGTGCAGTTCTATAAATTATAAGAAGAGAGTTTCACACCAACTCTCTTCTTAAGCACTACTTACTTCATCCTTTAACAACATTACCTTTCAAGTTCTAAGACTGCCTCTCCTTCTACACTCCCTTTCTTGCTTAAATTGTCTTAACTAACTCAGAAATTTTTCTATTACAAAACCGTGTAATCAAGTGATCCAGCTCTCGCCTCAGCTCAATCAGATCAGTTTCACATGTGCATTTTTCGATTCTATCGAGAACCTCCTCTATCTCTCTTCTCTGTTCCTGCATATCGTACTCCAATCATTTTCCACGATAACATCGTATACTTTTATTCCACTTACTCTCATATTCCTTGCTCTTGTCAGTACTCATTTCCAGAACCTCGATATCATTCTCATATAGAATACCGACAAATCTGATTGATTCATTTAATGGAATTTCCATATCCATCATAGTCTGTAAATGCTGCCACTCATCCCAAGTTAGTAGGCTGTCTACTCCGGATTTTGCAATCTCAAGTAACTGACCTTCTCTGTATTCAAAGAATTCCTCATCTACCAAATGCTTTGCTCCAACTGAAGTCAACCACTTATTTATGACTTTCTGATCTTCACTACTGTACTTCATCACCATCTACCTCCACTACTTGTTAAAATCATCATCTACTATGTTATCAATCGCAGGTATACCGGCAATAACACCATAAATAACTGCTAATAACAGTCCACAAATTCCTGGAAAAATCAACACCCACTTAAATGTATCAATACCAATACCAAGTAATACTGCACTTAACATAACAATTAATGCAAACACAACAAACTTTTTCATACACTACCTCACTTTCCACGGTATCTAACCGTCGATAAACTTATTTATATTATCTTTTGTTATTACATAATTCCAAAACTCATAATTTTCTGGCGAACTTGTTTTGCTGTCTGCTTCCTGATAAGCTTTTTTTGCTTTCTCAAAATCATCTATCGTTTCAAATATACCAACTAATCCAAGATTAAGATCACATTCCCACCAGTTACCAGACAGGCCCAATACCAAGCTAGAGTTTGTTTCATTTAGTAAATCGAAAACTTCTACTTTTTCTTGTCCTATGCTCTTTTCTAATGCTTTTATCGCCTCATTCAATTCCAATCTACCAACTTGAATACATGACGAATTACGAAGAGCTTCCCGTTTTGCGCTTCGTAATTTCTGCAACGCTTTCTTCTTATCCATATTAACACCTGCCATTAATTAAATAATGGAATGCATTTTCCCATCAATTCTGAATTGTAACATCCGTAGTCTCCATTACTATTATCAATAGACGATTCTGCGTGCTTATCACAAAATCCCGCAACGACTTTTTTATCTACATAATTGCCTAAAGCCATCTTATCTTTAGCAATCACATAACCGTGCCACATCTCAGCAGGTTTACCACAAACGACACATCTTTCCGTTTTTAAATATTGCATTTCTTCTCACTTTCCATATCTTATTCCAGTTTAAAACTTCTGTAGTAACACTCTTTCGGATCAAAAAACAGAACTTCTTCGGAGTCTTTGTAAAAGATTACTCTATTTCCATCTGTCAGCATACTATCAGCAGTACTTACACGGATTCTCTTATTAGTTGCCTTCTCAAATATCTCTATTCTTCTGTATTCATTCCACACTATCACTTTATCACCTTCTTTCTCGCCAAATGCTGTTAATTTCTTGATTCCATTCCTTGTTATACGATGCGTTTCCCAAAATTCTTTTTCCTGTTCATCATAATATGGAACATTATTAAAATTTTCATCTTTAGTAGATTTTCGTAAATAGAGCACATTGCGTAGCTCAAACCACAACATCATAGCATCTCTCTATGCATCGCTATAATCCGTTGTAAGGTGATTAGAAATGAAAATCATAACAAAAATTCAACTCTGCTATGATTTTCATTTATTCTTTATTTAAAATGCCGAAATTCCTTTTAAAGAACCTGTCTTACTATCTTTATTATCCGGACAGTCATAATCCACCTTAATTCCAGTACACTCTTCAAAAATATCTGAATCAAAGTTTGGTATTGATTTAATAATATCCTTATCGCTGTCTGATAAGTTATTCCACCACTCCTGACTGGATTCTGCTTCATCAAGCACTTTCAGGTAACCTCCTGTTGTTTCATGTGTCTGATGCTCTGCTTTTTCTTCATCCGTCATATCTGCTGAAAAAATCCACCTAACAGTACTCTTTGGCATCTGCTTCAGTAAATATCTTGCATTCGAATCCATCCATTCACGATAAGTCATATCCGATGGTTTGTTGAACAACATGATTTTTTGTTCAACAGTATTGAAACAACCAGCATTTAAAGATGACTTGTTCCAGTCCCCTGTGTTCCAGTCCCCTGTGTTGCAGTCCCCGGTGTTGCAGTTCCCAATGTTGTAGTTCCCGGTGTTGCTGTTCCCGGTGTTGCAGTTCCCAACGTTGTAGTTCCCGGTGTTGTTGTTCCCGGTGTTGTTGTTCCCTGTGTCCCAGTTCCCGGTGTTGTTGTTCCCGGTGTTCCAGTCCCCGGTGTTGCAGTCACCTGTGTTCATACCCCCAGCGTTCTTGTTCCCAGCGTTGCAATCACCGGTGTTGTAGTCCCCTGTGTTACTGTCCCCTGTGTTACTGCCCCCAGTGTTCCTGTCCCCGGTATTGTTGTTCCCGTCGTTGTAGTCCCCTGTGTTGCAGTTCCCAGGGTTCATGTACCCTGTGTTCATGTTCCCTGTGTTACAGCTACCTGTGTTTTTGTCCCCTGTGTTTTTGCCCCCTGTGTTACAGTCCCCGGTATTCATGTCCCCGGTGTTTTTGTTCCCTGTGTTACAGTCACCGGTGTTGTAGTACCCGATGTTCCTATCACCGGTGTTGTGGAACACATTGTTCATGTACTCTGTGTTCGTGTTCCCTGTGTTACAGTCCTTAATATTCTTAATCTCACTGTTTTTGAATGAAGACCTCTGGTCTTCGTCACTAACGTTTCCATTTTCTGTATTGTTGTTTTCAGTATCCACTTCGTCTCTGAATGGAAACCTATGATCTTCATTCCATATACTTTTATTATTTTCCATTTCTTATCCCTCCTGTATTTTCATTCAATTTAAACTACCACCTTTACTATCAGTACTCTACTCCGGCATTATTCTACAGGCTATTTAAACCTACAATAAAGGCTGCAATAATTAAGGCAAATCCCGGTACGATAAAAGTGCTTCGTCAACACCTACCTGTACTCAAGTGCTACTACTGCAGTCAATGCCATAGCAATTCTACCAATCAACTAGGATCTTTCCCTTTTATAATTAAGTTCCTTTACTCAATTTCATATTTTGGGCCCCTCCTTTGCTTATTTATTACATTTTTATAGTGACCAAACAACTATTGTTTGGTTTTAAACTCTATAACGCGCTTTAGACTATTCCCTCCTAACTCTTTGATATTCCTTTAAATAATCACGTTTTGACCATCCATTTACACAGCTGCCTGTGTCTCTAACAGAATCCAAACACGAATAATCTATGAACCAATATTTTTGATTTGTTAAATTTGTATCTGCAAATAGATCGATTATTGTGTTTCACACCTCTATCGTCTTTTTACACAATTCATCATCTATGAAATCTGTCCTAAATCCTGCATTATTCAGTACAAAGTAATTATTTGCTCTGCCGTATGACAAAAATGTATTCTTGTCAAAATTGTTACCTTGCATCCAACCATCTTCATGCAGCATTACATCCACTGCTTCTTGTAAACTAAAATCGTACTGCATCGTTTATCCTCTCTTCCTATCTGAAATATCTCCATATTGAGAAATCTTGGCATTTTTACAGCATTCCAACTAACAAAAAGTGGGTTGCCTTTTATGACAACCCACTATCCAGCTTATTAAAAACCACTGGCACATTTTACACTTTGCTGCTTTCTGTATACATCGATATATTGCTTTTTTGACCATCCATCCTCAAAATTACCTACACCTACTACGGAATCATAGCACAACACACCTATAAATCTGTACTTCTGCCCAACTAAGTATTTATCGATGGTAATATCACTTATTGAACCCCAGACTGCCAGTGTACTATCACTTAACTTTGGATCTACATGGTCTTCTGCATTTACAACATTTAATACAAAACAATCCTCTTTTTTATCGTAAGCTATATAGGTATTTTTTCCAAACCGTTCACCTTGAACCCAACCTTCTTCATTGTAGAGTACCTTCATAGCTTCCTCAAATGTGAAGTTATATAGCATAAACTACGCTCCTATCTGACAAACTATTCCTAAACTACTTGGACTAAAATAAAAGACTGTACACTTATTGTTGCGTACAGCCTTTCACTATTCTTACTCTCACGTAATATTGTCTTTATCAAAAGGCATTAATTGGCTTTGATTCATTGTATATTTTTCTTTTTGTACACTCATGATTTAGAAGTATTCCACCTAATGTGTCTTTTCTCTAAAAGACATTCAATCTGTGCAACTTTATTCGTGCTATCTTTCATTATTTTGCTCTTCTAAACCTACAATCTCATACAGATCTGCAACACACGAACTTAGCATCTTTTTTAATTCATTTACCTCTGTTGCATGGTCTCTTCTTTCACTACTTGTTAGTAAACCAATAGCCATAATTCCACTATGCATCATACCCAGATAACCTCTTACTAATCTTGACAGCTTCCATCTCAATTTCCATTTCATTAATACATACTTGATTTGACTTCTCATATCACTTACCTCCATCTTGCACCAAAACAGTCCAATCTGTGTATTCCACTGTACTTTGTTTTAAAATAATAATAATTTCAAGTGCCAACTAAACTATTGCATACAAAAGAGGGCATTTTCATGCCCTCTTTATAAATCAAATATTAAGTTTGTAATTCCAACGAATAATCTTCGGATTTAGATATTCTGCTTTCTACCTTCTCCTCTTGACTAGTTACGTCCCAAATGATGCATCACATTTACTCAAATGCTTTTAATTCTTTCACAACATCTGCTGATCCCACACACTGTCTACTTTCCGTGTATGCTATCACACTATTTCTTATTAATGGAATATCTTCAAACGCTATATCATTACCATACTCCATTGAAGCTCTACTTCCCATACAACCAATCGTTAAATCCTTCAAACTAGTACAATCAGCTGCGAAACAATATGCTTCTGTAACTGAATCTAAATCCAACCCATTTATATTCAGATACTTCAATCTGTCACAGGTTGAAAACATAGCTACGATTTCTCTAACTCCAGACAAGTCTGAGTTACTAAAATCAGCCTTTACAAGGCTTGAACAACATGCGAACATATTGTTTGCAGTCTCAACACTACTTAGATCAATATCACACATGCACTGTAACAAATGATGTCGCAAAAGCTGTAATTCTGGCAACAGGGCACAGTACACACCTACACAGACTTGATAGTTTCTAAATTCATAAAGTTCTACAGAACAACAAAGGGATAACCCACTGATAGTAAGCTATCCCTTTTGTCATTCCGCATCTTCTTTTCCAATATCACCATTTTAACACAGCAAATCACTTATCTCCATATCTTAATAAAACTAGCTTATTTTCAAAATGAGTTTATTGTTTTCGTCCCACACGAAAGAAATGTTAACAGTCTACTCAACAATTCATCGTATAACCCCTTAGCTGTGTTAAGCTGCTTAACTGTTGCGACAAAAGACTCCTTGTATCTACTGCTTGCTTCCCAATCAGTGATGGTCCCCGCCATAAGTTCTAAGATTGACAATATCACTCTTACTATTTCTTCTTTCATAGTAGTAGCACTGATCCAGGTGCCCTTGAATACTTTTCATAGTAACCATTAAACTTCGCAACTATACAAGACTCTTCATAATTCCCAATCTTATTATTGATGTTGACGAAACCATTTCTTACATAGTACTTAACGAGGGCATCCACAGGATCAGATATCAATCCTGCTTTGAATAGATCATAGTCGCAGACTAACAAGCATCCAGCCTCACCTAAGATTATAGAGTCTGGGAATATTTTACATAGCCTATCGAGAAGTTTAGAACCCTCACCTTTGGTTGAGCTACATAGAGTGTTTATCACAACGAATGATTTGAAATATAAAGAAGCTTCTAACACATAAGATTGATACTTTCTTTCAGTGGTTGGTTTCTCAAATCTGTATACAGTGTATGTTAGTTTTGCTGTATGGTATCTATCTACTAACTCATCTTTAATACTAGCAGTAATTGGCAAATCAGTATTAAGCAACCATTGCTGCAACAAGTTTGACCAACTACCACTTCGTAGTAGTATCTCAGTTATTCGATATCCTTGCACACACTGATCATGTGTACTAAGATAATTTACAAATGACTCAGCTAAATCCATATCAAGATCAGGCTCTAAATTGAGCATACTCTTGATGCATAAATCTAATGAATGTTTCCTTATATCAGTTATTTCACTCATAGGTAATCTCCTTTACATCTTATAGACTTTTACAGTCTTTGTATTATCACAATTTTCTACTGTCTTAACCTTATTCTTAACCCTTTGCTTTACAAAGGAGAACCTCAAGCTAAGAAACTTTACCTCTGCCCTACTTGAGGGGTAATAGTGCGAAACTAAACACTATCTAACGCATGCACTCAGGACATCATCTTATTTCTTGCACACGTTAACATGTACAAAACAAATTCGGCGCTCGTACTCTAACGCCGAATGGACCATGTAGGATTCGAACCTACGACCGACCGGTTATGAGCCGGTTGCTCTAACCAACTGAGCTAATGGTCCAGACTAATTGGAGACCAAAACTAAGAAACTTTATCCATGTCATACTTGGTGGAAGATAAATACCTATTACAAATAGTTCACACTCAGGACATCATCTTATTTCTCGTGCACTCTACACCGATTAATTATATCCAAATTCTATTTCATCATTTGGCTATCATTTTTTTGAAAATTACTCAACTCATTAAATTTCTGTACAGAACTAATCATCAACTAATAAAAAATAGGATGAGCAGTCTACTTGTCCTACTCATCCTATTCTTCATTCAGTACATTTAAATTTTATTGTGTCTGTACTTACTTTTTTGATTTTTCCTAATCTTTCCAACCTCATCAAAAGTGTTGCCAGAACTCTCTGACTCACCGATTGCTGAAGAACAGCAGCTATTTCACTACTGCCTGCGTACCCAACACCACTTAGAAATCTAAGTATATCTTTTTCTAAACTTGACATTATTATCACCTCACCACTACTTTAGTAAGTACATATTAACTTACCAAAGTAGTGGTGTCAAACTATTTTTTCTCAGCTCAACCTGCTGTCTGGAAAACTTCTGAAATCTTTGATTCATCCTTTCTTCCGATTGTACACTTACCTTCAATATCAGCACCAGAGTTCACCTGAATTGCTGCAGCGCTTACATCACCTACTATTGCTGCCGTTGCATCTACAACCACTGAACCGTCAACGGTTACATTACCATTAACGGATCCAGCAATTACAGCGCTATCAGCAACAACATTACCAACAACCACTGTCCCAATACCAATTCTTACAATGCCGCTACACTTAATATCACCATTGACTTTCGCTTTGTCTGTAAATAACTCAGTTGCTTCACAATTTCCTGTCACCTCACCAGTAATTGTAATCCCCTGACTACTTTTTATATTACCGGTAACTGTGCCATGGACACAGATTGGCAACTCTGTTACTAAATCACCATTAATCTCTGTGTTTTTCTGAATCACTGATCCTTCCTCTGACACCATAGCAATTGGTTCTAATTTCTGATCATCTGTAAAATTTTTAAATCTCTCCATCTCCATCTTCTATCTTACCTCTACCTCTCAATTATTGACTTTATTACTTTAAACTGCTTTAAACATATCAGATGTAAAGTCCCAACCCTCGCATCCTTCTTCTCCTGTCAATTTGTAAACTACACAGCCCGAACTCAGCTTTTCTTTTTTAGCTACTGTCAGAACTTTACCACAGTATTTGCGCATCCCTTTTGCAAAAGAAAGCTCACATAGCACATCACCACAAAGACCGACTTTGTAATCAGTAACAAGCTCTGCTATTGATTTTACTTTTACTTTACTACCCACTTCGTACATCTGAATCCTCCTTTAGAACCCACTTAGCTTCTTTAAAACATCGACTGTTTTTGCTGCAGCTTTATCTTTTGCTGCCTTAACAAATTCTGACTTAACAGAATCCACTACACCGGAACTCTCAGCTCCCAAACTTGCCGTTTCAGAACTTGTTGCCATTTCTACACCACTTTCAAGCTCTTTAATTTGATTTTTCATTTTAACTCGTTTCACAATCATTACTATTAACTTGATAATAAGTATTGCTGTCAGCACTAAATAAATCACTTTCCCTATAGCACCTATAATGGAAAAAGGAAAAGCAATAACTGCTCCTATATTAAATTTAAATATGGTTATATGTTTCAAAACACTAACTATTGTACCTGATATTTTTGTAAGTACAAAACACACTATATCTGCAAAAATCAGTCCAAAATCTAATTTTATTTTATACATTCGATTCCCCTCTATTTCGACGACGATGCTGTCAAACCTACTGTAAACTTACAAGTTCCATAGTAACTTTGCTTAGCAGCTTTACCCTTTTCAACATTACAATGTATTGGCCCTACTTGCTGTAAACCTGAATAAACCTTATTGAAAGTGTAGTTCAATGAAGCATCCCCATCTTTCTCACTACTCAGTACTGCTGTTGCTTTTTCGCTACCACCTGCTAAAGCAATTGTTGTCTTATTATCAACATTAGTTGCTTTAACTGTTGCAGTCATACCTTTTTTAGCATTTAGTGCTCTAAAACTTACGTAGATATCAGCACCAATATCATCTTTTTCAATTCCAACTACTGCAGGAACTATTGTTGAAAATTCTGTATTATCTGCTTCGTAGTAAACAGCTGTTTCGTAACTTGTACCATTCGGTTGATTATCATCTTCAAAGTATTTTGTTTGTGTGCCTGCTACTTGCTCTCCAACTGTCAATACTATTGTCTGTTCCACACAGTTTAATGTAGTCCCATTTTCTGTGTAAGCTTCTGATAGTATTGTTATATCGTATTTACCTTCCTTCAGACCTAAATCTTTGGCATTAATTGTCCAGTCTTTTCCGGCATCTATTGCCTCAGACTTCTTTAAAACTTTACCATTTTCTGAAATCGTAAAGACCATCTTCACACCCTTATTTGCAGACAAATTGGTAAGAACCATCCCCATACTCTCACTGATCTGCTGATCCGGGTATGAAATAAACTCCACGTAATCATTTTTGTAGTTACTTAAATCCGATGAACTATGACTATCGCTTGCAGCCTCACTCAATCCTATAGAATCCTCTGGGTTCTTCTTCGTTATTGAGTCACCGCCAAGTACGTCATTATCTGTGTATTCCATAGATGTTTTGTCAGTGTCTGACACACCATCTTTATTATCTTTACTGCTCGTACTAGCTGCACTGTAATTTGTAATAGCCATAAGTTTCTCTAAAATTTTTGAAAAGCCATTAGACTTCTTAGCTGTACCTGTGTCGCCATTAACCTCGTCTCCACTCGCACCACGAAAATTGGATTCTTCAATCTCTGTACTGCCTACACCACTATCACTGCTCTCACCTAAGCTACTCGCCATATCACTGATTTGTGAATCTTTACTGGAGCACCCAACCACGCCGCCAATTGCTGTAAAGATCATCACCGTAAGAAGCATTATATAAAGTTTATTCTTCATTGAATCACTCCTCCTTTAAATTTAATCTTCTATTTTTTGTAAAACTCCAAAACTGTCGTTCTCCCATCACCAAATGATCAGTCATCCGTAAACCTATCAGGTCTCCTGCTTCTCTCATTCTTTTTGTTGTAGCGTAATCGTATTCTGATGGCTCACAACTTCCTGATGGATGATTATGTACTATTATAAAATCAATAGCATTTAGTAAAAGTACTGGCTGCAGTACACTCACTGGATCCACCACTGCTGAATTTGTTGTGCCTATCACCACCTCTACTATACCAAGTATTTCTCCTTTACTATCGTAAGGGAGTACCCAAATTTCCTCTTTTGCGAGTAAATTATCTTTTAGGCACTTCCTCACAAAATTTGCAACATCAATTGGTGTTTTATGCACAGTATTAACTACAGCAAGTTTTCCTGTACTCTTCAGTTTCACCAGTGAACTATCTTCTCTCTTCACTACTCTAAAAATTTCAATACTCTTCATAGTACCTCCTTAAACTAAGTTTATAGTTACTTATTCTAAGAAAATACATGCATATCTTTAATGTGTTCCACCTCCACTGTAATTATCTGCATCATCTGTACCAAAATCTTTCACATCATAGATTAAGAAATCTCCTGACTCTACCTCTATTACTGTTCCATTTGATGCTTTCTTAACTGCAGGTTCTAATTCTGTTTTCCACATATTACAATGCCCAGCATCGTAATGCCACTCTGTAGAGTTATTTTCATTGAGCACATCAGCATTGTAAATTAAAGAGTATTTACTGTCATTTACAGTTCTTATTGTGAAATTTACTATCAAGTATCCATCTGTTTTCCAGTTTTCCTTATTCTTGTAAAGTCTCCAGTCATTGTCTACTGCTAACTCTGCCTCCGACTTGTCAGTCACATGTAACTTTGTTGGTAAATAGTACTGCCCGTACCATCGTTGTGTACTCCTCTCTATCACACTGTCAGGAATATTCAAACCTTTACCACTTTCCATTACCATCTTATTCAAAAGTACTGATTGTAATCCGCTAAAAGTCTCATGAAGATCTCCTCCGAATATTCTTGTGTATTGATTTAACTGTATTTCACCAAAACTAAAAACTGGAGTCTTTCTGTTAGTAAATGCTTGAATATCTTTAAATCCCAGTAAATTAGCCGTCAATTCTAATCTGTCTGCTGAGATACCAAAATCGTCATTGGCAAGATTGTATTCATGCGTATTTCTTCTATCTTCAGCACTTCCAACCTTTATTGCCAATTTTTTAACACCATTTACTTCAGCATCATAGTATAGATCTACTTTTGTTCGATTTTCCCCATTTTCATCAACCCAGTAAAATTCAGGAGTGATACTTATCAAATCAGTTGAACTATACATACTTCCAACTGTCTCAAGTTCAAATCTCGTCACAAATCCAAGCTTACTAAATCCCTCGTTACTGTACTTAGGATTATCACCATCAACGATTGGGAAGCACTTATTGCTTAGATTACCTCTCAGCTGACCATTCTGATCTGCTAATCCAGAAAAGAAGCTATAGTTTCCAAGTTCTCCGGTACTATCTTTAAAAACACCTTTCCATAGTGGATAATCTCCTATATCGGTTATTTTTAAACCGTAGACCCTTCCTACTACCGATGTTTCCAGTATTCTGTATGCCACATAGTTCCAACCTGCATCTGTGTTCTTCACTGTGCCATTTAGCACATCACTGTTTGTGTTAGCACCGTACTCCAACATTGTTAAGCTATTCTGTTTTGTGACATTAATTGTATACGCTCTCACTTCAATTTCTTGAAAATCACCCTCATCTACAAAACTTGGAAGCATAAAACTTGTATTGCCTATTCCTATTGTTAACCAAGTATTTGCAGGAATAGCATCGTATACTTCTTTACCGGAAGCATTCAACCTTATACGTATAACTACGAATGGAAATCTAACTCTCACAGCCTTTTCTCTACTCTGTTTCATTGTATTAAGATACCTTGCATAATTCTTTGCTCCATATCCCGGTAATCCATTAAATGAACCCAAAGCACTGGTAGCTATTGTAAATCTCTTATCTAGAACTAATGGGTACCCGACTGACGTAGTTATTGATTGATCATCACTGCTACCATCTGAAATAGCTACTGTTATCACAGCAGGTGTTAGTATCACAACATCATTTATACTAAGTCGATAACAAATTCCATTATCTACGGCTGTGTAATCTTTATCCCCCTTCCTAACGTAATCAATACCATGCTGTTCAATCTTTTCATGGTCTGTCACGTATCGGACTAACCCGTCCGACTCATAAATACCATTGTCTTTGACATCATCAATTTTTAAACTTGATGTGTTTATCTGTGAACCCCATGCTAACTTTGTATTATCGTTTTTACTGCTAAAGACTTTATTTACTGTATCGCCTTTCTTATTTACGATATCCATTGGAACCTTCCCTGCTGCAGGAGCGTCCACTGGTTCATCCACAATTGCGCTGTAACTTACATGTTTCAGTAAATCGTAAGAGTTACCGCTTCCATCGTGAAATGTTACACCCTGATTAGTTGCAGTTATTTCACCGACTACTGATTCAGCCACATCTTTTACGGAATCAGCATCGTAGCTCACTCCTGTTATGCCTTTTTCCACACCACACCAGAATATCAATGCTGCTTCACCATTTTTATCTACGTAGTTCGGAAAAGAAAATTCTGCACTTCCATTTGTTGTGATCTTCAACCCATCAACCCATTCTGCACCTGTACGAACCATCGTAACATGCTGATCATTACTTTCTGAAAGTGCATAATTCCATATCGTAGCATCTTCAGGATACCAAATAGTTGAACCTCTCAAAGAGTAGTTTGTTGCAGTTCTTTCAACTGTAGGTCGTGCCTCTCTCACCTCTCCACTGTACTTTACAACCTCATTACCGTATTCATCTGTGGTTATACTCTGACTGTAAAAAGCTTTGCAGTAATCCAGTGTATAGTCTACTTTTACGGTATTCTGATTAAAATCAAGATCGACCAGGTATTTCGGCATAGAAGCACTAGTTCTCAAAAATTCTGAAGTAGGTATTGCACTACTAGCTCTGTAACTATCTGAGCTATTGTCAACATCATTTATTATCTCTCCAGTAAATCTTGCATCTCCTTTTGCATCTTTCGCAGCATTTACTGATGCAGCACTTATGGTTACTTCTGTCTCACCACTACCATTTATATTTCCACTATCACGAAAACTTATTGTTTTCTCTGTAACGGTTGGACTGCCTTGTTTTGCACCACTTGCTGTGTACTCACTGTAAATTCCTACTACCTTTAATTCTTTTTTGTCCACATTGTAAATTCTTGATGAATCTTCCGCCTTTGTAATTGTGTCTGTACCACTAGCTACCTTCGCTGCATCAAAGTTACCGTTGTAAAGCGTGATTCTCCCACCTTTCCAACCTCTTAGACTAGATGTGGAATTTTCCAACCCTTCCAGTACTGCTTCATCAAAAGTATTTTCCTTGTTGTCGCTGTATCCATAAACTAATTCAGTCAACACATAAATCTTTCCTGAGTTTTTATCCTCTCTAAAAGGGACAAAACTAAACTCGTATTCATTTGTGTATGGATCCAGCTCTTTCTCTCTGTAACCATCCTCAGAACTGTATGAAATCTTTCCAGTACTATCAATCGTTTTCAGCACACTTGCGTAGTTTATACTCTTAGCATACCTGTATATATACCAATTCCATGTTTTCTCAGACTGTCCTCTGTACATCTGATTTAACCAATTAAATTGATTACCTGATCGCTCCAACCAGGTACCATATTTAGTATCACCTTCAATTCTTGTCAGCTCCTCTTTAGCAATAGCATCTGCCAGTGTATTATGGTACTCAAATGTATGACCACCACCGTCAGCTGCACTATTTTGTCTCCCTATTGTCTCATTCCTTACTTGACTGGAAACACTTGTAAGTACTAATTCTGGCTGACCAAAGGATCTCTCTATTTTTCTTTGTATAGCAACATCTGATGTACTGTTTTCAATTACATTTCTAAAATCACCTACCAACTGTGCTCTCTGCATCCTCTGGTAAGTCTTTTCAAAACTATCAAACCCTCCTGTAGCTTGACCATCCTCTAAAGACTGGTAAGTGGCTGCCCATCTCGAATCACCTGTATCCTTAATTTCTTTTGTAAAAATTTTCACCAACATACCGGTACCATCTTCCAGTACCAATCTTCCACCAAGTGATGAACTCGAAAGTCCTGCATATCCATTCGTTCCAAGTGCGCCGTATGTAGTATCTCCGCCATTCTTCAATGCATCACAAGAAGAACCTGTCACCCACACATATCTTGTACAGTAAAGCGTCTGCTCGCCTACAGTCAGTGTTCCTCTTACATCATCTGTCGCAACTGTTGATGCACCTTCCCGAATACCATCATCAATACCATCCTGAGCGTATGCGCTGTAAGCATCCACTGAAGTTGTTCCTAACCCCAGTGTGACTTTTGTACCTCTATTGTAAATAACATCATCGTAATCAAATGTTCCGTAACTGTATCCAAGTCGCTGTAAAACTGTATCATTGCTGATCCTATCATCCGAAGTGATAAAAGAAACCGTATAGACCGTCGGCAACTCCTCATAAATTGCCACGTAAATCAGTGGACTCATTGGTGTGTTTTTAACTGCTAGACTCAGTGCTTTACTTTTCCCAGTACTATCGGTTGAATTCTTAAATGCATTATCCCTGTCATTCAAAATCCAAACTGACTGTCTGCTCTCACCATCTACTGTGTACTCTACAACCCGACCGCCCGTTGGCTCACTATCATTTGACCAACAATCTTTAGCGTCTGACAAGTAACCACTCTTACCATCTATTTTAGGTGCTTCGTAAGCGTAAGCTTCTGTTAAAACTAAATCTCTTTCTTTCCCATTTACAGAAAAATCAGACTTGTATCTTGAAAAAGAAGTATTGGAAACTCCTGTTCCGTACTGATTGGTACTATCGGACTCCTCACTAACTAAACTTAGATTTCCTTCACTATCCTTAAAGTAGCAAAGACTTATCTGTGGTGCCTGTATTGTGTAATCGAATTGTACTACCCAGTTAGTACTTTTTGTTAAGTCTAAAGTTGTAGTAATCTCAGTGCCTGTAGTAACCTTCTGTATCTCGTTACCAACTGGCGATGAGGCTGTTTCACCTTCGACAGCAACTACTATTGAATCAAGTTCCCACTTATTTGATCCACCGTATGAAATGGTATTGCTACCACTCTCTTTTAGAGTGTACTGATTTCCGTAAGCTATCACCGTTTTCTTCTTTGTACACGTTGTGAAAAATTGGGCATCCTCACCAAGCACTCTATCTCTCGTAACTATTGTCACTTTTCTCCCAAACTCCGTGTACGTTGGTGTTATCTTTGTCACTAACCCTATACGAATCTTATCCCCAGCTACTACATCGTAAAAGACATTTTGGGACTTCTCCAGAACGTATCCTTCCTTCGAAAAGAGAACCTGTCGTCCATCAACATCGACCAGTGAACTATCATCTGTTAATTTGTAACTTCCCTCCGTGACCTCACTTGAAAGTGCCAAAGATCCTTTTTCATTTTTTGACTTTCCATCATTACTCAGACTACCATCAATATTGATACCTGTTAAGTAAAATCGTTCTTCTTCATCACTGAACTTCTTAAGCCCAAGCTCTCTCAGACTCTTAACAGACCCACTATTCACATAGACTTTAGCTGAGTCTAGCTCAACTCCCGTTTCTAAACGAACCTTTACTTTTTTATTGTAAAAATTCTTAAAAGAGGAACTGCCTTTCCAATCTGCTGACGCCTTCCATTCTTCAAGACTTCTTATATTAGTTTTGACTACCTGCCAATCACCAGATTTCGTCTTCTCTTTCACTCTTATTACTGGTTGTGCATATACAACAACTTCTCCAGTATCAAAATCTGGAGTACTCCCAATCTCAACAGCGTATGTAAAAACTTCTTCCGAATCAAGTTTGTACCCTTCTGCTGTCATCTCGGATTTCTTTAAAACTTTAGCGTCATCCGGAATACTACACCTATTTACTTCATCATTGGTTAAAACCCAATCTTCTATAGACCACATGTATTTTTCATTAGCGCCGATTGTCGGGTAAACAACCTTGATTGTTGTATCCTCAACTGTTGTTCCATTGGTCGTCTTGTCCTCTGTGTAAACTACATTGCACTCAGATTGAGAGGCATTGACTCTCACTCTACCACTCGCGCCAACAGTCATCACTGCAGTGACTAAAACAATTACAACTTTTAATTTATTCATAGAACTCTCCATTAGCTATCGTAGCAGCAACCGTAGATACTGAAAGAAGTATTATTACTATCAACATTGCCACAATACTACGAACTACCAACTCTGCTTTAAAGACCATTATTGCATTTACTATTGCAGCAATACCTATACCTCCGACTACAAATGCTACGCACATTGTAACTATCCAAATCCAAAACGCTATGGCTTTCACCTCTGTACACTTCTCATGCATAGATTTTAACATCTTAACAGATTCACTAAACCATCTTTTCACTTGTACAACACCTCTTTCTATTATCTAATTGCCAAGAAATACTTTATCCACCAAATGCCATTCCTGACCTTTTTCTGGATCATTAAGACTGTCCACAACATCGTCTAACTCTGTTGAAAGTTCCTCTTTAATCACATCTTTTGTTTGACTAATACTTACATAATTTAATTTAACAAATCTGCCCATCACAAATATTAACACAATTAAGATCAGTAACATCTTTCCGTACATCTCTATTGGTAGACTGTATTTCCCACTATCTTCATCATCCTTGCAGGTATCCTCTATTGAAAATGATTCTGTAACTTCCTCAGAATCATTTTTATTACTTTCATGATTTTCTTCCATCTAAATCACCCCTATCTCAAATAAAAAAGGATACTAGAAATTCTCCTAGTATCCTAATTGGACTATTGTCCAAAACCTTCGCTCCTTAGCGGGTTATTACACCTGCAACCAGATGTACATTTGTGACTACTGTCACGATTAGTGATAGAGGCTGTGATACCTCTATCACTCCAATTACTTCGACTTAGCAGCTACACTTCTGACCTTGCCTAAAGATAACATTACTGTTTCTAAAAAGCTCAAGATCACAGCTGCCACCTTCCATATCAGCTTTCCGACTTTTCCAATCCCAGCTCTACCGTACTTTGGAATTTCAATCGTAGAAAACCTCATTCTCTTCCTCTGCTCCACTACGTACAGTATAGCAATTAGTGCAACAACTGCAATTGTCACCCCTACCAAAAGTCTCTCCATTCTTGTCTGTACCTCCTAGTGTTTTTAACACTCGTTTATAGGTACTACTATTTCACTTAATGGCTTTAGTTCTTTTTTACCTTTACTGTAATAGTATGCTTGCCACGCAAGTACATTTCTCTCCTCAACCAAAGAAGTATTAACTTCTTTTACCATTTCAGTAAGTTCAGAAAAATCGCTGCCAAACTTCTTTGCTTTTAACACTATCACTTCGTAAATAGAACTTGGCAAGACTATTAAATCTCCACCAAGTCTTTCTGCTGTAGCTTGCATAGCATCTTCATTCATTAGCACTGAGGCTCCATACCGACCTTTTGTTCTCAGTATAAACATCTGGTCAGCCAAATCTAAATCAGCCAAATCTAAATCTGTTGAATCTAAATCATCCATTTCAGCGGTAATTGCCTGCTTCATTGTAAACAGTTCCCACTCACTTGTATTTTGTAATGCAACCTGAACTAATTCTTCGTAGTTCCTATTCCAGTTCTGCAGTATCAGGTCAGTAACTACAGTGGAAAACACACCATCAACTACACAGACACTTCTCCAGATTCCTGGAACCACCTCATCTGCTAAACCAAATTCTGGTTTCTTTGATTGCAATTTCAGCTCTAGTTTACTACTACTACTGTCAAAATCAATTAGCATATCTGCAAAAGTATTTACCTTCGCAATCTCCACAGGATCTGCCTTAGTATTACACATAGCAGAAACTATTTCATCCAGACCAACACTTCCGCTTTCAAAGTCCTTGTAAGCTTCGTTGAGCTTAAAACTAATTGCAATCCTACCACCAAGCATTAAATTAAGTCTGTTGCCCATAAGTTGCACATTTGTTTCTCCAGCAAATTTGCTGAGTCTCTTGACTACTTCTTCCTTGAACTCTTCGTAATCCATATCATTTACCTCACTCTTTGTTATTTGTTGAAAAATTCAACAAAGTGCAACTGTAGTCTTACTCGGCTTCTACATTAAAAGCTTCGAAACCTTTCTTTGTTTCTTTCCTCTCGAATTTAACATTCTGACCCTCTACCAATTTTTTGAATCCGTCCATCTGAATACTCTTCCAGTAAACGAAAACTTCATCACCGTTTTCAGCCTTGATAAATCCATAACCTTTCTTATTATTGAACCATTTTACAGTTCCTCTTTCCATTACCTCTACCTCTCAATTCTTTTTGTATTTGGATTTCCTATTAATCCTTACATTTTTTTATAGACAGAGCTATTTTTCTACCCAGTCTCTAAATTTAAGGAGTATTTTAAACTTTGTCACTATTTTTTTACATTTTCAATACAAATTCAGCACTTTTAGTCATGGTCTACACTTCTCACATGGTAGTGCGCCATGTTGTGCACATTTTCTTTTACTATTATAGATTGTAGTCGCATTTTTAGTATCTTCACACCAAAGTTTGTGATAGTATAATTGTCCATCTGCACCCTTTGCTACTGCATATTGTGAATTTTTAGCTGCTCTCACACCAGCTAATGCAAATGTGTTGTACTCTTCACTTGTTCCCTGTCCTAACGGATATCCTTGAAACAGACACAAAAATGAAGTTGTTTCTATTGATCTTGCTAAACTTGAATGCATAGACGATGGTATTGTAAATGTGTATGTGATACCGTATTGTTTTGCAACATCATTATGTCTGTTCGCATAGTACTCAAATGTGTCTATTATGGTATCAGCAATTGCAGCATTTTTCTCAAGACTAAAAGAATTCTCTGATTCAAAAATAGTACTATTCATAACTATTTTTATTTCACTATCTTCAGGTTTTGTAGATTTGCTGTACAGATCTTTCAAACTTGACCACACACCTGTGTACTGATTATCACCAACTATTACAGTAATTGATCTGCCAAGCGTGTATGCTATCGTGTAGTCAATATACTGGTTAGCCACTGCACCTATTTGTTGGCTGTATTTCTTTGCGTAAACCCTCTTCTGCCCCCAAACTTTAGTTAGCTCTCCATCTATTATCTCACTGTGTTGTACAGTTATTCCATTATCATCAACCATTGCAAATGCTGGAATATACAAATCTAAAAGATTCTGCTGTTCCTCACTACCATCAAGAATACCAAATGCTGCGTAAAGAGCTCTGTAAAAATTATCTGAGCACTTCTTTCTACTCACTTCAACAGTGTAATCATCTGTTGTTAAAATAGAATCATCCACAGCTGCATCTAAAGCCCTATCAATAGCGTCATTTAGCTCAACCTTTTTCTCCACTGCTTCTGAAAATTTCTGTACCTTCGTATTTGCTATAAAAGCAAAACAGCTAAATGATAGCACAAAAAGGACTATAAATTTAGAAAGACTCATCCCTCACTACACCTCCAGATTTTACCAGTATCTTTGTGCCGTAGTCTGCGCCCCCTAATCCGTAAATTGTTAATCTTTGTGCTAATGTCAGATCTCTGTTTGCCACTGTCACAGAAATTGAGTCACCTTTACTCAGTGTGTAGATTCCATCCGTCTGGAAAACTGATTCAAGTATTTCATCTGTGTAACTGAACATATCAACTGATTTTGTAGAACATACTGTTCCATCATCTTTGTAAACAGGGACTACGGTCTGATGCCCTACTGTGATTTTTATATCGTACAAAAGTCCTGTGGTATCTAATTCATTTATAAATTTTAAGTACTCTGTCTGTGTAATTTTGCCTTCTGTACACACAGTATCTACAAAATTTGAAGTATCTTGGTAAACTACTGACTGCGTTATCTGATCCTGCGACTCTGCCTTTAATAGCGTTGGAGCGATATACATCACTGCTATCGCAATAATTAAAACAATAGCTTTTTCAATTACATTCATCAATCATTCCTCTCATAAATTACTTCATTCAACTGTCCTGCATCATCATAGACTTCTTTCTGTTTGTATTCACCAATTATCCAACTCAAGCTAAGTTCAGCTGAAGAATTAACAAGCTCCTGATGCTTGCTATTCACACCAGGAGCTTGATTGAGTGAATCAGTCACGACCACGTAACTTCCATTTGACATACATGTGTAAGCTACTGTGGTTGTACCTGTCTTTATTGTTATCTTACATACAGGATTCATAATCACACTGCTTTTAACTACTGAAGCATCAACAATTTCACTGTTCTCTGAGTAAAAACTATCTTGCTCAAAAACAACGTCACTCATTGTAGCTTTTTTAGCAGTTCTTAAAAACTCATTCTGAGAACCCAGTCCATTTAATGCTTGCATTAAAGCAGCGGCAAAAAGAATAGGAGCAATTGATCTGTATACAAATTCAAGTACTGCTTCCGACATACCCACTCACTCCGATCAAATTTATAAATTACTGCTGAACAAAAGTTATTCGTCTTACATCTCCGTTAACATCTTTCTGTACAGAACCTTTAAATGTTGCACTTGTTGAAATGAATCCCTTTGATGATATACCAAGTGATGCATTATAACCTGAAGAAGTGCAAACGCCTGTGATATTTGTTGCACTATAAATGGTTGCTTTCTGAACTGTAGCTGTACTAGTCTGCCTTGCGGCATCAATGCAACTAAATGCTTTTCCCACTGCATCACTCTGAGGAATTCCTGACAGGAACTGATTATTATTAGGATTTGTTACAAGATAACATGCTGATGTATTTGTAGCATCATCGTATGAATCCAGTGATCCAGAGCCAGAATCTTCACCACCTGTTGTACTAAAACTCTTTAATGCACCAAAGATTGGAGTATTTGCCTTGTTGTATACATAGTTAACGCCATCTTTTGTACAAACTAATATTTCAATAGTATTATCGGAAAATGTGTAATTAATCTCGTCGATTACTGATCTTCCTGACTGTATTGTGCCATCGTACACATCGTACTGTGATGTTGAAAACTTTGCCATACTATTTGTTAAATCATCGGCTGCTTTATTACTTGCATCTTTACCAACTGATAAAATACTGTAAGCCTTTGTAATTACAAAAACTACGATTAAAATTACTACTGCCATAATTATGATATCTGTCACTTTATCCATTTTATTCCCTCCTTATTTTCCCACTCTGTATACTTTTACATTTAAATCTGTATCGGTATCATTAATTACTGTTACTTTTGTCACTGTACCAACGCTTCGTTCTAGCTTGATACTTACACCATCAATTCCTGTTGTTAGTACTGTTGTATTTCCTGGTAAACCAATCAAGTTAGTGTAATAGCCTACACCATCGTCCTGCCAAACTATTATATCTGTCGGGACAAAATCTACTTGACTATTCGCTATCTGTACATCATTTTCTGGCATCACCCATGATGAATGTCTACTTAGTTTCCCCTGTGCTCCGTAAAACTGATTCTGTTCTAACTTTATATTCTTGTCATTAAGCAAAGTTATATAATCTGCTAGTGTATCTACATCTGTTTGAGTTATTTGAGTAGCATCACCGTTTTGTTTTTCAAGAAAATTTAGTAACGGGCTGTAATCGATTTGTTTTGCTTCTTGTTTTGTCGTTTGTTTTTCAAAAAGCAAAGCAGCTACTCTATCAATCTCTCCGGTATTAGAGTAACTGCTTGTTTCGTTATTGTATAGTTGTAAGCTACATTTATAGCTTCCTTTTTTGTCGATCACACTTATTGCCTCTGTCACATTGATAAAACTGGAAACATCTTCATCATCTACCTCTTTTCTAACACGTATACTATAATCACTTCCGTATTTCTTGATTAAACTCACTACTTTCGACCCTGCCAGTATACTATCATTTAAATCGTATAGTTCTGATGTTGCCTCTATCGTCTGCTGTTTCACAAGTGTAGAGTTTGCATCATTTACACTATTCTTCATAACTCTAGCCTGGTAAGTCGCCCATGTTATAAGCATTGCAATAATCAGCACACCGAAACTTGTCAAGATAAATTTCTGTAATGACACTCTTATCAGCCCCCTGTTCCTGCCTGCTGTTCCAAAACAGCTACCTTGCTTTTTAACGTTGCAATCGTTGTTGACATATTACTCATCTGTTGATCTAAACTATTCAGCCTAGAAATCAAGCTACTGCTGCTATTTGTATTAAGCGTGGCATCTTTTATCTGTTTCACAGCTGTTGTGTTCGAGTTCACAGAACTTTTTAATGTCTCTAATGATTTCTGCATTTCATCAAGTGATGCCTTTAATTGCTTAACATCTGTTGCACTTACGTTGGTGTTATTAACTGCAATTGTCAAACTATTCAGACTCTTCTGCATTGCTTCAACAGTGGATTGCACCATATTAACTGTGCCTGTTAAATTGTCCACTTTTGTTTCAATACGACTATCATTAGTCTTCATATCTGTACTCAGTTGATTAATAGAACTCTGCAAGTCTGCTAAAGATTTTGCCACTGAGCCTGACTGATCAGGTGTAACATCAGCGCCATCGCCGTTAAGTATTGTCGTTAGCTGTGTTGAAACTGTCTGTAATGAAGTAGCCACTGTAGCTAAAGCCGTATTTAAACTTGCTAAGGATGTTTCACCAATCTCGTACTGACCGTTACCCCCATTGCCTCCATTGCCTCCGCCGTCACCACCATTTACCTCGTTATTTGTCACAGCTTTTGCAACATTAGTTGCTTCCTGTTGTGTAAATGTCATCACTTTCACGTAGCCACTACTTGTATCTGTTGTTACTGAACACTGAAAATCAGCCGATGGATTTATATAGTCTTTGTCCCCTATTTGCGGAATTTTTGTATAATCTTTCCACCCATTTACAGCCAGATCAGCAAATTTAGAATTTGCATAAGTATTCGTTAAATCATCGACCACCAACTTTTTACTATCATCAGGATCAACTGACTGATTTTTGGTCTGCACGACTACACGAACACCATCTTCTGGAAACCGACGAACCACGTTGGTAACATCTGCACCACTCACTACCAAACCATCATATTTTGTCACCTTCCCATCACTAATTGATGTATTTGCTGCTACCATTACTTCATTTGCATTTGAAACTATATTTGTTCCTGTGTCTTTTAAAGTAATTGCATAACTAATTACTACACAAATAAATAAAAGTCCAGCTGCAAATAGTACATATTCTTCAATCGCGCTCAATCTACATCACCTCCTCTGTAAATACAACTGTGTTTTTTCCTACACCATCTATAACATTGTAGCTGTAAGTACTTGCGGCATTTACAAAAACTTCTGAGTCGTATTGTTTTACATCATCAAAACTTCTGACAACCTCGGCTCTCTCCTTATCCATTGCTTTTACCTCTATAGTGTACTTTTCGCTGTCAACATTATATCTAATCCAGTTACGTACTTCTGACCCGAGCATTGTTTTTGACTTCTCAGCACCTATCGCTGTCGTTGCTGTAATAACTTCAGCAGTTTCTTGCCTTTGTGTATCATAACCTATTTCTGTCATCATCTGCCATTTCGTGATCAGAACCACTACTATCAGTATTGAAATAGCAACCAGTAAAAATCTATTTATTACATTTGACATAATCTACCTCACCTCTATATCTTCTATTCATCAGACATAGCATTCATTGTAGTAGTTAATGAATTTTGAGCAGATGCCATCAATGGGTACGCAGTGTCAGCCATAATAACAAATCCAAACATAAAAATTACTAGAAGCATAGCCAATTGTGAATTGGTATTAATTCTATGCTCCGTACTTATTCGAATAGATTCTATATAGTTATTCTGTGAAACTTCCAATGAGCTGAATGCTTGCGCGATACCAACATTATCACACATCATAAGATTTCTCACTAAGCTTTGGAATGGTTCAAACGTTTCATCTTCCAACAACTGTTCAAAAGCCTGCTCTTCACTCTCCGGAAAATGAACTACACATTTATGCAAACTTGATCTAAAAACTACTGAAAACTTCAGCATCCAATCCAAGATCACATCAACGGAAATACGCTTCTCTGCGCTCAAAATAAGAATCAATGCTTGGAATTGTAAAACCTCATTCTGCATCATCTGCTGTGTTGCTGTCCTATTTAATGTCAGCCAAATATATGGAATCTGAAATGTTATAAATGAACTCATCAATACAATAAAAATATGGAACCACTGTAAATGTGCAGTATTGTAGCTCACTATATTAGCTACAACATCGCTCGCAATATTCTCTCTCAGTATTGAAATTTCAATTCCACTCGGTTTCTTTGCGGTTTCTAACAAGGTCTTTAATTGTTCCTCAGCCATTGCATACATTGCATCGTTCTCTTCACGAATAGAACCATCATTTGAACCAAAGTACGCAAGATAAAGCTTTGTTGTATTGGCATGCTCTGTGTTGTATTGCTTTACTGCACTTAAAGCCTGAGCATCTGTAATCTCTACAGGATTAGTTGTTAATTCTGTAGTTATTCTATCTTTTAACCACTGCTGCACAGAATCATTGTATTCTGCTGTCAGTGCACCTGTCTCATTCTTATAAAGACCTAAAACATCCGCACTTAAGTATTTATCTGTGTATGCACGTACCAACATCAACATCTCAACACTTACTTCCTCTGATGATGCCGATGATTTGCTACTATCGCCTACTATCTCATGTGTTATCCTGTATTTTATTGAAAAGTTGATACCGACTATTATCATAAATACAAGTGCCATCCCACCTACAGCAAAAATAAATCTTTTCACAGCTAGTGTAAATGTTGTCAATTTACTACCAACTCGCTTTAATTCCTTATCCATTTTTATTTTTTTACCATAGTTATTATTGTAATAGCGTACCAAAATACTATGTACAATTGGGAAAGCGGCTATATTATTCAGCAGCGTATGCTCATTCAAATCAACCTCGCCACATGATTTTAAACGCTTGATCACATAGTAAACAACCAAAGTCAGCACAGGCACTAGTGCACGTACTGTAAACCCATAAAATGAATTCAGGTATGGTTCCAACTCTGGTATCGTGCTTGTTCCCCAACTAATCAAAGCTATGGAACAAAATATAGGAAAAATTGAAAGTACTACCTGTGCTGCAAAGGCATATCGTATTTTTCGTAAATTGTTTAATTCATTTCCCAATCTACTTTTTAACTTTACGATATTATGCATCATACAGGACTCACCATTTCTTACGGAATCTCCGTATTCGGATACTACCACACAAATGCATGTCAGCTCTTTCAAAAACGAATTTTGAGTGTTTCTCAAGTAAACGCTCAAAGCACTATCCAGATCATCTGCATTCAGTATCTGCAAAATAGCTTTTGCATGTTTCTCAACAATCTTGTTTTTACCGCAAATAGAATCATGCAAAGACTCATCAATCATATGACTCTGTGCATAATTAAATTGAAGCAACTCTACAAAATTATCCAGCTGCTCTATAATTTTTCCATTGAGATTATCTATCACCCCATCAATGATTTCTTTATTTACTATGTAAATAACAACAAAGCTACAAAGCATTGTGTAAATAGAAGGGCTCAGAACAACACAAATAGAAAAAATTAAAACTGATGCAGTCGATGATCCTAGCAAGATTAGTACAGAGACTTTCTGCATTGAGTTCTTATCACCAGGGAAGTATGACTCTAGGATTTTACATAGATTATACAAGTACCTTTTAAGTAAAGGTATTTTTTGCAATTTTAAAAATGCTGCCCTGTAATTAATTCTATCCCAAAAATGTATTTTCTTATCTTTTAAAATTGCAATATTCTTGACCTTTGACTTTTCACGTCTTTTTCGGAGTAAAGAAAGTAAGATCGGAAGAGCACACGTCTGAACTC
>OODM01000298.1_pt1 | contig 38154 bp, 39 predicted proteins | sample 1671471 | NCBI WGS metagenome assembly OODM01 (sample SAMN06348160, study PRJEB24527) | human gut metagenome | biome: human gut; feature: ankylosing spondylitis patient; material: feces | host: Homo sapiens | place: China | collected 2015-10 | reverse complement strand
TTTTTCCATCAGGGCAAACGTTCCCTCTGAAACATAGGTATAGGTCAGCATGCTTTTTACCTCCATGCGCCTTGATCTTTCCGAACGGAGTATACCGCAAAAGTCAGCCGCTGTCCCGGCTCACAGGATATAGTGAGGTACCTCCATAAATTCTGAGTTGCTGTTCTCAGTATACCATGTTTTTCCCTTGCGGAAAAGATAGCGAAACAAAAATGCCCCCGGAGGGCTTGTTGCGGCTCTCCGGGGGCATCTTATGTGCGTTGTGCTTTGGCGCACACGACCGGCGTTTTACTCGATCTCGATCAGGTTCGGGTTCTCAGGCAAAGCCTTCGTCTGCTGAGGAGCAGGCAGCTCGATGTGCAGGACGCCATCCTCGAACTTTGCGTGGATGTCTTCCTTCTTCACATCGCCCACGTAGAAACTGCGTGCGCAGGTGCCGGAGAAGGATTCGCGCCGCAGATAGCGGCCCTTCTTATCCTTTTCGTCGCTGCTGTGGCTGCGCACTGCCTGAATGGTCAGGTAGCCGTCGTTCAGATCCATCTGAACGTCTTCCTTCTTGCAGCCCGGCAGGTCAACAGCTACTTCGTAGCCATTGTCCGTCTGTTTGACATCGGTCTTCATCATGTTTGCACCACGCTTACCAAAGGCACCACGAGCCTCACGGTTCATAGCACGTTCCAGTGCAGCGTCATTCCAGAACGGATCGAAGAAATCATCGAACAGGTTTTCATGGAAAACAGTCGGCATAAGCATAAATCATTCCTCCAATCCCGGCGTTCGGGTCGGGGCAAAAAATCTGAAGCGTCCATTCAGAAGGGCTTTCCGGGGAGCCTAGCGGCTCTCCTTTTGCCCTTCCTCCTGAGCACGCCACTGTTATAGCACCGTTAATTAGCAGTGTCAATAGAAGAGTGCTAAAATTCATAAAAGAATAATACTTTTATAAAATCCTATGCAATCTTTTCAAAATTCAGTCGTATCATCGTGTTTTTATCATTTCTGCCGGTACATCGGCGTAGACAGATATTTCATGCCGTTGTCCGGGACGATGACCACGATGTTCTTTCCCTGATTCTCCGGTCTGCGGCCCACCTGCACCGCTGCGTGCAAAGCCGCTGCTGCCGATGTGCCCAGAAACAGTCCTTCCGCCCGCAGCATTGAGCATGGAAAGCGCAGCCCGGTCTTTCACACTGCCGGTTGGGTTGAAGAACTCCAGCTTTGCCAGCAGGTGCGCCCCGCACTGCTGCTGCCGCTCAAAGCGGTCCAGCTCCATCAGCGGGGTGCGCCCCACCAGTTCCTCGATGGAATGCACCAGTCCTGCCATTGCTCTCCCCTCCCGATTTTCGGCTCAAACCAGCTTGTCCGGCGTCACATCCAGAATGTCGTTAAAGTAGTTGTTGACGATCATCATCACGCCCATCGCCGTGATGACCACGATCTCTTCCTCCGTAAAGTTTGCCTTCAGCTTTGCAAACAGTTCTTCCGGCACATGCTTGGGGTTCTCTGCAATGGCCTGACCGTATTCGATCAGTATCTCCTCTTTGGGAGTGAATGCAAAATTCTCAAAGTCGATGCCGTTTTTCTTGAGCAGATTCTGGAAGTAAATGCTGCACACAAGGCAGCCGTTTTTCTGGGAAATAGCATATTCGTAAAAATCGGCTGCACGCTTGCCGATGAGCCGCTGCAGTTCATCATCCAGCGCATAAGAACCGGCCTCCACAGTATTGAATGCCGCTGCATTGTGGAGCAATGTACGCTTTTCTGCGGTCAGAGCGTGGCCGTCCGCCAGATGGTCTGCAATGATTTTCTGGATCGCTTCCGGTGCAGTTTCCGGGTTGATTTCGCTGATTCTGGGCATAACAAAACCCTTCCTTTCACTTTTTTGTTCGACGAATTGCCTGTATCATATACCCATTTACATACCATGTCAATAGGTATATTACTTTTCGCAGCAATTTTTCAGCAAAAAGTGATTAGAAGGGTTGTTTTCTGCACGCCTGTTTCATATTTTCGACTGCTCATCCAGCACCCAAGGCCAGCACTGCATTGCGGACGCACTCCAGGCAGGGACACAGCACCGTATCGGCCTTGATGCCCTTCAGGTCTTTGCAGATGGTCGCACCGCGTTTTTCCTTGACTGCCTGTACCAGCTACGGGGCGTTCCTCTGCCGTCCGTAGCGATGCCCGGAAATTTTGATCGATGGCTTTCAATCATTCACGGTATATCTTTTTTACTCCATTCTCTGAATCACCGCACCCAGCCATCGGCACAGGGTATCGCCTGCCTGATTTGCGATCTCCAGCACGCGGGCGTGGCTATGCTTGACCGTCTGGATGCCGGTGGCCATGTTGGTGATGCAGCTGACGGCCAGTACCTTCATGCCCATGTAGTTGCAGACCATGGTTTCCGGCACGGTGCTCATGCCCACGGCATCGGCTCCCATCCCCGCAAAGGCGCGAATTTCAGCCGCCGTTTCATAGCAAGGACCCATAAAGCCCATGTAAACGCCCTCCTTGTAGGCAATGCCCAGTTCATCGGCGGTCTGCTTGGCAAGGTTCCGCAGTTCCAGACTGTAAGGTTCGGTCATGTCCGGGAAGCGGGGGCCGAAGCGCTCATCGTTGGGGCCAATGAGGGGGTTCGTGCCCATCATGTTGATGAAGTCGGTAATGAGCATCAGGGTGCCCGGCGCAAACTCCCGGTTGATGCCGCCGCAGGCGTTGGTCAACACCACCTTTTCCACGCCCAACAGCTTGAACACATAGAACGGGTAGCAGACTTCCTTCATGGAGTAGCCCTCATAGAAATGGAAGCGGCCTTCCATGGCGTAGACTTCCGTGTTCCCCAGCTTGCCAGCCAACAATGCACCTTTGTGTCCTGCCACCGTGGATACCGGGAAGTTGGGGATATCCTTGTAGGACAGTTCTTCCGTGTCCGTAAAGTCCGCGGTCAGCTTGCCAAGGCCGGAGCCCAGCACCACCGCGATCTTCGGGCGCTTTTTCGTGTGCGTCTTGATATATTCCGCACTTTCCAGTGCCTTTTCATAAAGATGTTCCATGCCGTTCTCTCCTTTTCCCAAAAAATTCGATATACTCTCTGGGTTCAGTATATCGGATTTTTCAGGCCGATGCAAGACGCCCTTCATCGAATCTTATTAAAAACCAAGGAGCAGATACTTCACATCACGAGTGTGTTGTATCCGCTCCTTAGTTCTCCGAATGTCTTATCTCTGGCCGATGTTCCACCGAAACAGCTCATATCCTTCCCGGATATCCTCCGGCAGACGTTTCAAAGTCTCGTCCCGCAGTTCCTGCGGCATCCCGTAAAAAGCTTCGGCAATGCCGCCGGTGATGCAGGCAAGGGTGTCGCTGTCGCCGCCCAGAGAGACCGCATTGCGAAGTGCATCCCTTTATATCAAGTTTCGCCTTTGAAATCAGAGAGAATCATAGTATTGATGTATTTTCTCGGCCATCAGTTCTCGACGCCTTTGTAGAAAATCCTGATAGTCGCCAATCTCCATGCTTTCAAATCCGTCTGGAATACAATTCTGTTTAAGATTTTCAGCCAGCCTATCTTGTTCTATGATTCCACCATAAACAGGCTTTTTCGTATTGCATTGCCCTATCACTTCAGTCATATAGTGGGCTGGCGAACTATCTTTAATTTTAATGTTGATTTCCTGTTGAATAAAAGCATAATTCGCAATTTGATTGTATTGTGCTTGCACAATTCCATTTTTTATCAAGTAATTTTTCGGGAACAAATGGTGAATATCGCCTCTGTTTTCCAACATGGACTCAATATCAATTTCCATCGACAAAAAGCCTTTATCGTGTGCCTTGACCTGTGCCACAAGGAACATATTAAAATATGGACTGCTCGCAACCGATGTGTTCAGCCGTTGAACAAGATTTACCTTCCAGTACGCCTCAGATAATTCGCCCGCCTCTGTGATATTCAGGTACTGCATCGGATCATCATAAGCAAAGAATCTCTTAATGTCGTAATCAAATGCAGACTCTGGCGAGCCAGAAGAATATCTTCCCGTCAAAATAGACAAAGCCAGCCACTTGCGTACAATCTTTTCAATTTGATTACTATCCACTTTTCGTTCACGAAGTGCAAGAAAAAGCGCATAGCCAAAGTTCAAAACATTTTGTGAACGAATCAGCGATTTTTTCACAATTCCCGCTGAGCGCACAATCATCAAATACCGTTCGTAATTTGTCTGATTCACCGCTTGCAGAACTGCCTCATGTAATTGATTGAACGACCTTTCTTCTATTTCGATCTTAAATTCACGCGTTTCAAAATCTCGACCTGAAAGCAAGCTAACCAAATCTGCTAGCTTTCCTCGCTTGAATTTATATGTAAATGCAACACGAAGAATATCCGTATAACATGTGCGATAAATCGGTGCATTCTTTGCAGCTGCCCACTTTATAGCTTCGAATTCCGGTCTCGCCGCAAATTCAGCATCATTTTTCTTGATTTCTTTCAAATCCTCCGGAGACTCCAACAAATGACAGAAATAATCAATCGTTTTTCGGGTCACATTTCCATTATATATTTCATTCGAAGAAATCTTAGACATTGCAAAATCTGCTTGCGACAGAACCACACCCTTAGAATTGATTCGAATAAAAATTTCCGTTACACTGTCAATATCCAAATCTTCTGCCAGCGTAATAACACCAATGCTATTATTTTGTATTGCCCTCAACCGATTGATTGTGTCATTGATTTCCTGTGCTTTGTCCATAATTCCGTTTTTCTGGCAATATTCCATCACAAAAGAAAAAGAACCAAAGGACACATCCAGCACTTTTGCAATATCCGGAATCCATTTACTACTTTTTTGATTTGCGGAATTTGCCACTTCAAATATTTCGTCAATGGGGTTAAACGCAATACAGACCCGTTTCCATTTATAGTGGCTGTCTAAAACCTCCTGTCCCACAATTGCAGCCGCCATAGCAGTAATACGCTGTTGCCCGTCGATCAGAACTTTTTTCCCTATTGCAACTGTTCCGTCTTTCAACTTTACACTTGGATTTTGCCATACGATAATATATCCGACCGGAAAGCCCTTATAGAGCGAATCCATCAAATCACGCACTTGCGTTGCGTCCCATACAAATGGACGTTGCATTTCCGGAATCGCAATATTACCGGATTTTATATCCGCCAAAAGCACATCCACCGTATAATTATTCACGCTATATCGTGCCATAGTCAAATTCCTTTCTGTTGTATCATCCTGGAATTCTATCTAAAGTTGTTTTCATACAAAGCGTTATTAAATTTTGTTTAATCTTATCACATCCGGCGGGGCGGTGCAAGGGGTGCTCTTGTTTCCTGTCCGCGCAGCTATTATAATAATAGGTACCGAAAGAAGGTGAGCTTCCTGCACGACATCTGGAATCCATGGCACGGCTGCGTCAAGTGCAGCGAGGGCTGCCAGAACTGCTACATGTATTTTCTCGACCGGATGCGGGACCAGAACGGAGCCGAGATCTACAAAACGAAAAGCGGCTTTTCCTATCCGCTCCAGAAAGACCGCACCGGACACTACAAAATCCAGAGTGGTGAGCAGATCCGGGTCTGCATGACCTCGGATTTCTTCTTGGAAGAAGCCGACCCGTGGCGGGCTGAGGCGTGGGACATCATGCGCCAGCGCAGCGATGTGGTGTTTTTTCTGCTCACCAAACGGCCGCAGCGGGTACGGGAGTGCCTGCCGCCGGACTGGGGCAGCGGTTGGGACAACATCTTTTTCAACGTCACCTGTGAAAATCAGCGCCGCGCCGATGAGCGCATTCCCATTCTGTTTGACCTGCCCTTCAAGCACAAGGGCATCATGTGCGCGCCCTTCATCGGGCCAGTAAGCATCCGGCAGTACCTTACCGCCGGGCAGATCGAGCAGGTCATCTGCGGCGGCGAAAACTACGATGGTGCCCGCCCCTGCAATTTTGATTGGGTCAAATCGCTCCGGCAGGAATGTGTGGATGCCAACGTGACCTTCTGCTTTATCGAGACCGGCACCGTGTTCATCAAGGACGGCAGGCGCTACCACCTGCCAAACAAGCAGCTGCAAAGCCGGATGGCTTATAAATCCGGCATGAATTTTCAGGGCAGGCCCATTCATTTTGACCTCGTGGACGACTGGGGCTACCCCATCCCGCAGGAAGATCTCTATGTGCCTCATTTCCGCGCAAACTGCGAGACCTGCGGCAGCAAGTTGATCTGCAACGGCTGCAGCGATTGCGGAAAATGCTTATAAAATAAAGGAGTTCTATGAAGAACCAGAAGAAAAAATCGTTTCCCCTCAGAGTGTTCCTCTGCCTGCTGGCTGTTTTGCTGGCCGTCTGCATCGCATTCGACATTTACGTCAGCGACTACTACCACACAGACCCCGCCGCCGAGGATGCACTGGCGGCGGGGATGAATCTTCAATAAAAAGCAAAATATCCCGACCATTTTCCTGTATGTCACAGGAGAATGGCCGGGACTATTTTTAGTATTCCGCGAACCAGCACTCAATACAAATGGAACTTATGGCTGATCTGGTGTGCAATTTCATCCGGCAGCGGGCGGAAACCGATGCAGGTCAGGGTCATGCCTTCTCCGTTTTCATCAAATTCTTCCGGCTCCAGCTCAGTGTGGCAGGCATCCCGGATAAGGAAGAAGTCTTTGTTTTCCACAAGGCCCAATTCCTCGGCAATTGTCTTTGCTTTCAGCAGTTGATTGCGGTTCTTTGCCCCGCAGATAGTTTTGGTAAAAGAGCCATCGAACCATTCTTCATAGGTTGCTTTCTCCAACATGATTTCTGCCCGATAGCCGGTAATTTCTCCGTCTTTCTCGATGGGTTCCACGCCCTGTCCCATGCCGATGGGGTCGGTGAGGAATGCCAGCGAAGCATGGCAGCACTGCGCCGCCAGCTTACCGGGAGACATCTGCAGGTCTTTTCGGGCAATGATGAGTTGACGCATTTTTCCTCTTTCTTACGACAGCTTGATCTTCAAATCTGCCAGCAGATTCACCGCTTCCGGCAGGGAAAATTTCGCATCCTTCAGGCGGCTGCCCAGAATGTCCACCTTATAGCCTGTAGCATCCCGGAAATCCGCCTTGCGCAGATCACACTGGTAGAACTCCGTTTCGTGAAGTTCTACACCCTTGAAATTCGCCAGCTGCATCTCGCATTTGGCAAACATGGAGCCGACAATTTCGTTGCCGTCCGAAAAGTCGAAGCGGTTAAAGTTCATTTCGGTGAAGGTGTTATATTTCAGACTGCACTCTTTCAGCGTGTGGATAGGGTCCGGGAAGGCACCGTTGGACATCAGCGGTGCCCACTCAATTTCATTCAGGCGGCAGTCCTCAAAATCCAGCGACTGAACCGAAGAATGGGTGCTGCGCAGACCTGTGATCTCACACCGCACGAATTTGCACTCATTCAGCGTGGTATGATCCAGTTCGCATTTGGTAAAGGAGCAATCCACAAACACGCAGTCGGTAAAGTCGCAATCCTCAAAAGCCTCCTCGGTGAACGACAGGTCAGCAAACCGTTCACCCTCACAATAACGCTCTGTCATAAAATTCTCCTGTCAGCGCAGTTCTTCCAACAAGGCCGTGCAGCCTTCCAGCACATCCTGCCAGGTAGCCTCAAATTTCCCGGTATATCGCTGCAAATCAGTTTGATTGACATTTTCCGTCCTCATTTTTCAAGATAATTTTAGGCAATTCCCCGGCATCCAGAACACGGATGCCTTCGTCCATCAGCATCTTGGCAAAAACGCCCTGTCCGGGAATCTTTGTCCCGGAAAACGTTCCATCGTAAATTTCCTTCACGCCGCAGCTGGGGCTGCGGGATTGCAGGATGGCAAGCTCCACCCCATTTTCTTTTGCGATGGCAAGGGCCTTGGCTGCGCCCGCTCGGAACTCCCGGTCCACATTGATGCCCTCTTTGTTCGTGACAACGCCCTGCACGATTTCCGCCGGGCACCGCGGTGTGGGCAGGCCGCCCAAAACCTCCGGGCAGACCGGAACCACCTGATGCCCCCGCGCAAAATCGCAAACCGCCTGATTGTAATTGTTTCCGCCGCTGTATTTGCAGTTTTCGCCCAGCAGGCAGGCGCTGACCAGAATCTTCATTGTTGCGCGCTCCGTTTTTCAGATACTGAATCTTTTACCTATTCTACCACGCTTTTGGGCATTGAAAAAGAGGATTCTGCTTTTTCCTATCCCCATACCGGAAGGTCCGCCGTAATCTTTTTCAATTCCTTGGCAAAATCAACTTTCCTTGCAGACATAAATTGAACATTATTCATAGCCATGATATACTAAATCAAAAACTCAGTATGCTTGGAGGCTACCTTTTGTGAATTTAACAGTTTTAAAAACATCCGAAATAGTATCACTTTATGGGGAAGTTATCAAAGAACTCAAAGGTAGAGGCGTAATTCGTACGAATAACGTTATCGGCGATTTAGGAGAGTATTTAGCGATTGAGTATTACAATAATACTCCTGGACTACCTACTTTAGCTGCCGCTCCAATCGGTACGGAAAATATTGACGCCATCAGTCGCAAAGGTGATCGTTACAGTATCAAGTCTACAAGTGGCAATGTCACAGGCGTGTTTTATGGGTTAGAACCAAAGGGTTCTGCTGTTCCAGACAAACAAAAGTTTGAATATGTAATCATTTGTAAGTTCAATAACGACTACGAGTTGGTCGAAATACTTGAGATGGATTGGGAAACTTTTTTAAAACATAAGAGGTGGCATAGTAGAATGAACGCTTGGAACTTATCATTGACCAAAGAGGTTTGTTCCGCCTGCAAAATTATATTTCAAAAGTAAACAAGTTTAATTTACATTGGATTCAAATTCGACTTTATTTCACAAAAGCGAATTTGCTCATAAATTACCACAGAGTATTTTTTCCGTCAAGTCCTTTTTTGCGGCGGAACGTGGCAAATTCACACAACAAACTCACAAGAATGAATATCTGCACTCGAATTACATATATTTCACTATAAACTCGTTTCAAAAACATCAATATGTCTTAGTTTGCAGCGCAACCATATCAAATTTTCTACGTTTTTCACAGGTCTCATTTTCACGATTCCACGCAAAAAATTGAACGCTATCAGCGTTTAACAAACACATATAGTGTGTCCGCCCATTTTATCTATCCCGTTTACACACAGTTTCGAGCCAAAAGAACCGTATAAAGTTCTCATCAAAAAACGGGGAGTGACATCAAATCACTCCCCGTTTGCATTGATTGTATCAGAGTTTCGTCATCCAGAGCCCATGCAGATTGCAGTATGCGTAAACGGCCACCGGTTTTTCACTGCCCAGTTCAAAAACAGTGCTGGGAGCCTGCCCCGGATTCAGATAGCGGATCTGCCCGCCGTTCTCAGTCTCCACAAAAATCCACTGAATATAGTGAACATCCGCCATGGGGTGCTCCACCGCGCCCACTGTGACCGTGAGACGACTGCCGGAAAGCTCTGCCACCGGCAGATGCTTCTCGCCGCTGGCTTCCACCGTATTGGGAACCAGCTCTTTCATTTTCTCCCCGCAGCAGACCAGCGGAACGCCTGCGTTATGGATGGTAGTGACGAGGTTGCCGCAGTGATTGCAGATGTAAAACTTTGCCTTCATATCGAAATCCTCCATTGGAATGTTATCGGTGTGTTTCTTGTATCTATATGATAACATTTCCTATTTATGATTTCTGTGACTGAATCACGCAAAGCGTTTTTGGGCTCACTTGCAATAAATCTCAATGGCTTTCTGCGCAAATTCTGCGGCACCGGCACCGCCAGCAGCATTGATGTTTTCCGTAAATGCTCCGCCTGCCCCATACATCTGCCCCAGCTGATTCAAGATCACCTTGGAACAGTTGTAGTAGTGCTCTGTGATAAACTCCTGCAGCTTCTTCACCTGTGCCTGCACTTCAGGGTCCGCCGGGTCTTTGCTCTGCATCCCGCCGAATGCCACCACGATGTCCATCAGTTGACTGCTCATGTCCTTGACTTCTTTCTCGGTCTTATGGGCCGTTTTTTCCTCAAACTCTTTGTATTCCGGCGTTTCGCCCCATTCCTTTTTGGCCTGCTCGGTATACTTCTTGATCTTCTGCGTATCAAATGCGGTAAAGTCCATAACCATTCCTCCTGTGGATCGAATTTTCTGCGCAAGGCCGATCAGATTTTCCAGATGCTGCTTTTTCAATGTCAGAAGTGTGATCTGCTGTTCCAGTGCCTTCTGCCGGTCAAAAGCCGGGTTCTCCACGATTTTCTGGATATCCTTCAGCGGAAATTCCAGTTCCCGGAATAATAAGATCTGCTGCAAACGTTCCAGCGCGGCATCGTCATACAGCCGATAGCCCGCTTCGGTACGGCCCACCGGGCGCAGCAGACCAATTTTATCGTAATATTGCAGGGTCCGGATGCTCACTCCGGTCCGCTTGCTCACTTCGTTCACTGTCATCATCTTGCTGTCCTCCCTTGCGACAGCCACAGTATACGCTATGACGCTGCGTCAGGGTCAAGAGGTTTTCTGAAAAATTTTTCAGCCTTCCCTCTGCTCCACGATTTCCAAGCTGTCACGCCCCACACGGCAGAGCAGAAACAGCACCCGCACACCTGCGGCCTTTGCTTCGGCCAGTGCCGTACCAAACTCTGGCTGCGTCCTGACATTTGGCCGCACCTCGGTGATGCCTTCCATCTGAATCACGAAAGCCACTGCGCATTGATATCCCTTCTGTTGTGCCTGTGCCAGCTCGTGCAGGTGCTTCACACCGCGCTCGGTAGGTGCATCCGGGAAATAACCAATGCCGCCCACTTCCAATGTGCAGCCTTTGACTTCCAGCAGATATTTCTGTTCGCCCTTTTCCATGTAAAAATCAATACGGGATTTGCCGTAAGCAAACTCTGGCCTGACAAGGTCAAACTCCTGCTTGGAAAGCCACTCTCCTACCACCTTGTTGGGTGCCTGACTGTCCATGTTGACCCAGCCAAGTTCCTGCTTGCGGACCGCCACAAGGTCATATTTTGTCTTGCGTTTCGGGTTGTCCGACACTTCCAGACGCACCGCCGCACCGGGCAGCAGCAGCTCCTTGCACCGTCCGGTGTTTTTGACATGGACGGTTTCCACCGTGCCATTCACACCTACATGGGCAATAAAACGGTTGGGGCGGTCAAGAAAAATGCCGTCCACGATTTCTCTGTATTTCAATATTTACTCCATTTTTGTCTGATACGCCTGTTCCGTCCGGGCATCAAAGCAGCAGAAGATGACCCTCATATCGTAGTCGACGTGGCTTTGCAGCCAATCGGTCACTGTATCCACCGCAATTTGGGTGGCGGCATCCAGCGGATAGCCATACACGCCCGTAGAAATTGCCGGGAAGGCGATGCTGTGGATATCGTAGGACTTTGCCAGCTCCAGCGAATTGCGGTAGCAGTCCGCCAGCTGCGCGGCATCCTCTGCTGTGCCGGAATAAATCGGGCCTACCGTATGAATGATATACTTTGCTTTCAACCGGTAGCCCTTAGTGATTTTTGCTTCTCCAGTGCGACAGCCATGCAGCGTGCGGCACTCCGCCAACAGTTCCGGCCCTGCTGCCCGGTGGATGGCACCATCCACACCGCCGCCACCCAGCAGACTGCGATTGGCCGCATTCACGATGCCGTCACAGTCCAGCTTGGTAATATCACCCTGCACCACTTGAATCTGATTTTTTACTTTTTCAGAAATCATTGTAAACACCTCACTTTTTGAGCAGCTCCAGCGCCTTGTCCATGGGCACACAATCGGCATAGCGGTCCGGCCAGAGGAATTCATTGTAATAGTGGTAGCTCTGCTCCCCTGTCATATACTCGTTGTCCTGCGTGGAATTTGCATAGGCAGGAACGATCATGTGCAGGCCATGCTCAAAGCCCGCCTCCACCGTTGCATTGATGCAGAAGTCGGTCATGATGCCGCAGACCATCACATCTTTTTCGCCCTTTTCCGTCAGATATTCCAGCAGACCGCTTTCTTTTTTGAACGCACTGCATACGGTCTTGACGAACCGTCTTTCAGTCGGCAGCGGTGCAAATTCGGAATAGACCTCAAATTCATCGTCCCCGATGGAAAAGCCAGTGCCGGGTCCATCGTCATGCTGGACATAGACGACCTCGATTCCCTGTTCGCGGGCAGTCCGGATTAGTTTCCTGATGTTGCTGACAAACTTTTCAAACGCATACAGGCGTTCATCCACGATACCTTTCTGTGTATCCACAACCAGTAAAACCATGTGTAAGCCCTCCTGTTTTTCTTTGATTTCATGCTATCATAGACCGCCGTTTTCTACAAGCAGATTCGAAAAATTTACTTCTTCCAAAGCCTGTCTGATGGGTTTGTTATGGCTCCCCATCGCCGCAGCAGTCCACAGGCGGTTTTGAAAGATAAATCTCCTTCATTTTCATTTTCTGCTTAACGGCAGCAATAAAAAAGATCCCCGCAGCGTATGATTTGACGCCGCGGGGTTTCTCAATTGTTCGGTTTGTATTGCAGCACCTTCTGGGAGAACGTCCGATCGAAGAACTGGATGAAGGGCCCAAGGCAGAACGCACAGATCAAGGTGCCAAGGCCCACAAGGCCACCCAACAGCCAGCACAGCAGGGCGCTGAGCGCATCGGTGAAGATGCGGCACCCGAAGTACGGGCAGGGTGTGTAGTCCCGCAGACCGAGGGAAAGGTAATCGTAGGGCGCGATGCCGAGGTCGGCGGTCTGGTAGAGCGAAGCGCCCAGCGCCGTGACCAGCACCGCCGCGATGACCCACGCCAACTGCACCGCCAGCGACGGCGCGTCGCCGAAGTGGGCGTGAATGGGGTCATAGAACGCCGTGACGATGTACCCGATGCAGATGCCGTTGACGAAGGTGCCAAGGCCGATGTACTTGCGCCCGAACCAGAATTCCAGCAGGAAAAACAGGATGTTCGTGCACAGGTTCTGGGTGCCCAGCGAGATGCCGAGCAGCTCCGCCAGCCGCATGTTCAGGGCGCTGATGGAGTCGTTGCCGAGGTGGGACTGCTTGAAAAGCGCAATGCCAAGGGCGATGATGACGATGCCCGCCACCATGCCCACCACCCGCCGGGCAGTCGGTTTGCGCAATGCGGTGCCGTTCATAGGGGATTCTCCTTTAGCGTTTCTTTTCCCCTATTATACGCCTACTTTGGGCGGGAGACAAACTATTTATGGAAAGATACAACGATATACGGGGGATCCGCCTTATCCCTTTAATCTCACCTCAATCCGTTCTTTCTCCAGCCCCTCCCCGATCACGATGAGCACTTCCTGCCCCTTGGGGATAGCGTTTGCCGTCAGGCCGTCGGCGGTGGCGTCCGTTGCAGCCGTGATAGTTTTGCCCACGCCGGTTGCATGGTACAGCAGCGCAATGGTCTTGCCGTCCTCTCGCATCTTCTGCAGGTTCTCGGTGGCTTCCTGCTGGTAATCCCGAAGTTCGATGGTCTGTCCAATCTGCACCGGCAGGTCTGCTTCAAATGCCTTGAACATGGGGCTGGTGCCCAGAAACGTAATCAGCTCATCCTTGACCTTTTCCGGTTGCTTTTCCAGCTGGCTGTAGATCCAGCGGTAGACTTTCCAGTTGTCATAGATCAGGCTGTTCTGCTTCAGGAGGTCATCCGCATACTTGTTCTCAGACACCTTGCTTGGGTTATGGTAGGTTTCGCCGTCTATCTCAATCGCAATTTTGGATTCAGGAGATTCCAGCGCAAAATCGATATAACGGTGCCGACCGTAAATATCCACACAAGGATATTGCACTTGTAGATTTTCCGTCTTTTCCGGGCCACACGCCTCACAGAACAACTGAACAAACAGTTCTTCCGCACGGCTGTTAACACTGGTTGCTTTTGATAGCTCCATGATGGCCCTCCTTTTTACATTTTAAGCTTAATCATACCTAAATCAATAAACGGCCGTTCAATTTTTCTGTCCTTTTTTGAGAACATTCTCTACAAATCGCTTCGTCATCATCGCGATCATGTTGATAATATAGGGCTTTATATCTGCCATTACCTGTAACATAGAAACCTTCTTTCTTATATCGCTCATCTATATTTTCCTGTCATTGGTCAGTCATTGACTTGATCCCATTGGAGCCAAAAGCATTTTGCTGGAGCTGTCATATTCCTTTCCTGTGAGTTCAGACCGAACAATATCATCATTCAACATTTTAATAAATGCCGCTGCTTCTTTTTGTGAAGAAATCACAATATGATCTTCTTCAAACTTGAACATCGTTTTGTAGCGAGAATGCTTTTTCAGATTCTCTAACAAATCGTTCTTTTTCATCTGTAAAACAGGCGAATTCTTTGCCTTTAATAACTTCTTTGCATTTGTCAGCTTACTTTTATTTTCAAACGCAACAAACTTTTCAAGGCTATCTACAATATCCAGATCGCGAATAATCTCAATCGTCTTCTGTGCCCCCGCTCGTATGTATTGCTCAAACCCAAAAAATCTCTGCATAAGATCCATTTTCGCTGTAACAACACTTGAAGAAAAAATAATTATATCTGCTCGTGAATCTATCTGTACAATGTCGCTATCAATTTCATCGTACGTATCTCCAGTAAGTCTAGCTATTATGTTCTTACTTCGATCAATTCTTGATACAGAGTATATATGTTGATAAACCCAAAAGTACTGGTCATTCAAATTAATTCTAAAAAGAAATCCAGACAGTTTATTTCTATCACTTTCCGAGTAGTACTCTGTACGCTTTTCAGCATCATCAAGGAAAGCAAAGGGGCTATAACTCGCTGTCAGACTAATCTCATAAAATTCTTTCTTATTGTCTGCAATATTTTCTGATGTGTCAAATTCTGCATCATCTGCAAGATAGGTACAATTGATAAAGCCCGCCACCTTATCTTTCGTACTAGAAAGCAACTTATCTGTTGCCCTGATTTTTTTAGTTTGATATCCACTTTCATCGCGCAGGCAGGCATATATTTCAATCCCGCAGACTGAACCAGAAAACATTATCGACTTAATCGATGCCTGAATTTCTTCCTTGGTCATTTGTTCATCTCCTTCATGTAGAGGACTGTATCATTAATCACTTTATATTCTACTGTGCTCGGATTTTTTAGAAATCCACCTTTTACTACAGCCAAGCAAACTTCATTATTAAAGTCAGGGTTACTTTTAAAGGTAACCTCATAGACTCGGTATCCTAAAATTGCCAACACAGGATTCGCATAGTACAAATGTGTTTTGCTTAGCAGCGCACACATCATAACCACAATAATAAGGAATGTTACCGCTCCCTGAATCGTTCCTACATCATCAATCAAAAGCGGGATAATCATTGTCATAAAGAAATTCAAACTTGCGTCCTCTTTTTCTACGAAGGAAGAAAGTTGATACCCTTGTTTCTTATCAGTCCATCTAAATGCCGTAAAAGAAATAAAAGATATGACTGCTGCTAAAATCCATGTAGCACATAACAAAAACACAACAATCAGCACATTATTAAGGCGAACAAACTCTCCCCAATATGACTGATTTTCAGCAAGTTCGCTGACGGGGGTAAATTTGAAATTGCGTACAATAGTCAAAAAAGCCAATGGACTCAATGATTGCAGCATTAGCTTATGTTTCAAGCTTAAATTCATTGACGCACCTCCATAAAGCTTACAGTTCAACAAATATCCTTTTGAATACCAGTGAAGTAAATATATCCTCTACTTGTTTAGCCAATTCTTTCGAATGGATTCGTGCCCCCAGCTCGATATTTCCTTCCTGTCCATGATATGAAAGGTTTGCGGATGTAATCAGCGTATCCGTTTGATCAACAGAAATTACCTTTGCATGAAGAGCAGACATTTTATCTTCCTGTTTTGGATAGTTATAAATTCGCAGAAATTTTCCCTTATAGCAGCATAAACGGTCAAAGGCCTTCTGACTCTCAATGTCATTCACAAAAAATTTCACGAGAACACCTTCTTGACTCTTTTGAATCACACAATCGACTAACTCGGCAAAATAATCCGAGAGGGAGTACCCGGTAATTAGAATGCTCTTCCTAGCCCCCATAAGCATTTCTCTTACAGTAATTTTTGTCGGTTTTGTCTTCAACGCAAAAGAAGGTGGCGCTGTAACAACTAATTCAGCGCTATCATCGTTACTTTGGGCAGTCGCTGAAACCATAGCAAGAATTTCATGAGCTTCTTTTTCAGAAAGAGATGGGTATCTCTTCTGAATGGCTCTAATAGACTCATTTCCACCAGATATAGCATCTGTGAGAATTTTGTTTAACAAAATATCTAAGCTTATACTTCCAGTTGACATAGTTCTTCCACCAAAGTTTTAAAATAAGACTGATTTTCTCTTCCGTCAATAGGCACAATTAGTCCGCGATCCAACATGCGATTTCCATTCTCGCAAGCTGTTTCTGAGATCATACAGCAGGAATGGCACGCCGCGCCATTTGAATTATTACCAGCAGGCACATTGTTAAGGCATTCCGGATCATTTGTGCAAACCAGTGCTTCCTGGAAAGCGTCTTTCATTAAAACAATAAGCTGATCAATATTTCCCAATTCTACAAGTCCACCAAGTGAGCCTTCTTTATCGGCACTTCCGGTATAGAGCAACACACCAGACATATCATCCCCAAAATAAATACGCTCACGAATAGCGGATGAAGAGTACCCCGAGGACATTGACATCTGCTTAATCAACAAATGTGCGAATGTATGCATCAGGACATACCTTGCATCTCGTAATGTGGTAACAGTCCATTCTTTAGATTCACAGAATTCCTTATAACACTGCGCATATTTCTGAGAAAGTGCTCCCAGTTCTGGATCTCTCAACCACGCATCAATACTATCCCTATTAAACTCAATAAAGACACCTTCACCGTGCACTTCTGCAGCAGGAAGCCATTTTTCAGTCTTACCCTTATTTAGATAAACGATATTTGTCTGCTCATCAGCATCTGGATCCGGAGCATCTACACGGGTGAAGCCAAGCAGCACTCTCACTTCTCTTAATCGTGTAATGCGAATGACTCTCTTAAAATACGGGAGCAGATAATCCGGAAGCGGATCCTCCTCAGCCTTAAAATGTTTTTTGTTGGAGGCGTACACAGGATCTGCGTGATGCGTAATGGCGTTGTATTCCATCTGCTTAATCTCAGTAAATTCCTTGATGTTCTGTTGCCTGCGTTCTAACGCTGCATCGAATTCATCTTTGGCATAAGCACCGAAATAGAGCTCGTAAATTTTAGCCACGCCATCGTCACCCATTAGAGTCTTAGCCAGTTCAATATCTCGCAAATGTTCATCAATCAAGTTATAAAGCGGATTGATCCAAGGTGGAATGGATATGGCACTTCTCATTACTGGAAAATATACATTCGACGCGCCACGCTGAGAAGGAATCATTTCCTTATCGCATTTTTCATTTTTATGATTTGGCCGAAACGGGTGATGTCCGGAACATTTCATACCTTCAAAATTCTCATGCTGCGTTGCGCCGCTCATACTCCGTCGTGCCCCACAGGAACATTTAACCCACATATCTGCAAGCGTTGATGTATTACCAGTTGAATACATCCTCATCGTACCTTTGCAGATTGTATTGCCACCGTGAACCCACCAGCTCCAAGGGAAATCGTCCATATGGCCGTTCTCACAAATAGTAATAAAACGAGAAGGATAAGCCTGTCTATGACATTCCGGACAAGTTACACCAAACTTAAGATATCGATCTAGGTCAAAATTCTCTCTTAAATCAAATATTCTCCCACATTTCACATTGGAACAAACATGCATATAAGGGAATGAGACCACAGGAATATCTCCGCTATAAGAAGTCCGTGGCATATAAAAGCAGTCAACGCCCAGATATGAGGCCAATCTGCCATCTATAATTTTCTTTCCTTTTTCCTTCCAATAGTTCAAGTCCAGAACCGTGACGGAATCTTTCACGGCATCCACAATAGAACCTGGACCAAATGTAGTTATCAACTGATTAGGACGAATCTCACCTAATTTATTATTATCAAACATAGGCTTTTAGTCCTCCGTGTAATAGAACATATTTGCTGCACTCTCAACATCACGCATAGAACGAAGAGTCGGCTTTTCAAGATCAGTACAAACTTCGCCATAAGTGTTCATTAGACGATTATACGTTTTAGTTGTATAAACATAGTATCTAAGTCCCTTGGATTGAGTTGCCAGTAATTTCCAATTGCTTATAAAATCATCAATCTCATGTTCGGCATCTGCCTTAGCAGAAGGCTTGATGATGTTCAATCGATTCATGATAAGAGCCTTCACTTCATTAAGCTGCTCATCGGTTAGCTTATCAATAGCTGCTGCTCCATCATTGCTTGCAAATTCCGGATAATGCAAACGAATTGCAGAAATAACCAGCGCATGCAGCACGCGATCTCTTGCTCGTGCAGAAAACGGTGTCGCAGTTGTGCCTTCAACAAAGCGATACAGCTGTGCATGATAACCAGTAAAATTCTCATAATGAGACAAGTCACGAGGTCGATAAGGGTTATATAAAGTAACTACTAAGCCTGGATAAGAACGTCCAATACGGCTAGTTGCCTGAATATATTCGGAGTTCTGCTTCGGTTGACCAGTTACCACCATGAGACCAAGCCGATCCACATCCATACCAACAGCAATCATATTAGTTGCAATTGCCGTATCTAGGCAATTGCTATCTGTATATGGAGTTTCCAACTGACTTAGTTTCTTCGGAATGTCATAAGAAGGCATGCGAGAAGTAATTTCAACCTTATGATTAAGGAAACGCTGCCTACTCATTCCATATTTTTTCTTAATACGTTGAATTCTGTCAGGAATATCATCCTGTAGCAATCGAACGGCACCGCCGAGTTCTCGAATACTGTTATAATACCCAACAAGGGTATAGTAAGGGTCAATAACATCCTTGTACTCATCATCCAGCGAAAGATTATAAGCACTTTGAAGGATAATCGAATATACACGCAGCAAAGCTGTCTTTACAGACTGGCCTGGTGCGCAGACACCAACGTATCTTCTAAACGGATCTTGTTCGACCGGTACCTCACGAATATAGAAACTGTCACCGATTTCAAACCCATTTGGTGGAAATTGCGCAGTTACTTTTCTGCCATATAAGCATTTTGTCTGCTCAGCAGCATTTTTGATAGTTGCCGTAGAAACAACATACTTTGGCTTGATTTTCTTACCTCCAATCGTATAGGAACACAGATCTTCAATAACTGTTTCATATGCACCGTATACGGTTCCCAGAGGTCCTGTGATAAGATGCAGCTCATCTTGGATAATCAGCTCCGGCGGAAGGAATGGTTTAATCGATCTAAGCGTAGCTTTGGGCAACTCTTCTGTACGAGTATGCCGAGCATGGTCCGCTCCAATAGCAACATAGCCATCGCGACTGCAAATTCTATCAACGCGACCAAACAGAGCATTTGTATTCACCTCCCACGGAAGGCGGGCAAACTTATCAACTGTTGACAGAATAATGGTCGGGCACTTAGCATAAATTTCTTCATCTACCAGATAAACCGGAATTTTCATCTTATTGCTGGGTTTATACCTATAGAACATGCATTTATCATCCGAACAATAGATGCTAATCGATTTTGTAGGAATATCTATATAAAAATTTTCCTCTGTAAGTGGCTTCCCGCAGAATGGACATGTAAGCAGCTGTTTGTAGATAGCGTTTTTCTTGCTTCTTGCTGTTCTTGTTTTAGCTGGATCCTCCGGATCTTCTTCCAATTCTTTAAAGGTGTTCGGAGTCACAGTACCACCAACCCAGAAACCAATACTGATGGGTTCTTTTCCGTATTTCGGATATTCTTTTTGTCGGATGAGTTCCGCAGCCAGAATCATCTTGGTGATACGATCTCTCTGTTGCGTAGTAAGTAGGCGCAAAGTATAACGCAAGATTGCAGTTACACCGCCGTCACGATTGTATTCATCGTTCTCGTCAGCACGCAGCCTTCTATTTGCAATAACAAATGCCATAAGGCCCAGATATGCCTCGGTCTTGCCTCCACCAGTGGGAAAGTAGAGAAGATCCACGACTTCACGGTTATCATGCTCCGGATCTACAATACCTTTCAGATTCATGAGAATAAAAGCAATCTGGAAAGGCCTCCAGCCAAAATTATTGGAAGGATTGCGAGGATCCACAAAATCCCTAAAGGCGCACTCAATACCGGCTCCATGCTTCTTAGAGAAATTCATAATATTTCTCTGAAGAATCATGGAACGATTCATAAAGCAAAAGGCATCAAACGAAATATCATCCTCTACAAGTAGCTGAATGCCCGCGCGGATTCTTCCAAGAGCTTCTATACATTTATTTATTATTGTGTCGCCAATTTCTTTCTTGAACTTAGCATCATCCATTTTTGAATCATGAACCAATTTTTTCTGAATCCAATTCTCATAGGAGTCCGCCAAGACATTCAGCCGGTTAATGATGTCATCTTTTTTCTTTGCAACAGAAAGCGTTCTCATAGAGAAGAAGAACGGGTCAAATCCTTCCAAAGCAGCACTAACACCTGGAAATTCGTACTCTGGAATAAATGTCGATACAATCTCAGAAGCACGCCCATTTTTATTGGCTTTCCAAGTTGCTGCGCAACCACGTCCCCTTCCTAAAATAGGTCGCTGGGCAAAGTAAAATTCATCGACGGCAAGGATTTTTCTGCATATGTGTTCTGCCACGAAGATATCCATTTTGTCTTGGGAATAGGCACGCAAGTTGACTTGGAACATCATTCCAGCAATATCACTCTCAGGATTTTTGCGCTTGTTGATAACATAAGCTGTTACCAAGGTATACCCCTGCTTGAGGCCGATTTTAGAAATATATAAAATAACATTTGAATCACAGACCAAAGGGTATTCTTTGTTCTTACTAAACTCTTGCAGATCAATAACAACTGTCTCTTTCTGTGGATGACGTGTATACGTGCTTACATCAACTTTTTTTCCCTCTTTGTTAGTGGTTTTATCAGAAGCTTTGGTGTAATCGCCCCAAGTCACATCCACATTGAAAGATTTTGTACTACTTTCTAGGTAAAAGCTGATGCCAATGGAAGACGGTGTTTTAAATCGATTTGTAAAGACCGGCTCATTATCATCGTCTTCGCCCGCAGTATAATCTGCATCCCCTTCGAAAGAAGCATCTCCATCGACTTCCTGCTCATTCGAATCATTTTCACTGGTTTGTGGCGCAAGCATACCCACGATATATTCAAAGCGCGGGTTTTGATTCAGTATTTCATTTTCACTACTCGGTCCCAACAAGTCTTTCTTTAACATTTCTATGACTTCTTGGCGAACCTCAGCAAACTTAAATCTATCTGCCATGTGGTGCCTCCTGTTAAAATTTAAGGACAATGTTAATCAGAAGCAATGGATTGATTTCCTGAGACTGATTAAATCGATCAATTTCAGCCTGCGCCTCGTCTTGAATCTCTTTTCTGCGCTTAGGCAGGTCGTTTTGCAGCTTATCCATTTTTTTCTTTGCTTCAGCCGCTTTTTTTCGGATATCCTTTTTTTCCAGCGTGTCGGTAGCCGCCATTTCAGCAAGTATGTACTCCTCAACTTCTTTTTGAGCATCAGTAAGCTGAACATGAAGCTGTTCTTGTTGGACATTGGCCCAGTTTTCAATCTTCTTCTTGTTATATGCGATAGTAGGGGCTACAGTTTTATCATGCCGATCCTGAACTTCTGAAATCAAGCGAGCATAAATCCGGTGAAAATAAGATTGTTCTTCTTCTGTCGGTTTAAAATAGCGAACATCCGAATCATTAGCCTCCTCCAATGCGGAGACAATCTCATCTTCAGTAAAATTGATATACTCACCATTTTCATCACAAAGTAGTAAAACTGGGAAGAGGAGTTTTGTATTGTCCATGAATGCTCCAAGAAACAAAACGCCATGTGAACCAAATATCTTTTCACCCCAGTTATCGATTTTCCAGTAATGTAGCTTGTGATCCACTTCTGGTTCTTCAAACTGGTTCCAATATTCAACATCACGTAGATATTTATCGATATCAGCCTTGGTCTTTTCCAACGCTTGCCCCTTCGCCTCTCTACTTTCTGTAAGCAGAATTGAGCGAAGTTCTGCTGCATGAGCATTCTTCCTTGCATCTAGCTGCCTGTTCAAAGCTGCAAATGCTTTCCTTACCGCCGTGATATTCTTACAATTCTGGTAAATATCCAGAATACGCTTTTCAAAACTCACACCAGATTCAAGTGCGCCTAGCGCAACATCCGATGCACCAAACACGCCCTCGAACAGTTCAAACTTCTTAGAAAGGATATCATATACTCTGCGATCTGCTTCATTGTCCGTATTCAACAGATTGATTGCTACCACATCGTGAGTTTGTCCATAGCGATGACAACGTCCAATTCTCTGCTCAATTTTCTGCGGATTCCAAGGCAAGTCATAGTTAATGATTGTGCTGCAAAATTGTAGATTTAGACCTTCTGAACCAGCATCTGTAACAATCAAAATCTTGGCATGACTCTTGAAATAATCGACAATCGCGTGCTTATATTCCACACTTCTGCCATAGTTTGTTTTACCAAAATTCTTGACCTGCCATGTTCGAAAGATTTCCTTCGTCATGGCATCATCAAAGTCACCATTAAAGAGAAGGATATCTTCCTCGCTATAGCCAGATCTTCTTAGTTCTGCGGCTATATATTTCTGTGTTCGCTTAGACTCTGTAAAGACGACAGCCTTCTGATTCAATCCCTCGGAAATCTGGTGGTCAAATGCAGATTTCAGTGCTTTCCTCAACGCGGCGATCTTTGCATTCGTCTTTATAGCCCTTGCCATTTCAAGAATATGTCTTACAATCTTGAGCTCAGCCTGAATAGCCTGTTTCTTCTCTGCTGTTTCTTCATCATCGTATTCGTTGAACCCTTCCTCGTCGATTTCATCTTCTACAAACCCCCAGAATAAATCGAAGCCTTCTTGAGCATACGCAGATTTTGTACCTTCATAGAGTTTTTCAAGACGTTTTTCTAATACTTCAAAGGTCTCTATCAAAGCAAAGCTAGAAGATGCAAGCAACTTTCGAATAACAAGAATAATCAGCCCACGATTCGCATTCGGAATAGAATACAGCGGATCGCGACGCAGAAAATCATTGGTCACATCATAGAGTTCTTTTTCTTCTGCGCTCAAATGGAAATCGACCGTAATACAGGTTCTCTTGCTGAAGGCCATGTATTTTCCGACATCGCGCCGAAGGGTGCGATATAACACCGGAAGAAGTTCTTGCTTCAATTCCTCATAATCACAGCCATCCACAAATCGACGGTTGAAAACCTTTTCTGATCCGAAAATACGAGGATCGATAAAAGAAACCAGTCCATGAAGATCAGTAAGGGAATTCTGTAGCGGCGTAGCAGTCAAAAGAATTTTAGGAATTCCGTGTGTCAAATCATAAAGATTTTTTGCCCGCTTTGTGCCATGAAAAACATTCCGCAGATTATGAGCCTCATCAATAATCAAGAAGTCCCATTTGACATGGGGAAAACGCTTAATTAGTTTCGATGAATAATCATAAGAAGCAATGACAATACTAACCTCATCTGCGTTTCCAAGGTGAGTTTGCACATTGGCAAGGTCATGCTCAACCGTGTACCGATCCAGAATGACAGCTTGACGTCCAAACTTTTCTAAAAGTTCTACTTCCCATTGTTTTCTCAAAGTAGCTGGAAGAGATATCAGTACCTTTTTTGCTCCGTTATCCAGAACATAATTAAGCACCAACCCAGCTTCGATTGTTTTTCCCAGACCAACCTCATCTGCCAGAATGATGCCGCCTGTCTTTAATGCTTGAATGGCCGCACAAAAGGCATTGACCTGATGGGGATTTGGCTCAATATCCGCATTCAGTAGACATTCAAATGGAGCCTTGGCCAATTGTTGCTTCTTATACCAGCTATATTGTTCAAGTAGGAGATTGCTTTTCATCGATACCCTCCTTACTTAATTCATTGGCGATTCCTTCTGCGATGCCTTTAGCCATTAACGTAGGAACGGCATTGCCTATCTGTACAAATTGAGCCGTTCTCGGGCCTTCAAAGAAATAATCATCCGGAAACGATTGGATGCGAGCGGCCTCCCGGACAGTAATGGAACGGTGTTGCTCAATATCCGGATGAATAAAGTAATGTCCATCTTTTGAGATATGAGCCAACATGGTGTGGCAGTACGCCTCGTCTCCCTCTACAACTTTAAATCGATCCAGAAACGATTTTCGGTTTTTGTGTGTCTTCAGTTCATCCGGCAAATCATTATAGTTCAGACGTTTGTGCCCATCATTCCAGAGTTCAATTGTACGCCGATAAATCTCAATATCCCTGTCTTTATTGGGTCTTGCGCAATGATGCGTCAGAATGTCAGAATCCTTGCGGATTCCAGTGCTTCTTAAATAATTGCTGAAATCATCTGATCTGTATTCACCCGATTTTCCTCCTGGCTGCAACGCTGGCAGATCTCTGAGAATATCGTTAACCGTAGCATCCGCTATTGTCTGCTCAAACTGCGGATAAGAAAGCCCACTATTCTTCAGCCACCCGACAATGATCATTCTTCTTCGGTTTTGCAGCACACCAAAATTCTTTGAATTTTGCTCATGACATTCAATCTCGTAGCCAACGGAACGCAGCGCTTCCTGGACTTTCAGCCAAGTTGCACCACCGTTTGCTGACTTGATTCCCATAACATTCTCAAAAACGAACATCTTTGGCTGATATTTCTGAAGGAATCTCGCATACAGCTTATAGAGATCATTTCTAGGATCCGCTGACATCGGCGTTTCCATATGCTTGCTTTGCGCCCTTCCCACCAAAGAATATGCCTGGCAAGGCGGTCCACCAATAATGACATCTACTTGCTTGATGCCTCTTTGCGTAAGGATCCTATCTATATTTTCAAATAACCTTGGAAGAGTTTCATTTGACATCGTTTCGCAAAATACGGATTGTAGCTGCTCCTCAGGAATATGTTGCAGAAATTCGTCGCGGGTGATTTTTCCGCTAATATAATCCTTGTAGATATCAAGCTTCCCTTGTGCTTTGAGATAATAGTATCCCGTTCGTGTTTCCAATGTTTGAGCGGCATATGGGTTCATCTCCACATGCGCTACAGGTGAAAAGCCCGCTTGGATGAAGCCTTCGGACAATCCACCAGCTCCTGCAAATAAATCTATAAAATTGTAAGAGCCTGTTGTGGCGTTGATACATTCCATGATGAACCCCTATCTGTGTAATAAATTTAGTCTTCAAACACACCGTCTGTGTCAAAAATATGGTCTAACTCATCCGTATTGATTGCGGCAAGCACCTTATTGCGGATACTGCCTTTTGCAAGATCTAACCGCTTAAAGCGATTTTCTCCTGCTGCGTCTCTTCCAATACGTATCAGCTGCACTCTGCCAATTCTCGGTTCATTTGCAGCATAGTTTGCAAGTCCCTTAGCTTTGCCCAAGTTATCCTTGAAATCCGGATTGTGCGGCTCCAAAATATCAACAATATACTTGAGAATTGGGTCTCGGCGAACAATGATGAAGTCCGGATAAAGCTCCTTGCATTTCCCGTCCATTTCATAAGGCATCCGCAGTGACCAAGACTGTCGAGACGGATTCCGCAGCCAGCAAACATAATCCTCTCGTTTTTGCTCTTCTGCCAAAACAGCCTGTTCCCAGCCATTCAACTTAATTTTTGCTATTCCATCTGCATTGGCAAAAAGATGATCCGTGTACTTTATTCCATCTGCTTCGACCTTGGCACTGATTGTCTCCGGAAGAGTAAAGTTGTGCTTACTGATTTCATCGCCGTTAGCAACAATATCGCTATACTGCTTTTGACACTTCTCCGGTTTGGCCACAATATATTTACGATACTGGTCGTTCAATTCATGAAACTTCTTCTCAGCGTATTTATTTAATTCCGCAATACACTCGCTGTCGAATGCGAACAGAATGCAATCCACCTTAAAGGCGTTCGGATTGTCGAAGTCGATATATTTACGCCCATATGCCAAATGGAAACCGCATCCACCCATTTTTGCGTCTGCTACTCTTAGCTGACGATCAATGTCAGACTCGGATGCAGTAAACATATCTATCTGTTTATCATTTTGTATTTTCTCGCCGAAAACATCGAATATCTGGGCAGACAGTTTCATCTCCATGACTTGCTTTGTAAGCTCGTCATATTTTCCAGAATCGTGCAAGCCATTCACATAGTTATGGATAAATTCTGCAACATCGTTTTTCACGTCTTCGGTTGCCGTAATACAGATATTGAACTGCGATAACAGCCCTGCCAAGCTCATCAAAGATTTCAAATAGCTGTTGATTTTTACCGCACGGACGATATAAGTCAGATAGCCCTGTTCATTGATGAACTTTGTGATTCCTTCACGATCTATTGTTGGAAGCATCGACATCTGCGATACAGCCGGTGTCAGCACTGGCTGCTCTTTATTCACAGATTGATTGCCCCCACCAGTTCTCTCAGTTTCTTGGCCTGCATGTACATCGTTTCCAGACACTGTTTCCAGCGGAATCGTCTGGTGTTGTCCTTCTGCGGGAATTTCTGAATCTGCTCCACCTTGATTTGCTGCCACAGCTCCAGAATTTGACATATCTCCAACTGCTGTGGAAGGTGCCGCAGCAGGCTCTTCTTGGAAGCCATTCGGGTAATCAAAGATACTCAGCTGACCAACCGTCTGTTTTTGCGTTTTCTTTCGCTGGGTGTGAACCGACCATGTATCATAGATCTGATCTTCCAGAGATTCACCATCGACAACTGTCGGGATTTCTCCGCCTTCGGTTGCCTGCAATTCATCAATGACCTTTTGAACGGTATCCTGGTTGAAATACGGAAGGAACAGACGCACATCATTTAAGGAATCATCCACGAGAACATGGCACTGAAGCGGTGTGCGAACCATACGACCAAGCAGCTGCGCAATATAGGTTGCGTCTTCCGCACGTCGGAAGGACATCATAGTTTCTGCACGAGGGCAGTCCCAGCCAGTGGACAGATTTTCCTTAAAAAGAACAACACGAATCCGGCGATCTTCTGCAATTTCCGAAGGTTCAACATGCGGCACGGTCAATCCATGAATCGACAATGTGCCCGTTGAACCGAAGGTATGCACGACTTCATTTTCCTTGAAGGTGTCGCCCATACGCTCTTCGATTTTCGCAATTACATCGTCCAGATCAGTGTCAGATACTTTCGTACCGGAACCAGCGCAGACTTGGATAACAAACACCGGATTTACATTGGTGTAGTGCTGCTCATAGGTATACTGATACCAGTGCTTGCACTTATTCTGCCATTCGTCTGTTGCAGCTTGGAGAACAGCCATGTCACCGTGTTTGATTGGATCTTCCGGATAAGTGATTACAATACGATCTTTGAGCAATCCAGATTGACGAACCTGGGCCGGAGAAATAACAACCTTATGCAATGTAGAGTTTGTTGCCTGCCCGACAAGGGAATTAAAACGCTCGGCAGTCGCGCTCATTCCGATGACGACCGGAATGGGCGACAGATTCTGCTCGCTGCTGCCCTTGATAAAACGCTGCATGATGGTGGTAGCTGTTCCCGCCTGGCGTCCTTGCATACCGCGGTGTGCCTCATCAATAATGAAATACAGACGGTCAGCTTTTTCTCTTGCCGTATTTTCAATGGTCTCCCAAATCGTATACTGTCGCGTATCCGAATGACGGCTCAGATTACCAGCCTTGCCAAGTTTCTGCGTATTCAGGAAATAGATATGACCGTCCTCCAGAATCTCTCGGTCGAAAGATTCATCCGAAATTACTACGCACTGATCTATACGGACCTTATCTGCCTTCAGCTCGATCTTCTGCTTGGACTGTTCATTCAGCTGCGGAGAATCCGAAAGCCATACAAAAATGGCCTCCGGCTGTTCAGTAAACTGCTCTGAGCCGTAAAAGATATCTTCAATCAGGGCAGACATAATAATCGTTTTGCCGGAACCTGTTGGTGCTTGGAGCGACACCACCTGAGGGATCTTCAGCATGCGATAGTTATTCAGCGCCATCGCCACGCGGAGGCGCATTTCATTGACCGCCTGTTTTTGAAATGGGAATAATTCACAAATCATTCTTAGTTTCTCCCTCTGTTTACACGGAAGTGATCTAAGTAATCCCGGTAAAGCTGATACGCATTTTCAACATTCAGATTTTTTACCATCGACTGATAATTCACTTCATAATCGGTTGCTAAGAATACCGTTTGGATTTCCGGATGCTCCGCAAGCTTCTCCGCAAAATCGGCAAATGTATTCTCGTTGATCAAGACTGCAAATTGATTCTCCGGCAAGATCAGCATGTCCGGAACTTGTTCTCCGGTCAATTCCGGGCATTTTCCTTTTGCACCAGTTTTCAACCACAACGTAGGCAGCATTTCCGAAATGCGCATACCAAGAGAAACTGCTGTCGGATCCAAGAACCCAAGTTTGAAGAATGCCGCATTTGCTTTGAAACCATCTGCCATATGCATCGGAGGCTCGCTGCCAAGATAATCTCCCTTGAGAGGATTGCCATTTACATCTTGTCCCTTAATGGAGCAGACCGTGCGCGGCCAAGTGACATAGTGGGCAATGCCGAGTTTTTCCCATTCCGCATCGCCGGGCTGATAGCCTTTATCCTTCAGCATCTTTGCTTCATCTGCGGAGACCTCATTGTTGGTCACCATAATGCAACGTCTGTGCCCGCCATCCTCGGCGTTTAGTAGATTTACCGCATGCAACGTTGTTCCAGACCCCGCAAAAAAATCAAGAATTAGAGCTTCTTTTTTTTCTGCAACAAAAAAAGCTATTGTATCCTTGACCGTATAAAGCGATTTGGGATATGAAAAGGTGTGATTGGGAATTATTGCTTTAATAATTGCAGCACCATAATCTGTCGCATTATGGCTTTTTTTATTCCACACAGATCTTGGCGCAACCAGTTCATCTTGCACCGCTATTTTATCAATATCCAGCGAGCCATCCTTTTTCTTTTTACTTACTTTTATTTCCCCTGATTCTATTCTTTCTTGCAGTCCTGATGGTATATATAAAAAAGTCCATCTACCCACTTTCTTGTCATATTTACTTACTTTTACATATCCCTTATCAACCCATTCTTCAATTGTCTCTGAAACGCCTCTCCAAATACACTCTTTGCCTTTGTCATTGATTGGAAATGCCGCTACCAATCCTTCATATTGTGGAAAATCTTCAATTGGAGTACCTGGTTTCATTGGCTTTCCTATTTTCATGATCTTTTTTGTCTTTTCATCAAAATAAATGGGGTAAAATTGATTGTTGGCACTTTCCCTCAAATTATTTCCTCTATTAAATGAATACCAAACCCTAGCTTTATTTGTCTCATCTGTATTCCCAAGCATATTTTCGCTCATTTTCGTGATTGAGCAATCGCCAAAACGACAAATAAAAATATATTCTTCAACTCTAGAAAACTCATTTTCTCTATTGGTTCCACCCGGGTTAATCACATCGGTAACCATCTGAATCTGCGCAGACGGAAAGAGCTCTTCTAATAAACATCCCAAATGCAGATATTCCTTTTCATCAATGGTCACGATCAACACGGAATCCGCTGGATTCAGCAACTTCTTTGCTAACTGCAAACGGCGCTGCATGAAGGAGAGCCACTTGCTGTGACGGTAAGTGTCATTGCCATCCACATAGTCGTTGTTATACTTCCAGTCCTTTGCGCCGGTATTGTAGGGCGGGTCAATATAAATGCAATCCACCTTACCCGCATACAAATATTCCAGAAGCTGCAAAGCGTGATAGTTGTCTGCTTCAATCAGCGTGTGCCAAAGGTCGCTGTCTGGCGCGTTGCAAACTGAATCCAGCGGTTTTAGATAGGGATAGATGGGTTCTCCAAATTCTGCAACACGAACGATATCCTTCAGCTCAAAGGTGACCGTTTCATCTTTCTGTTCCGGCTTAACGCAAACAGCGGTATCGTCTTCAACCTTCAGCACAACATAGATGGATTTGTCGTCCTTGCTGTCACGGCGCATAACGTTACAGCCGCTTTTGATAGGCATATCATAGAGAGGCGTGCTTTCCGGCATATGTTCTTCAAAGACCAAGCCGAATTTCTTCTGCTTGGCCATTTTACTCACTTCTTCCTGAATTCTATTTCGAAGAGTCTCATCTTGGATCTGGCTAATTAAATCATTGATTGCAGCCATTGGTACGACCCCTTTCTTAGTTTTCTTTTGTCTTCACGTAGCGACCACTCTTGATTCTTGCGTCAGCTGGCTTTTCCGCATCCGCTGGAATCGCCCAGTATGAACCGATTTTCGTTGCTCCGAGAATTCGTCCTTCTGAGCACAAGACATTAATTCTTCTTGTGGAAAGCCTCCATTTTTCAGCCACCTGACTGATTGATAAATATTCCATAAGTTATCTCTCCATCTATAAGTGAAAGCTAAACTATCCTCTATTACAGTATAATCTCAACCTCGAACAAAATCAACCCGTCTATTTTCTCTCTCAGTAATCTTTAAATCCACTTTCTGCAAGCAGGGCGTCTGTCTATACAAACGCCATTTTTGCTTCGCAAAATGCTTGTTGGGAATCCCCAAACCCTTTGTGATCTGCATCGTACCGCTGCAGGCTGCGCGTTCCTGCCGAACGCTTTTTGATGGAGTTCATGATTCAGTGGTATATTCGCTGGGCACAGACCCACTTAAAAGAAAAAGTGCCGACAATGATTTTGTCAGCACCCACTGTAACCTATTTACTTCTCTTTGATGTACGGTATGTTATCGATATATGCGTTCAAAATATCGGTTGCGGCTTTCTTCTGCCCCGGTGTAAGACGGCTCAGCTTCCGGTTCAGCTCATCATCTGCCACATAAGATGCTGGGGCTGCGGAGTCCCGGATCAGCACATCTGCGGGAACATCCAATGCTTCAACGATCCGGATGAAAGTGTCCAGACTTGGCGTCTTCACTCCACGTTCCAAATCACCCACATAGTTTACAGACAGATCTGCTTTCTCGGCCAGTTTATCCATTGTCCAGCCTTTTTTCCTGCGTTGTTCTCTGATTCGTTGGCCTAAAAGTGTTTTCATAACATCCTCGCATTCTATTGGCGTTAGTTACACACCACTAGAATAAAGGCCGTGTATTTCTTTATACATAATCAGTTGGCGTTTGTTTAACTCTATTAGCGTTTGTTTCGGACAGAAAATTTTAGAGCATTTCTTTATTCAAATCATCAATGGCCTTTTTGAACCGGGCATGCTACAATAGCAATGTTGTGCAATGCACATCAAACAAGAATAAAAGGAGCTGCCGAACGTGGATTCAATCTACCTGCTGCCCGGTGAAGAACGCTGTGTCAATTTCAGAGATTCCGATGGCATCCCAAAGGTACACTACACATATTGTTCTTTGCACGGCAGACTTTTCAACTGCACCTGCCGCTCAAAGGACGAAGCGCAGCGGTTATGTGAGGATTGGCTCGTCACGCAGGACCGCTGCTATATAAACTAAAAAAGCCACCGAGGATTCTTTCCCAAAACGGATTGGGATCGAATCCTCGGTGACTTTCGTTTTATCGGGTCTGCTGCTGTTCCTGTTCGCTCCTGTTGCCTGCAAAAAACATTTCTACGTTTTTCTGTGCCTTCATCAGCTTCTGCATCCTTTCTCGTGCTTTCCGATAGCTCGGATATTCTGCTTTTTTCTTTTTCAGAAGCTCAACATATTCGATGCTCAGTTCTTTTACCTTCGGAAGTTTTTTCAGCCCAGCCTCATCGAAAGCCGCTTTGGCCGCCTTGTGCAACGCAATGCTCTCCCGATTTGCTTCCAAGAATCGCTTGCTGTATCCTGCTTTCCGATAGGCCTCATAGATGGACCTTGTTTTGGCATAGTTGATAATGTGCGTTTTCATTACCGCAATTTCTGCCATCCGCGCTTCCGCAGCTTTGATGGAGTCTCCCAGTTCGTGATAGCGCATCGTTGCAGCACGCACCTGTTCTTCCATTTCATCCATGCTCCCGATTTTGTTTTCCTGCAGAAAAATCAGCGTCTTGGACATCTCCTTCAGGTTGTACCGCTTCGCCCATCGCGCATAGCCGTCTCCCTTTCCTTCAGCCAATTTTGCCTGAATATCCACCAACATCTGAAATTTCTGTTCCTGCACCGGATGTTTTTTCCGCGAGCAATGCTCTGCTTCTCCGGCGAGGACCGCTTTTAATTCTTCCTCACTGTATCCCGCCCCCAAAGTCCGAAACCGGATGAATCGTTTTTGCCGTACACCTTTCACCGATGTGAATTTTCCGCGCTTGACCTCATATCCCTGCTGTTCCAGGTTTTTCAAAAATTCTTCGTAACTGCCCGGCTTGTCCGCAAGGATGCTGTCAATCACACCGCACAATTGATCGCGGTTGCTTTCTTTTGGCGGGTAAAGTACACGCTTCTGCCGCTCCCGGTAGGGCTTTATTTCAATCACAGACAGGCTGTGCTCCAAGCAAATCAGGTCACTCAGCCGCTGCACGGCCAACCCCGACAGCAAAAAGTCCCGGAATTTACGGCTGCAGTCCAGAGCCGTAGAGTTATAGATAATGTGATTGTGAATATGCTCCCGGTCGGTGTGCGTAGCAACCAGAAAAGCATACTTGCCTTTTGTAAAGCGCATCGCCAACTCATAACCTACTTTGTTGGCTTCTTCAGCAGTGACTTCTCCGGGTTTGAAGGACTGCCGAATTTGATATGCAATCACGTCACTTTTCTGTCTGCGCCCGGTAACAAGTTCGTACTGTCGCTTGGACAGCATAAATTCTTCGTCTACAGTCAAGGGGCTGCATTTATAACTGCTTACAAGCTGCCCCTGCTCCGTTTTATCCGGGTTTTGTGCATAGTCGGTGCGGCTTTTCAAGCAAGCCGCAACAGACTTCCCCTTGTTTTTATGCAGCGCAATCAGCCGTGTTGCGGCCACCTCAAACCACCCCCATAAAGAAAAAGCCGCCCGAAGGCGGCACATCATCCATCAGGATTGACGGAACAACTTTTCAAAATCAGCGGCACCGGCCAGATACATTGCCTGATATCGTACGCTTTCCAGCTCGTTGCAGATCTCATCCAGCTGAAGATACTGCTTCCATGCTGCTTCGCCCACCATTTTCCGGTGTGCGTCTTCCGCTTCCAGTTTTTTCTGCAGGAGTTCGTGATACCGTGCATTGCTTCCCAATTCATCCCGAAAAAGCGTTGCCTCACGGTCATTGAAATAATCCAGCATTTTATCTTTATCCATCGCTTCCTCCATTACAGTTCCGTAAGCCATTCGCTGAATCGCTCGACGGCTTCCACAATCGCCGTTCCTGCCACGATGAGCAAAAAGCACCCGAACTCTGCCACAAAAAGGATCAGGAACTGCGTCCATTCCCTACAATAAAGAGTATAAAGTCCGCAGCCAAAAATATACAGCATCGGCAGCGCAAGCACAAATGCCGACAGATTCAATGTCAATTTCAGCATCAGCGCAAGGAAAGCCGTAAGCAGCGAAAACGGAAGAATGACCATCTTAAAAATGAACCTCATATCGAGCACCTGCCTTTCGCCCTTATTATAAAGGTATCTCCGCATCCATTGCAAGGATGTCAATCGATATGTAATCCGCAGCTCCTCTCTGCGGAAAAAAGTTAAAGTTCAGACAGTTTGGAAAGAATCTGTTTTCCGATGCCAATCAGCTCGTCCAGCCGATGCCGCAAATCTTCAATGTCTGCAGCATAAAGCTGATTGCTTTCATTCACACGTTTTGCCACCTGATTCAGATTGTTGCTGCAATTCTGAAGCAGGTACGACATCCGGCGCAGCTGCGGCAGGTCAAGGTTCAGACAATAACCATCCAATGCCATTTTGCGGATATACGCACTCAGACTGCGGATGCCCATGCCATACATCTTTTCGTAAATCCGATTCTTTTCGGTTTTTGTGATGCGCAGGATCAGAATCTCGTCCCTCTTTTCTCTCATCGGGCATCACCATCCCGGTCCGAGTAGCTGCGGAACGGCTTGACCGGTTCCTCCTTATCCGACTTTTCGTTCAGGGCGGCCAGCACGGAAGGGCGCGCAGATTCCTCATCCGGCGTTTCTTCCATCTCCGGCTCGTGATGTTTTTCGTCCACATCCAGCTGTGCATTCAGTTCAGCCAGCCGTACAGATTTTTGTGCCAGTTCTTCTTCCTGCGGAAAGGGCTTTTCCACTTCTGCCTGTGCCGCCGTCTGCTGCTGTAGCAGATTCTCCAGTCGGTTTTCTGCATTGGCAATGCGTTCGTCAAAACCGGCCAGCAGGTTGTCCAGTCGGGTGATATTGCCGTGCGGGTCGGCACCAAGTGCCACCGGATAAATCGCCTTGCCTTTCAGCACCGCCTGCTGCTCGTTCCGGACCGGCTCATAGCGCACCGAAAGCTCAAAGCCGCGGTACTCGCCCAGCACAACAGGCTCTGTGTCGGGAAGTTCTTTTGCCGCCAGAATCAACCGTTCACCGGCAGTCTTTTTGTCATCGAACATCATGCCCTTGATGGTCATCCCGCAGAAGTTTTCCTTGTCCTGCGAATGGGCCGCAGCCGTTTCCGCATCGGTTTTCAGTGCGGAAATATGCGCTCTCTGCTGCTGAATATCTGCCGGGAACTGCGTCAGCAATTTGTCTTCCAGACGATATTTCTGGCTCTGATGGTCAGCTTTCAGGACTTTCAGTTTAGCCACCTGCACATCAAGGTCCATCTTTTCCTTAATCAGCGGGTTTCCGGCACACAGCGCCTTGACTTCGGCGTAAGAGAGCGCCTGCTCATCCACATCATCGCAGGAACGCACCGGGGATTTGCTGGTCATAATCTGCGAGATAAATCGCTGTTTATTTTCCAGTGTCTGCCAAAGGTACGCGTCAAAAGTTCCTTCCGTGACGTAGTTGAACACCTCCACCTCTTTGTTGCGGTTTCCCTGCCGGATGATACGGCCGTTGCGCTGAGTCATATCACTGGGTTTCCAGCCGACATCCAGATGATGAACCGCCACAAGCCGGTCCTGCACATTGGTGCCTGCACCCATTTTTGCAGTGCTGCCCAGCAGAATCCGCACATCGCCGGAGCGCACTTTGGAGAACAGTGCCGCCTTTTTTGCTTCAGTGTCCGCCGAATGGATAAAGGCCACCTCACTTTCCGGCACGCCTGCGGCCAGCAACTTCGTTTTGATGTCATCATAAACATTGAACTGCCCATCGTTTTTCGGGGTAGAAAGATCACAGAACAGCAGCTGCGTCAGTTTCTGCTCCCTGCCGTCCTCCCAGATTTGCAGCACATTCCGCACACAGGCGTTCAGTTTGCTGGCAGGGTCATCGGGCAGCAGCGGATTCATCAGCCTCTGGTCAAGGCCGATTTTCCGGCCGTCATTCGTGATGCAGAGCATGTTGTCCTCGGACGCATCCACAGTACCGGAATGCACCTTGGCTGCACGCTCACTCAGATTCTGCACCATTTCTTTCTGGATGTCAGACGGCTTTACAACCACCGTTTCAAACTTTGCTTCCGGCACCGGCAGATGCAGCTGGTCGCTGGTCTTGATGTCGGCCACTTCCTTGAACATCGCCATCAACTCCGGAAGGTTGAAAAACTTGGCAAACCGGGTGCGTGCACGGTAGCCCGTGCCCTCGGGCTGGACTTCGTCAAGATGTTTTCGGTAATTTTTCTAAATTCATCAGGTTGTCCGCAAGGAAGCCCCTTGTGACCTCATGTCTGCACATATCCTTGAACATCTTTTCAATCGGCTTTTTGGCGGTTTCGGACTGCTTCACACACACAATAAAGGTGGTCTTGCCAATCTGCACCGAATAACTCGAATTCTGATTTTCCATTGAATCTCTCCTTTTATCGTCATTTTCCGAATTTAGCTGGCAGACTGGCAACTGTGGGTGTACCATGATTTTCTTGCCAGCCAAAATTTTCTGCCAGTCAAACGGCTCATTCCATCCAAAAGACCTTTTTGCGGCCTTCCACGATCTTGCTTTTCAGGGCATCGCCCAGTTCACGTTTGGCATCCCGGACAGTTCGGCCGGGAATGCCCCTTGGAGACGCTGCAATAAACAAACAGCGGCCCCGCAGACCTTTTTCAAAGTCTGCGGGGCCTTGTGCTGTGGGGCTATTTTACCTGCACGGTCATGGTTCGGTCACTGCCCGGTAGCCGCAGATGACGCGCCACTTGGCAACGCCCTTGTCCGGCTTAAAGCTGCCGTCGGCGCGGGCTTTCAGGTAGCCCTGCTCGATGGCCCACTGGGCGGCTTGGGCCAGCTCCGGGTCGGCTACGTCCGCAAAGGCGGGCAGAGCGGCCGGGGCCGGGCGGCCTGCGGTGTTCCAGAGGAGCATTGCCAGCTCGGCGCGGGTATGGGGCACGGCCACCCCTGTGGGCAGGAGCTGGTCAAGGATGAGCTCCGTGCCCACCTGATAGGCCACGACGCCCACCACGCCCACGACTGCGACGCCCGCCAGAAGGGTGCCGAAGCCGTCTCCGCCGTCTGGGCTGCCCTCGCCGCTCTCGGCGGTGCGCCAATGGCCATAGAAGGTCACGTCCCGGTCGAGGTTGCCCACATGGTCCGCGCCCGGGCCCATGTAGTAGGGGCTATCCTCCAAGCGGGTGCCGTCTTCGAGGAACCAGCCCTCAAAGAGGCGAGCCTCCTCCTCGCTGCTGGTGATCGGACCGGGAATCTGCATGGTCGCCACCGGGTCATCCCCCGAGCGGACGACCCAGTAGGCAAGATAGCTTTCCTGTGGGTCCGGGTCCACATCCGTCAGTTCCAGATAGTCCTGGTTCCGTCCTATGGCAGCAGTAAAGTTTTCAAAATTTTCGTTCACGTTGATCTCCGTATACGCGTCGTCCGCACCGGTGCGATACCAGAACTTGCTTACGTCATTTCCGATGCTCAGTCTCCCCTGGACGATGTTATTGCCGTCGCCGTTTTCCGCCACAATCATAAGCAGATGGCCGCCGTTGTATGTCAGAAGACAGTCCTTCCCAATGTACCGATCCGCATGGATCTCCAGCTCGCTGCCAGGGTTCATGGTAGTGGAATTGGCGATGCCGTAGGTTGCTCCCTGGAACTGTGCTCCTGTGATGTTCACGGTGCCATCGATCTGGACGTTTCCTCCGGCGATGCCCGTATGAAAATCTTTCAGCGTGATCGTGGTCCCGGCTGTGATCGTTGTTCCTGTGTCTCCGCCCAAAATTCCTTTCGGCTTAGTATCCGAATATCTCCCCAGATCGGCATAGGTGAGATCGTATTCTCCCCCGGCGATCTCTTTTGCTTCCTCAATGCCGTTGCCTTTCGTCCTGCCCGTCACCTTGCCGTTTGCCACCAGCCTCAGATTTTTTTCACTGAGGGCTTTGACCAGCGGGACCGTTCCAAAATCCGCAACTCCAACGGTGGTCAGCGTCACGTCTCCGTGAAAGGTCAAAAGGCCATGGTCATAGGATACCTCACCCTGAATGCAGCTCACATTCTCACCATCGACCCGTCCGACATACTCCGGATACAGAAACACACTTGTCACACTGCAAGCTGCTCCGATCGTCGAGCTGCCCGCCAGTGCCAGCGGGGCCGCGAGGTTCAGCGCGAGGGCTGCGGAAAGCACCCCGGCGAGGAATTTCTTCCATCTTCGTTTCATTGCAAAAGCCTCCTTTTTTCACCCAATTTTGTTGCAGGAAAAAAGCTCCACGGTTCACTTTTAGGATACCGTGGAGCTTTGGTTTTTGCTATTAACCCGGGGTTAGTTTTTGGTTAATTCCGGGGGGCGTTTTTCTGGTACCACTCGGCCAAGCGGGCGCGGCGGGTGCGGGGGTCGCCGCCCATATCCAGCTTTGCGTACAGCTGGTTGATGTACTGCTTCACCGTGCCCTCAGAGAGGTAGAGGGCGGCAGCGATCTCCTTGTTGGTGCACCGCCCGGCCACCAGACGGGCCAGCTCCCGGTCGCGGTCGGTCAGGGGCAGCTCCGG
>OODM01000281.1_pt1 | contig 39138 bp, 35 predicted proteins | sample 1671471 | NCBI WGS metagenome assembly OODM01 (sample SAMN06348160, study PRJEB24527) | human gut metagenome | biome: human gut; feature: ankylosing spondylitis patient; material: feces | host: Homo sapiens | place: China | collected 2015-10 | reverse complement strand
CCCCAACGGTGCCTGCCTGCAGCTGGGCATCGGCGGTATGCCCAACGCCATCGGCAGCCTCATCGCCCAGAGCGATTTGAAGGACCTGGGCGTCCACACCGAGATGTATGTTGACGCTTTCGTGGACATCGCCAAGGCCGGCAAGATCACCGGCGCACACAAGCAGCTGGACAAGGGCCGTCAGGTCTACGCCTTCGGTGCCGGCACCCAGAAGATGTACGACTACCTCAACAACAACCCCGAGTGCATGTCTGCTCCCGTCGATTACACCAACGATATCCGCAGCATCTCCGCACTGGACAACTTCATCTCCATCAACAATGCGGTGGACATCGACCTGTTCGGCCAGGTGAATGCGGAGAGCGCCGGCGTCAAGCACATTTCCGGTGCAGGCGGCCAGCTGGACTTCGTGCTGGGCGCATACCTTTCCAAGGGTGGCAAGAGCTTCATCTGCCTGTCTTCTACCTTCTTTAATAAGAAGACCGGTCAGCTTGAGAGCCGCATCCGTCCCACGCTGGAAAACGGCAGCATCATCACCGATACCCGCGCCAATCTGCATTACCTCTGCACTGAATACGGCTGCGTCAACCTCAAGGGTCTGACCACCTGGGAGAAGGCCGAAGCCCTCATCAATGTGGCACACCCCGACTTCCGCGAGGAGCTTATCAAAGAGGCCGAGAAGATGCACATCTGGCGCCGCAGCAACAAAATCTAAACATCGCCGTACCGGCTCCTGCCGTCTGCGGCAGGAATGGAGTCACACATGATGGACAAAAAACCGCACATCAAGCCCTATGTCTACGGAATGCTCGCGGGCTTTGGTGCGATAAGTCTAAGCATCCTGTTCTTCTTCTTCATCTACCGCTTCGACGGGTTCGGCGACGCGGTCTCCAAGGTGACCGGCATCCTGATGCCCTTCATCTATGGTGCCGTCATCGCCTATCTGCTCAAGCCGGTGTGCAACACCATTGAGGGCTTTCTGCATCGCATCTTCCCCGAAAAGCTCCACAGCATGGCCAATATGCTTGCCATTGCGGCGACGCTGCTGTTCGGTGTGCTGGTGGTCTATGCCCTCGTGATGATGGTGGTGCCGCAGCTCATTACGAGCGTCACCTCCCTCTACTACACCGCGCAGACCAGCATCACCCGGTTCATGCGGTGGGTGAACACACAGGAAATCTTCTTGGATAATGAGACACTGATGGGCTATTTCAACAATGCCTACGATGCCATTGCTGACAACCTGACCACTCTGCGCACCACCCTGCTCCCCTCGCTGCAGAATATACAAGGCATCCTGAGCGGTGTGGGCGTCGGCGTCATGAGTGTGGTGACCTGGTTCAAGAATCTGCTCATCGGCCTTATCGTCGCTGTTTACCTGCTGGCCAGCCGCAAAAAGTTCGCCAAGCAGGCCAAGATGATCCTCTACAGCGTCGTCAAGCCCCGCTGGGCGCAGCTCATCCAGGAGGAAGTCCTCTACGCAGACAAGATGTTCGGCGGCTTCATCAACGGCAAGATCATGGACTCCGCCATCATTGGCGTGCTCTGCTACTTTGCCTGCATCATCTTCAAGTTCCCGAGCGCGCTGCTGGTGTCGGTCATCATCGGCGTCACCAATGTCATCCCCTTCTTTGGCCCCTTCATCGGTGCCGTGCCTGCAACGCTGCTCATCCTCATCCAGAGCCCCATCAAGGCCATCTGGTTCGTGCTCTTCGTGCTGGTGCTCCAGCAGCTGGACGGCAATGTCATCGGCCCGAAGATCCTGGGCAACACCACCGGCCTTTCGAGCTTCTGGGTGCTCTTCTCCATCCTGCTGTTCGGCGGTCTGTGGGGCTTCGTGGGCATGATCGTGGGCGTGCCGCTGTTCGCCGTCATCTATGACGTCATCAAGAAGCTGGTCTTCCACGGCCTGCGCCGCAACGGCCAGCTCGACCAGATGACCGTCTACCACGACGAGTTCGGCGATCCCGGCGACCCGGCTCCCGCACCTGTAGAAGATGAAGGGACGGAAACCGAAATCGTCATTGATTCCGGCGAAGAATAAAATAACAAGATAAAGCCCCCATCCTCCCGGCTGCCTCAGCCGGTGAAGATGGGGGCTTTTCTGCGCATTTTTATCTTTGAAAGACCGATAAAGTCATTTCGCTTGAGCAGTGGAATGAGCCGGTTCCCAGTCCTTGTAATTCTCGTACCGGCTCTCCCTGAGGGTGACGTGCGACCAGATCTCGTCGGCTACAGGCTGCCAGTCGGCAGCATATGCACCGCATTTGTCGCAGAGATGGTCTACGCTCTCGGGCGACTGCAAGTCGGTACTGTGAGCACCGGTGTCATGCACCATCTGGCGCAGAAGCTCGGGGTTTTCCAGCATCGGGCAGGGACGCAGATGGTTTTTATTGAAGGGCTGGCCGTTGTGGTAGGCCATGAAGAGCGGGCTGCGGAGAATATCGAGGATGCTGCTGTCGTGGATGTTGGCATTGGAATAGTGGATAAAGACGCACGGCTCTGCATCGCCCGCCGAATTGATATGAAAATAGTTGCGTCCGCCTGCGATGCATCCGCCCACAAACTCGCCATCGTTCTGGAAGTCCATCGGATAAAACGGAATATCGCTCTTTTCCGAGCGGAGATACCGGATGCGCTCGATCATGTACTTGCGCTGAGCAGGCGTGGGCATCAGCTCTGGCGCAGCCTCGTTGCCCACCGGCATATAGTGGAAGTAGAATCCGAAGTGCGCGCCCTTGTCACAGAGCATCCGCATAAAGTGGTCGCTGGTGACGGCTTCGAGATTGTCTCTGGTATAGCAGATGGAAGTGCCAAAAAGGATCCCGTGGGCCTTGAGCAAGTCCATCGCATTCATGACAGCGGCATAGTGGCCGTCGCCCCGCCGGGCATCATTGGTAGAGGGAGTTCCCTCGATCGAGAGCATGAAGGCGATATTGCCCAGTTTTACGACCTCTTCACAGAACGGCTCATCGATGAGGGTCGAGTTCGTGTAAATCGCAAACTGCACGTCGTTGTGCTTTTTTGCCAGACGGAGAATATCCGCCTTCCGCACCAGAGGCTCGCCGCCGGTGAGCATATAGAGATAGACCCCCAGCTCCTTGCCCTCGGTGATGATCTTGTCCATATCCTCAAAGCTGAGGTTGTTTTTGTGGCCGTACTCGCCCGCCCAGCACCCCACGCAGTGCATATTGCAAGCCGAAGTGGGGTCGAACAGGATCAGCCACGGGATATTGCAGTGGTACTTTGTGCGATTCTCGCGGATGGTCTTTGTCCCCCGGAAGAACGCCTCATAGCCAAGGTTGAGCGCCGTGGTGCGTGCCACGCTGGGCGCGGTCTGGTCGAGCACACAGTTGATGAGCTTCGACCACTTGCTGTCCGCATCGGTCAGTACTGCGCGGGCGTGCTCATACGTCTCCTCGCTGAACGAGTCGCCATAGAACTGCTTGGCGACGTCCACCATCTCGGCAAACGTCTTCTGACGGTCTTTGCTGACATGAGCCAGTGCCACATCCACCATCGTTCCGACAGCGGCACGCTGTACCTTATGGTTCAACGACTCCAACGCAATACTCATAAAAGTCTGCCTCCTTATGTGGGTCTTTGCCAGCCCTTTGTTTTGACAATACTTTAACATTTTTCCGACAAAGGTTCTATAAACAACAAAAGCAGGGTGATAGTTTTTCTATCATCCTGCTCTGCTTGTTCAAATTTTTATCAGTCGTCGGTTTTTGATGCTCTGCCGTCGGTGCTGAAGCGCAGCAGCGCCCGCTCCAAATCACCGTGCATCATAGTGTTGAACCGTTCGGCCATGATGGCTGGTTCGGTCTTCATATCTCGGCGTATCCATTCCAGCACCATGCCCACAAAGCCATACTTATAAAAATCAATGATGAACTGCTTGTCCTCTTCCTGCACCGGGATGTTTTCACGCTCTATAAACATTCGCAGCAGAGGGTCAAGCATTTTATAGAGGTACTGCTCCACCTGTTCCCGGCTGATGGAGCGGTAGACATTCAGCACCAGCACCCGGTTGGCCTGCACCTTTTCCAGCATATCGCGGAAGGCGTCGCTCCACGTCTCAAAGTCCTGATGGCCTTCCAGTGCCTCTGTGGCATCCTCCACCAGGATCCAGTCCACCAAGTCGTAAATATCTTTGAAATGGTAGTAAAAGGTCATGCGGTTCACACCGCAGTCCTCGGTAATGTCGTTTATCGTTATCTTATTCAGCGGCTTGCGGAGCAGCAGCTTTTTGAGCGATGCTTCCAGCGCGCGTTTTGTCGTCTGTGCCACGAGAATGCCCATCCTTTCGCGTTTGCCCCGTTCTGTGCGGAGTTTCCCAACTTCTATCTATTATGATACCTCATCTGCCCGTGCAGGTGCAAGCACCTTTTTCGACTTTTTCATGAACTTTTTATGTTTTCTTAAGATTTGGACAGCAAAAAAGCCTGCTCCGCCGCAGCGCGTCTATCAGGAGCTTTCCGAAAAGCTTTGACATTTTCCGGCTCTCCTCTTGATTTCTCCCCCGGCCCTGCTTACAATGGAGACACAGAGGAGGCATCTCCCCTGTTCTTTTGATTGGGAAAGAGGTTTTTCTTATGCTGAATACCATCGGATTCTTAGGCTGCGGCAACATGGGCGGAGCCATCGCCCGGGCTGTCTGCAAGGCGGCAGACCCGCAGAACGTCTGGCTCGCCAACCGCACCGCCGCCAAGGCAGAGGCTCTGGCCGCTGAACTGGGCTGCAACACCACCATCAACGACGAGGTGGCAGGCCGCTGCGACCTCATCTTCTTAGCCGTCAAACCCCAGATGATGGAGGAGCTGCTGGCACCGCTCCGCTTCACGCTGGCCGAACGGCCCAGCCGCTTCGTGCTGTGCAGCATGGCGGCGGGCCTGTCCATCGCCCGCATTCAGGAGATGGCGGGCGGCGACTACCCCGTCATCCGCATCATGCCCAACACGCCCGCTTCGGTAGGGGCCGGTATGATACAGTACTGCACCTCCAACGTCACCGCCGAGGAAGAGGCCGAGTTCCTGAAGCTGATGGCCCCCGCCGGGCGGCTGGATGCTGTGCCGGAGGGCCTCATCGACGCGGCCAGCTGCGTGTCCGGCTGCGGCCCGGCCTGGGTGTATCAGTTCATCGAGGCGCTGGCCGACGGCGGCGTGGCCTGCGGCCTGCCCCGTGCCAAGGCGCAGGAGTACGCCGCCCAGATGGTCCTGGGCAGTGCGAAGCTGGTGCTTGAGAGCGGCCAGCATCCCGGCGCACTCAAGGACGCCGTGTGCAGCCCTGGCGGCAGCACCATCCAGGGCGTGCGGGTGCTGGAAGAAAAGGGCCTGCGGGGCGCGGTGATGGACGCCGTCATCGCCTCCTACAACAAGACAAAAGAGATGGGAAAGGGTTGATCTATGCGCATCGTAGTCAAAGTCGGCACCTCCACACTGGCCCACTCCACCGGACGGCTGAACATCCGCCACACCGAAGAGCTGGTGAAAGTGCTCAGCGATTTGAAGAACGCCGGACATGAGGTCATCCTCGTGTCGTCGGGTGCCATCGGCATGGGTGTGGGCAAGCTGTCGCTTTCCGCCCGCCCTACCGATATGTCCTCCAAGCAGGCTTGTGCCGCCGTGGGTCAGTGTGAGCTGATGTACACCTACGACCGGCTGTTCAGCGCCTACGACCACACGGTGGCGCAGATTTTGCTCACCGGTGTGGACATCGAGCACGCCAGCCGCCGCGAGAACATTCAGAACACCCTCACCCGCCTGCTGGAGCTGGGCGCACTGCCCATCATCAACGAGAACGACACCGTCGCCACCGACGAGATCACCTCCATCGGCGACAATGACACCCTCGCCGCCATCGTCACCTGCTGCATCAAAGCTGATCTGCTGGTGCTGCTGAGCGACATCGACGGCCTCTACACTGCCAACCCCCACACCCACCCGGACGCAAAGCTCATCCCGCTGGTGGAGGACATCACGCCCGAGGTGATGGCGCTGGCCGACGGAGCCGGTTCGGCGCTGGGTACCGGCGGAATGTCCACCAAACTCCGGGCCGCCCGGATGGTGACCTCCAGCGGAGCTGACATGGTCATCGCGAACGGCGCCCACCCCGAACTGCTCTATGACATCGCCGAGGGCCGTGCCGCAGGCACCCGCTTTGCGGCCCACAGACAGGAGGCATAACATGACCACACAGGAGATTCTGGAAGCCGCCCGCGGGGCCAAGACTGCCGTTGCCCTTTCGGACAGCGGCACTCGTGATTCTGCCCTCTACGGAATGGCCGACGCCCTCTGCGCCCCTGAGTCCATGGACGCCATCCTCGCCGCCAACGCCGAGGACATGGCCGCCGCCAAGGGCCGCATCAGCGACGTCATGCTGGACCGCCTCGCCCTGACGCCCCAGCGCATCGAGGCCATGGCCAAGGGCATCCGGGACGTTGCCGCCCTGCCTGACCCGGTGGGTCGGGTGCTGAGCCACATCGAGCGTCCCAACGGCCTCGTCATCGAGAAGACTGCCGTGCCGATGGGCGTCATCGCCATCATCTACGAGAGCCGCCCCAACGTCACCAGCGACACTGCCGCCCTCGCCATCAAGAGCGGCAATGCCTGCATCCTCCGCTGCGGCAAAGAGGCGTGGCGCTCGGCCAATGCCATCGTGACCACCCTGCGGCAGGGACTTCGGGCAGCAGGTCTGCCCGAGACGGCAGTCTGCCTCATTGAGGACACTACCCATGCCTCGGCCAACGCCCTGATGACCGCCGTCGGCTATGTGGACCTGCTCATCCCGCGCGGCGGGGCCGGACTTATCCGTGCCTGCGTCGAGAATGCGAAAGTCCCCTGCATCCAGACCGGCACCGGCATCTGCCACATCTTCGTGGACGACACCGCCGACCAGACCAAGGCGCTGGACATCATCGAGAACGCCAAGGCCAGCCGCCCCAGTGTCTGCAACGCCGAGGAAGTCTGCCTCGTCCACAGCGCCATTGCGAGCGAGTTCCTGCCGAAGCTGGCCCAGCGCCTCGGCCCCGACCGCACCGCCAAGGGGCTGCACCCGGTGGAGCTGCGGCTGGACGAGCGTGCCGCCGCTCTCATCCCCGGCACCCCCGCCGGGCCGAAGGATTTCGACACCGAGTTCCTCGACTACATCCTTGCGGTGAAAATCGTGGACAGCGTGGAGGAATCCATCGCCCACATCGCGGCTCACTCCACCGGCCACAGCGAAGCCATTCTGACCCGGACTGACGCCCACGCTGCCCTCTTCACGGCGGCAGTGGACAGTGCCGCCGTCTACGTCAACTGCTCCACCCGCTTCACCGACGGCGGAGAGTTCGGCCTTGGCTGTGAGATGGGCATCTCCACCCAGAAGCTCCACGCCCGGGGACCCATGGGCCTCGGCGAGCTGTGCAGCTACAAGTACATCATCCACGGCAACGGCCAGACCCGGTAATTTTCGGATTTTTCCGGGATAGCGCACCGCCGTGGCAAAAATTTTCTCCACAGGCCGGAGCCAAATGCCCCGGCCTGTATTTTTGTTTCCTCGAGATGGACCGTTTTTCTTTCAAGCACACTTTTGGCTGAAAAAGTTTTGCAAATACATCCGAGAATAATTCCTTGTATCCAAATTTTCTCCATTCTCCACAAAGCTATAGTCATACTTTTGCCATTTTATCTTGCAAAAATCACAACAAACCTCTTGACATACGGGCCTTCTACGGGTTAAATTTAAAATGAGGGTGTGGTTCGACACAATCTCACTGGTTTAGTCTGTTTATCGAGAATTGTTCTCCGCAAGACTTCAACTTTTCAGGCCGTTTTACTGCGGAGAGCACTCTTCCGAGCATATCCGCCCACTCACAACACTATACTTGGAATGAAGGAGAGAGCGTTATGACGATTGCTATTCTTGCACATGACTCCCGCAAAGAGCTGGCGCTGCAGTTCTGCACAGCTTATAGCGGCATCCTATCCCGCAACACAGTCATTGCCACCGGCACCACCGGTCGGATGCTGGCGCAGGCCACCGGCCTGCCCGTACACTGCTACCTCTCCGGGAAGCTGGGCGGCATCCAGCAGATCTCGGCCCGGGTGGCCTGCGACGAAGTAGACCTCGTGCTCTTCTTCCGCGACCCGCTCAAGGCCGAGAACGGCAGCAGCAGCGAGCAGAACCTGCTGCGGCTGTGCGATATGCACAGTGTGCCGATCTCTACCAACATCGCCACCGCCGAAGTGCTGCTGCGCGGCCTCGACCAGGGCGACCTTGACTACCGTGAGGGCATCCATCCCGACATCGTGGAGCCGCTGCCCGTCCATCGGGCCGTGTGCTGAGCCTGTTTTTAAGACTTTTCCGCCATTTGTGGTTTTGTGTATAGAGGGTTTTCGACAAAAAAAGACACCGCAGAAGCTTTCACACTTCTGCGGTGTCTTTTTATCTTATGCGCTCAGGTACCACTGAGGGATAACTTATTCCAGACCGCCCATCTGCTTGATTGCCTTGATGGCGTAGGTCAGGGTGCGGCCCATAGCCACGCCTGCCATCAGGCAGGGATAGTTGTTGGCGAAGAAGGAGCCGGACATATCGCCGGTGACATACAGGCCGGGCATCGGCTTGTTGTCGTTGTCCAGAGCCTGACCCTTGTCGTTGATGGCGATGCCCTGCTCGGTGGTCAGCAGAGAGGCACCCAGCCAGCAGCCGTAGAAGGGAGCGGTGCGGATGGCGCTCAGACGGTAAGCGGGCTTGCCGAAGTCCTCGTCGTTCTGTTTGTCGTACAGCTCGTTGTAACGCTCAATGGTAGCGAGGAAGGTGTCCTTGGCCTCACCGGTGAAGCCCAGCTTGTCGGCCAGCTCTTCGATGGTGTCGCAGACGAACAGGGTGCCAGCTGCAACAGCCTCATCGACCTTGCCCTGGAAATACTTCTCGCCGCCGTTGCGGGTCTGGGCAGAGCAGCCGATGGTGTGGAAGCGCTTTGCATCCTCCAGAACATTGGCGTCGCAGATCTGTGCGTAGACACGACCCGGCTGATGAGCAGCAGCGTAAACAATATCGTTGTAGGGGCTGCTCTCGTTGGCGAAACGCTCACCGTTGCGGTTGACCTTCAGGAAAGGCTGAGTGCCGGGGTTGTACTGGCGGATGGGGCCGGGGAAGGCCTTGCCGCCGAAAGCGGAGTCGCTTGCCACATAACCGCCGTCCACGCCGGGAGCCACGATGCCGCGGTCGAACAGCATGGGAGCAGCTTCCTTGTCGAGGTTTGCACCGGCCCAGACAGCGGCACGGATGCCGTAGCCCTTATCGGCCGGAGAGTAGGAGCAGGCGGTGGTGACGGAGGTGCCCAGCGGATCCAGTTGCTCCATCATGTAGGGGTTGCCGGGGAAGCCGCCGCAGGCCAGCAGAACGCCCTTATTGGCGTTGTAGCGGATGAAGTGGTCATCCTCGGTGCTCTGGGCGATGATGCCGGTGATTCGGCCAGTGGAGTCCTTCTCCAGCTTTGCCAGAGAGGTCTTGAAGTCAACATCGTAGCCCAGCTCACGGATGTAGTCCAGCAGCAGCTCGTTACGGGCTGCGCCGGAGCTGCGGTCATAGGTGTACTCGATCTCGGGGTACATATAGTCGGTGTTGTGCTCGGCGTTCTCGGCAGGCCACTTAGCCTCATCGCCGTAGGTGTAGACCATCTTGACACCGTACTTGTCTTCCATGATGGAGCGGATGAACTCGATCATCTCCCCGGACTCGTTGATCCAGGTCTTGACAACGCGCTGGTCGCACTTGCCGGAAGCGTAGCGGGAGATCTCGCTCAGCAGCTTTGCACGGTCCATCTTGATGCCCTGTGCCTGTGCGCCGAAGCCGTCCACAGCGCCGACCCAGTGACGGGTATCCTGCACGTTGCCGTTCTGCTCGATGACGCGGAAGTTCAGGCCGTGAGCAGCAGCGTAAGCAGCTGCGCCCATACCGCCGTTGCCTGCACCCACGATGAGAATGTCGGTGTCCACGGTCTCGGTGATGGCAGCCTCGTCGATGTCAGGCTCCTTGCCCAGCCAATCGTTTTCGTCACCGGTGGGCAGCTGGACGGAGGTCACAGTAGCTTCGCCCTTGGCCTGAGCGTAACAGCTCTTGGCAGCCTTCATGACAGCGTCGGAAGTGATGGTGGAGCCGGAAACGCCGTCGATCTCAGCAGAGCCTGCAGCCATCAGCTGCTCCCGCAGCTCGTCGGCAGCAGCAGCGCCGTAGGAAGCGGTCTCGCCGGAGGTATCGACCACAACGTCGGTCACAGCACTGTCGGAGAAGGTCATGGTGACCTTGACGGTAGAAGAGATGCCCTCAGCAGTACCCTCATAGGTGCCGGGGATGTAGGTACCGGCTGCACCGGAAGCAGCGGTGGAAGAGCTGGCAGCATTGCAGGCAGCCAGAGCACCGGCAGTCACACCAGACATGGCAGCTGCGGCAGCGATCTTCAGAAAACCTTTACGGGAGATCTTGTTCATTTTGCGTGGTTCCTTTCTTCGTGTCTTTTTCTTCTTCTCTATTCTTTCTCATAGCTCCGTGCGGCGGCAGACCTTCTTGCACTGCCGCCCACATCGTTCGATAATAATTTAACACAAATTCAAGGGTCTGTCTTTTAAGAATCCTTAAACTTTATAGCCATTTCTTAGTCAATTCTGGACATTCTTGTTAATTATTTGCTTAACAAGTCCAAAAAGAGTGCCGACCGCTTAAGTTTCCTTAAGAAGTCGGCGCTCTCATCAAAACGATTCTTAAACCTCGCCGCCGTCCGGCTGGAAGACATAGCCCTTGCCCCAGACATTTTTCAGGTAGACAGGCTTTGCCGGGTCGGGTTCTATCTTGCTGCGAAGGTTGTGGATATGTACCTGTACCGTCCGCACATCGCCGAGGCTTTCCTTGCCCCATATCTTCTGGTAGAGCTCGTTGGCCGTGAAGAAGGTGTTCGGGTAGCGGACGAAGAGGGTGAGGATGCGATATTCCATGTCGGCCAGATGGACGCTGCGGCCATCCTTCTCCACGCTGTGGCTGTTGGCATCCAGCGTGAAGGCCGAGCAGTGGTAGCCGTTGACGCTGGGCTCTGCGCCGTCCATCTGCACCCGGCGGATGTTGGCCATGATGCGGGCCAGCAGGATCTTGTTATTATAAGGCTTTGCCAGAAAGTCGTCGCCGCCCATTTCCAGCGCGTGGACGATGGTGTCGGTATCGTCCAGACAGGATGTGAAGATGATAGGGCAGTGGTGCCAGCTGCGCAGACGCTGGCAGAGGTCTACGCCGTTGGTGTCCGGGAGAAGGATGTCCATCAGGATGACATCGAACTTTTCCCGCGCATGGCTCAAAGCGTCGCCGCCCGTCTCTGCACAGACCACCTCAAAATTCTGCTGACTTTTCAGAAAATAGCATGTGGTGTCGCGGATCACGGGGTCATCTTCCACCAACAATACGCGGATCATCCTGTCAGCCCTCCCCTTTTTTCGCACGATTTGATATACTATAGTATACCTTATTTTTTGCATATCTACAAGGGGAGGCATCGCCATGAAGCAAAAATGGCCCATTCTGATTTTCTCCGCCCTGCTTACGGCCTTTATCGTGCTGGCCGGTATCTGGGGCAACGCACAGTTCGAGCATCTGCACAGCGGCAGCATGCTGACGGCGGAACACGCCGCCCAGGGTATCGCGCTGGACGGCTGGCGGCAGGAAGCCCCCGGCCAGTGGCACTTTACTTTCACTGTGGGGGAAGACATCCCGTCCCTCACCCTCTGCGTCACCAACACAGCGGTACCGCTGGCCCCTGAGAGCCTCACCAGCCTCGAGCGCTCGGGGGAGCTGTATGCACTGGACGTCACGCCCGGCGAGACGGTGGAGCTGGTGTTCACTTGCGGCCGCAGCCCCCAGACATGGCTGATGACTTCCGCCTTCGCCTCCCGGGCATTCCGCTTCCGCACCATGACTCAGCTCATCGCTCTGACGGCCTTTGTGACCATGGGGATGGTGTTGCTGGCGCTCTACCACTATAAGCACCTGCCGGAGCTGGGGTACTTTCTGCTCTACCTCGTCATTATGAGCGTCTGGGCGCTGATGGTCTTCTTCTTCCCGGCCATCCGGAACCGTCTGCTCCAGCGCATCCTCCGCTCCTTCTTCTCCCTCACTGTGCTGGCCTCGGCACTGCTGGCGGCAGGGCTGCTGGGGGTAAAACTGCCCCGCTCCGGGCGGGGGCTCCTTGCGCTTGCCGCCGGATGCGTCGTCTTCTTTGCGCTGTCCATGAGCAGCTATCCCCCGCTGCGGGTCGGGATGCTGGTAGCGGGCATGTGCCTCTGCCTTTATTACTTAATGGCCGCCGTGAACGCAGACCATGAAGGTGCCGCTCTGATGCTCCTGCCCGGTGCTGTCACCACCGGCTTCCGGGTCTGGGCGCTGATGCCCGGGCTGGACAGCGTGCTTTTTGTGGAGTCTGTCCCCTTCTACCTGCTGCGCTGCGCCCGCCTCTACGACCTTCCCTTTGCCATCGGCTGCATGGTGTTCGTCTGCCGGAGGTTCGCTCTCCTCTTCGACCGCACCGAGCAGCTGGCCCGGGAGCTGGACGCCCGGGTGGCAGAGCGGACAAAAGAGCTGACCGCCGAGACCGAGGCCCGCAAGAGCATGATGCTCAACATTTTTCACGACCTGCGCAGCCCTCTCTTCGCCGTCAGCGGCGGGCTGGAAACACTGGAATCGGCCCCCGAGGCCCTTCCGGCCTTGCTTCCGGCTCTGCGTCAGCGCATTGAATTCCTGCGGCGGCTGACGGAAGACCTCTTCCTCGCGGCAAAGCTCGAGCAGAAGCAGATCCTGCTCAACGAAGACCGCGCCGCCCTCAACGAAGAAGCCGCCGCCGTCTGCGCCGCCTGCCGGAGCGAGGCCGACCAGAAGGGCGTCGAACTCCATGTCAGCGCCAACACGCCTCTGCCTGTCTGGGGCGACAGCGTGCGGTTGCAGCAAATTATCCAGAACCTTGTCACCAACGCCATCCACTATACTCCCGCCGGGGGCAGCATCCATGTGGACTGCCGCGCCGAGGACGAAACGGCCTGTGTCAGCGTACAGGACACCGGCTGCGGCATCGCACCGGAAGACCAGAGCGCTGTCTTTGACCGATACTTCCATACCACCGCCGACAAAAAGCACGACTCCACCGGCCTCGGCCTGACCATCGCGCAGGAGCTGGCCCACCTCCACCACGGCGAGATCACATTGCAAAGTGAAGTCGGCAAGGGCAGCATTTTCACGCTGCGACTCCCCTTACTTACAGACTGAGAGGGCAAGGCCGCTGATAAGATCTATCTCTCTATAGAGAAAGAGGACATCACGCAAAAAATCGCATGATGTCCTCTTTTTTGTTATCGCAATTTTCAAAAATAGTGCCGGTCAAAACTGCATCTTTGCGATATGCTGTTTGAATGTTGCGCTAATTTCTTGACTTGCGATAAAAACGCAAACTGCTATATTTCAGCAGCTCCGTCAGCTTTGCCAGACGATGCACAGCCTCGTCCAGCACGTCGGTGCCGCGGGCAAAATGCATCCGGATGAGGTGGTTGACCGGCTCTTTGAAGAAGCTCGAACCGGGGACAGCCGCCATCATGGCCTCGGTGCCGCCGCAGGTGACGCAGATTTCCGTGTTGGGGTCCACCTCTTAGTCTCCCCTCGAGAGGGGAGCTGTCACCGAAGGTGACTGAGAGGTTCAGTCCTTAAAATACGCATTCTGCACAGCCAGCAGGACGCCTGCGCGGCTGGCGGCGAAGTTCAGGCCGCCCTGCAGGTAGCAGGTATACGGCTCACGCAGCGGGCCGTCGCAGGAAAGCTCGATGGTGCTGCCCTGGGTAAAGCTGCCGCTGGCCATGATGACCTCGTCGGTGTAGCCCGGTTCCGGAGAAGGTTCCGGGGCGGCGTAGCTGTCCACGGGGCTTGCGGCCTGAACTCCCCGGCAGAAGCCGATGAGGGCGTCCGCCGTACCGGCATCAAAGCAGGTGACGATGTCGTTGTGAGCCTCGCAGTAGCGCGGGATGGGCTTTTTGCCCACCAGTTCCAGCAGGCACTGGGCGTAGATGGCCGTCTTGATGGCTTCGCAGACCACGCCGGGGGCGTAGTAGAAGCCCAGATACATATCGCGGGGCGTCTCGAGGGTACAGCCCAGCTCCTTGCCGAGGCCGGGGGCGTTCAGGCGGTAGGCGCAGAGCTCCACGAGGTCTTTCCGACCTGCGATATAGCCGCCGGTGGGGGCAATGCCGCCGCCGGGGTTCTTGATGAGGCTGCCCACCACGAGGTCGGCACCGGCCTGGCAGGGTTCTTCCTTCTGGGTAAACTCGCCGTAGCAGTTGTCCACAAAGATGATGATGTCGGGGTTGGCGGCACGGGCCGTGTCGGCGACCTTGCGGATGGTGTCGAGGTCGAAGGCGTTGCGCTGCAGGTAGCCGCGGCTGCGCTGGATGTGGCAGACCTTCGCGCCCGGGGCTTTCTGGGCGATGAGCTCATAGTCCGGGGTAAAGTCGGCCTTCAGCGGGGCCTCGTCGTACTTGATGCCGTAATCCATCAGGGTTCCGGTGCCTTTGCCCTTGCCATCCAGACCGATGACGCCTTCCAGCGTGTCATACGGGCGGCCCGTGGCGGCCAGCAGGGTATCGCCTGCCCGCAGCAGACCAAAGAGGGCCACAGCCAGCGTGTGGGTGCCGCTCTGGAACTGGCTGCGCACCAGTGCATCTTCGGCACCCATCACCTCGGCAAAGATCTGCTCGAGCTTGGCGCGGCCGCTGTCCCACAGGCCGTAGCCGGTGGTACCCAGCATATCGGTGGAGGACATCTGAGTGTCCGCAAAGGCTTTCAGCATCTTGAGCTGGTTGTAGTCGCGGATGTCCTCCATCTGCTTGAAGTAGGGCTGGCAGAGCTCGAGGGCTTTTTCATCCAGTGCCAGAACTTCGGGTTTATAATCGAAAAAGTGATTTAACATTGACATTATAATGAATCCTTAATTGTTATTGTACTTCATATCGTGCATACTCCCCCATCTTCTCAAAGCCCAGCCGGGTATAGAAATCCACCCGCTCGGGGCTGCACAGGAAGACAGGCATCCAGCCTTCGGCGGCGAGGGCATTCGCCATCTCGACGATGAGCCGCCCGCCGACGCCTTTGCCCCGCAGAGCTTCCACGGTCTCGCCGCAGGCCATGTATGCTTGACCATTTGCCAGCGCGTAGGCTCCCACAGTACAGATGATGTTTCCTTCCCGTTCCAGCGTCCAGACCCGGGCAAGGCCCCGGCTGCGCTTGGAGCAGAGCTCAGAGTAAAAGTCATCCCGTTTTGAGGGCCTGTCAGGGAAGAGCATATCCGCTGCTTTTCCGGCAGCAGGTTCTGTGTTTTTGGCAAGACTCTGCCAGAGGGCAGCGTCTGCCTCAGGCAGCGGCAGCTGACGCCCCGGCGCAAGGCCGAAGACGCTGTGTGTCTTGGCCCGTTTCCAACCGGTGGGCGGCGGACACTCGGCTTCATCCAGCACCACGGCCTCACAGCCGCAGAAAGCCAGAAAGCCCGCCAGCTCCTCGGGGTTGGCGTGACCCGCCAGCCACGCGGTGCCTCCGCCGACATCCAGCGCCAGCGTCGGCCCGGCGAAAAAGCGGCCCGGCTGACTCTTACCGAAGAGGGCGAACGCCAGCGGCATGGTCGCCCCGAGACAGAGCTTGCCCCGGCAGGCGCTCAAAAAGCGCTGCTTCTGGCGGGGCGTTTTGATTTGGGCTATCACTTCAGCGCGTTGACGATGCTCTTGAACTCGCGGCCGCGCACTTCAAAGTTCGGGTAGAGGTCGAAAGAGGCGCTGGCCGGCGAGAGGATGATGATGTCGCCGGGCTTTGCGCAGGCGCGGGCCAGCTCCACGGCGTGCTGCATGTTGTCGGCGTGCTGGATGGGCAGCTCTGCCTCGTTGAAGTTCGGGTCTTCGCGCACGGCCTTCTCGATGCGGGGGCCGGTAGAACCCATCAGCACGAGGTTCTTTACATGGGCCGTGATTTCAGGAGCCAGCGGCTCATAGGGGATGTGCTTGTCGTAGCCGCCTGCGATGAGGATGACCTTCTGGTCGAAGCTGCGCAGACCGGCGATAGTGCGGGTGGGGCTGGTGCCGATGGAGTCATTATAATAAGTGACGCCGTCCAGCACGCGCACCGGCTCGATGCGGTGCTCCACACCGGTGAAGCTGCTGCCCACCAGCTGGATGGCCTCCACAGGCACCTCGCCCCAGACGGCGGCGGCAGCGGCCAGCAGGTTCTCAATGTTGTGCAGGCCCCGCAGCTTCACGTCCTTCTGGGCGAGGAAGGGAGTCACGACGCCGTTCTCTGCCATGCAGAGCATCCCGTCCTCCCGCAGGAACGCGCCGTTGTCCGTCTCGTGCAGGCGGGTGAACCAGACCTGCTTGCCCTTGCAGTCCTTCTGCATGGAGCGGCTGATCTCGTTCTCATAGCCTAGGACAGCGCGGCAGGGCTGCTTCTGGTAGAGCAGGATGTTGCGCTTGGCGTCGATGTACTCCTGCATATCCTTGTGGTGGTCGAGATGGTTGGGGGTCACGTTGGTGACGACGGCGATGTTGGGGCTCTGGTGCATACTGATGAGCTGGAAGCTGGACAGTTCCACCACGGCCACGTCGTCGGGGCTCACCTCGGGCAGCATGGGCAGCAAGGCTGCGCCGATGTTGCCGCCCAGATGCACCCTGCGGCCTGCGGCCTCGTAGAACTTGGAGATAAGGGTGGTGGTGGTGGTCTTGCCGTCAGAACCGGTCACGGCCACGATCTCGCAGGGGCAGAACTGGAAGAACAGCTCCACCTCGCTGGTGACCATGGTGCCGGCGGCCATAGCGTCCTGCAAAGGCTTCTCGAAATAGCCCACGAAGCCCGGGGTGCGCATGATGATGTCCTGCCCCTTGAAACCGTCGAGGTAATTCTCGCCGAGGCTCAGATCGATGCCCAGCTCCTTGATGGTGGCAGCGTAGTCGCCGAAATCTTCCACGCTCTTTTTCTGGTCGCAGAGGGTGACGTGCGCACCCAGCTCCACGAACTCCTTGATGAGCGTCTTATGGCTGACGCCCGCGCCGATAAAGGCAACCTTTTTGCCCTTGATGAGGTTTGCAAGCTCCTGCTGTTCCTTCTGCATAAAAAAGGACCTCCTCCATAAATGTATATTACCATAGCACCCCCGCCGCACACAGCCGCAGGAGAAAATGCATTGCCGTCCCCCATTATAGACCATTTGTTTCCGATTGGCAACGGAAAAACACAAACCGTGGCTCAAAATGTCCACCCAAATCAACAAAATGTCGATTGTCTTTTCTGCCTGTTTCTGTTACACTTATAGCGATTTCAATTTTTGGCGCAGCATCAACAGCATTGCGCCGGCTCAACACCAGAATTTTCCTGCGCCTGTCCGGGTGTAGTTTTCTTATTTCTTATCACTTTCTGAGACAAACAGGGCCGCACCGGCCCGAAAGGATGCATTTCTTGAAACAGCTTCGCTTTGTCGCGGCCCTGCTAGCTGCGTTTTTTGTTCTGAGCCTGACCGCCTGCGGCTCCGGCTCCAACAGCTTTACCTGGTTCGTGGACTCCATCCCCGCGAACCTCGACCCGCAGGTGGCGTCCAGCGCCTCGGACATCATCGCCTGCGAGAACCTCTACAGCGGCCTCGTCCGCCGCACACCGGACGGCAGCCTCGCGCCGGAATTGTGTGAGCGGTGGGAGGTATCTGCCGACCGGCTCACCTATACATTCTATTTGAAGGACGGTCTGACCTATACCGCCTCGAAGGGAGATCCCTCCGACTACGCCATCACCGCCGAGGACTTCGTCTTCGCGTTCCAGCGGATGTTCCGCCCCGGCACCAACTCCCCCTACGCCGTGGAGTTCTCTGCCCTCGAGAACAGCGCCGCCGTTCTGGCCGGTCAGAAGCCCGCCAGCGCGCTGGGCGTCACCGCTGCGGAGCCGCTGAAACTGGTGTTCCGACTCTCCTCGCCCGACGAGACGTTCCTCTCCAAGCTGACGCTGCCCGGCGCGATGCCCTGCGACGAAGCGTTTTTTGACAGCACCCGAGGCACCTACGGTCTGACCAGCGCCTCCACCCTTTCCAGCGGACACTTTTACCTTTATAACTGGACGTCCAGCGGCCTTTTCCTCCGCCGGGCGGCTTCGGGGAGCCAAATCGACAGCCTGCGCCTCGTGGAGAACACCACGAGCTCCGGCCAGTCCGCCGAAGAGCTCATCAATAACGAAAAATGCACCGCCGCCCTCGACGACAGCGGTACCCCCACCTCGCTGCAGAGCGTGTCCTACTCCGACACCACATGGGCGCTGCTCTTCAACTGCGACTCCATCTTTGCTTCCACTGAGCTTCGGCAGGCACTGGGCAGTGCAGCCGCTTCGGCGGTGGAAGTCCCTGGCGGCGGGCTGTTCGCGGAGGCAAAGGGCCTCATCCCCGACGGCCTGACCGTGGACGGCATCGACTACCGGCAGACGGCGGGCGATGTCCGCCCGGCCTTCGGCGACCCCCGCGCACTTTACATCGCCGCCCGCGACGGCGGCGTCTCCCCCTCCGACTTTGGGCGCGTCTCCCTGCTGCTGCCCTCCGGCAGCGGCCTCAGTGACACCGCCGAGCTCATCAACAGCGCATGGCAGAAGGAGTTTTCGCTCTTCTTCTCGGTGGAAGAGGTGGAGCCGGAGGAGCTCCAGAAGCGGCTCGAAAACGGCAGCTACACCATCGCGCTGGCCCCCGTGCAGGCCGAGGGCGGCAGTGTCTACACCGCACTGGCCCAGTTCTCCCCCACCGGCGGCGGGCTGACCGGCTACAGCGACGCCCTTTACACCACCCAGCTCTCGGCCAGCGCCACAGCCACCGGCAGCACCCGCTGCTCTCTGCTGGCCGCCTGTGAGCGCCAGCTCCTCGAGCAGGCTGTGGCCGTACCGCTCTTCACCCAGCAAAAGCGGCTGCTGGTGGCCAACGGCATCGAGGGCCTCGTCTTCGACCCCTTCGGCCCGGTGCTGGATGTGACGTATGCGACGAAGGGATAACCTCTCAGTCTCGCTATCGCTCGACAGCTCCCCTACCGAGGGGAGCCTCTGGCGAAGAGGTGAAGCTTTACGGAATGCCAAAGCCTCTCCTCGCTAGGAGAGGTGGCAGCGCGTCAGCGCTGACGGAGAGGTTTTTACACGCAAAAACAGAGAGGATAGTTCAGGAATGACTATCCTCTCTGTTTTTTGCTTTTTTACGTTAATACGAAGGTCAGCTCTGCGGTGGCGGCACACTTGCCGTCCACATAAGCGGACGCTTTGCCGATGCCCACCGGGCCGCGCTGCTCGACCAGCTCACAGTGAAGGGTGAGCACATCGCCGGGGGTGACCTGCTTGCGGAAGCGGGCGTTCTTGATGCCGCCGAAGAGGGCCAGCTTGCCTTTGTTCTCAGGCAGGCTCAGGGCCGCGACGGCACCGGTCTGGGCCAGTGCTTCGAGAATCAGGACGCCGGGCATGACCGGCTGTCCCGGGAAGTGGCCGCAGAAGAATTCTTCGTTGCGGGTGACGCACTTGCGGCCAATGGCCCACTGACCCGGCTCGTAGTCCAGAATGCGGTCCACGAGGGCGAAGGGATACCGGTGGGGCAGGATGGCCGCAATCTCCTCGCTGGTCAGGCTGTTTGCGTTTTCACGCACGGTGCGGGGTTCTGCCATCGCTCAGCCCTCCCACTTCTTGAAGGCCAGGCAGGCGTTGTGTCCGCCGAAGCCCAGGCTGTTGCTCAGAGCGTACTCCATCTTCATCTCACGGCCCACATTCGGCACATAGTCCAAATCGCACTCCGGGTCGGGCTGCTCGTAGTGGATGGTGGGGGGCGCGAACTGGTCGCGGAGGGCCAGTGCGGTGAACACGGCCTCGATGCCGCCTGCGCCGCCCAGCAGATGGCCGGTCATGCTCTTGGTGCTGACGACGGCGATGTCCTTAGCGTGGTCGCCGAAGACGGCGTGGATGGCAGCAGTCTCGCAGCTGTCGTTCATGTGGGTGCCGGTGCCATGGGCGTTGATGTGGTCGATCTGCTCGGGGGCAATACCGCCATCCTTGAGAGTCAGCTTCATGCAGCCGATGGCACCTGCGCCGCCGGGTGCGGGAGCCGTGAAGTGGTAGGCGTCGCAGTTGGCGCCGTAGCCCACGACTTCGGCATAGATGTGTGCGCCGCGGGCCTTGGCGTGCTCCAGCTCTTCCAGCACCAGCACACCGCTGCCCTCGCCCATCACAAAGCCGCCGCGCCGTGCGTCGAAGGGAAGGCTGGCCGCATCAGGGTCCGTAGCAGTGGAGAGGGCCTTCATGCTGGTAAAGCCGCCGATGCCCAGCGGGCTGATGCAGCTCTCGGCACCACCGCAGACCATGACCGGCTCGTAGCCGTCGCGGATGCGGTGGAACGCATCGCCCACAGCGTTGGTGCCGCCTGCGCAGGCCGTCACCGGGCAGGTACACATCCCCTTGAGGCCGAAGCGGATGGCGATCTGTGCTGCCGCCATGTTGGCGATAGCCATCGGGACAAAGTAGGGGCTGACCTTCTCCATGCCCTTTTCCTCGCCGCGGCTGTGCTGCTCCTCGATGGTGGGCAGACCGCCGATGCCGCTGGACACGATAACGCCGATGTTCTCGGCCTCGGCTTCGCAGTCGATGCCGCTGTCCTGGATAGCCTCAGCGGCAGCGCCCAGCGCCAGCAGGGTGAAGCGGGCCATCTTGCGGGCTTCCTTTTTGTCCACGACGGTCTCGGGGTCGAAGCCCTTGACCTCGCCTGCCAGCTTGCACTTAAATTCGCTGGCGTCGAACTGGGTGATGGGGCCGATGCCGCACTTGCCTGCGCGGGCTGCGGCCCAGCTGTCGGCGGTGTTATTTCCAAGAGGGTTCACGGTGCCAAGACCGGTGATGACGACTCTGCGTTTTTCCATAGAAAAAGCTCCTTTTTACATTGCCATGCCGCCGTCCACACAGAGCACCTGCCCGGTGAGATAGCTGCTTTGTTCGGCGGCGAAGAAAGCCACCGCGTTTGCCACGTCCTCCGGCTGGCCGGCGCGTCCCTCCGGGATGGTCTTGCACATCTCGGTGCGGACAGCCTCCGGCAGAGCGGCGGTCATATCCGTGGCGATGAATCCGGGAGCCACCGCGTTGACGGTGACGTTCCGGCTGGCCAGCTCCTTAGCGAGGCTCTTGGTCAGGCCGATGAGGCCCGCCTTGCTGGCGGAATAGTTGGTCTGGCCTGCGTTGCCCCGCAGACCCACCACGCTGCTCAGGTTGACGATGCGGCCATAGCGCTGGCGCACCATCCGGCGTGCGGCCTCCTTGCAGCAGAGGAACGCACCCTTGAGGTTGGCGTTCAGGACGGTGTCAAAATCTTCCTCGGAAAGGCGGAGGATGAGGTTGTCGCGGGTGACGCCCGCGTTGTTGACGAGAATATCCACGCGGCCAAAGGCATTCACTGCTTCTTCGAACAGCTTCTTGCAGCCCTCGGCAGTGGAGACGTCGGCCTGCACGGTGACGGCCTCGACGCCAAGCTCTTTGCACAGTGCGGCAGTCTCGGCGGCAGCGGCCTCACCGTGGCAGTAGTTGACCACCACATTGCAGCCCTGCTTTGCCAGCGCAACACAGACAGCCCGGCCGATGCCCCGGCTCCCGCCGGTGACGACGGCGGCACGGGTCAGCTTTTCTTCGCTCATGCCTGTGCCTCCTTCCAGCTGGTGAGGAAAGCTTCCAGCTCTTCTGCCGTCTCGACAGCGGTGCAGTGGACGTCTGCGCCCAGCGTCTTTTTCACGAAGCCGCTCAGGGCCTTGCCCGGGCCGACTTCGAGAATGTCGGTGACGCCCAGCTCGCCCAGACGGCGGAGGGTATCTTCCATGTAGACGCTGCTCTGCACCTGCTTTTCCAGCAGAGCGGGGATGCTGTCGCTGTCTGCCTTTTCGTGGCCGAGGCAGTTAAAGAGGACAGGCGTCTCCATCTCGCCAAAATGCTCAGACTCAAAGCGCTTTGCCAGCGCGTCACCGGCGGGGTGCATCAGCTTGGTGTGGAAGGGACCGCTGACCTTCAGCGGGATGCAGCGGCGGGCGCCTGCGGCTTTTGCCAGCTCAGCGGCCTTTTCCACGGCGGCTTTTTCGCCGCCGATGACCAGCTGGCCCGGGCAGTTGTAATTGCAGATCTGCACACAGCCCAGAGCAGATGCCTCTTCGCAGCACTTTGCCAGTGCGTCGCGGTCAAGGTTCATCACAGCGGTCATGCCGCACTCGATGCCCTTGGCGGCGTCGGCCATGGCTTTGCCGCGGAAGGCAGCCAGCTCCACAGCCTGCTTGGCCGTGAAGACACCGGCGGCTTCCAGCGCGGAGTATTCGCCCAGCGACAGACCGGCCAGATAGTCGGCCTTGACGCCTTTTTCCTTCAGGACAGCCGTGACACCGGCGGCGAAGGCCACCATGCAGGGCTGGGTGTACTGAGTCAGATTCAAAACGCCTTCCGGGTCGTCGAAGCAGACGCTCTCCAAATCAAAGTCAAGCTCTGCGGCGTTGAACGCCTCCCGGAACGCGGGGTATCTCTCGTAAAGGTCTTTGCCCATGCCGGGGTGCTGAGAGCCCTGACCGGCATACAGAATGGCAAGCTTCATTGGTGTTTCCTCCAATCATCCATCAGTTCATCCATCAGCTCCCGGACACTGCGCATCCGGTCGAGACGGCCCACGTTGGCCCCGCAGAAGAAGAGTCCCTCTTCCACATTGCCCTTCACGGCCTCGATGAGGGCGTGGGTGATGCAGTAAGGCACCTTGGCCGGCTCACAGGCTTTGAGACAGCGGGCGCAGTGCTTCGGCGGGAAGCGCAGACCCTGTTCAAGCTTCTGCACCAGCGGAGTGGCCAGCGCACGGCCCGGCATTCCCACAGGGCTGTGGATGATGCGCACATCTTCGGGCTTGGCCGCCAGCAGGACATCCTTATAGGTCTGGCTGGCGTCGCACTCGTAGGTGGGGATGAAGCGGGTGGCGAGCTGTGCGCCCGCAGCACCCATCTTAGTATAGTGGGCGATGTCCTCGCCCGTGTAGACACCTCCGGCCACGAAGACCGGGATGTCGTGGCCGAACTGAGCCTCGAAAGGCTTCACCTCGGCCAGCACTTCGGGCAGGATCTCGTCGAGAGTCTGGCATTTTCCAGCCAGAAGCTCTTCTTCCGAAAAGCCCAGGTGCCCGCCGGCCTTGCAGCCCTCGATGACCACGAAGTCGGCGGTGCGGTTGAAGGCTTTTGCCCACCGGCGGAGGATGAGCTTTGCAGCACGTCCGCTGGACACGATGGGTGCCAGCGCAACGTCAGCTCTTTCCACCAGGCCGGGCAGCTCCAGCGGGAGGCCCGCACCCGATACGATGGCATCCACACCTGCCTCCACAGCAGTGCGGACGGCGTCGGCGTAGTTCTGGGTGGCGACCATCGCGTTGATAGCCACCAGTCCCGCGCCGTTGGCGATCTCTTTCGCTTTGGCGATCTCTTTTTTCAGCGCGCGGAGATTCGCTGCGTAAGGGTCGCGGGCAAAGTCGGGTTCTCGGTAGCCTGTGTCGGCGGTGGAGATGCACCCCATGCCGCCGCAGGCCGCGACCGCACCGGCCAGCCCGCCGAGGGAAACGCCCACGCCCATGCCGCCCTGTAAGACAGGCACGGCCAGCGTCTTGCCTGCGAGGGTCAGCATAACTCGCTCAGCGAATGCATCCGCTGCCTCCCACTCTCCCACAGCTCGTCGAGGATCTCAGCCACAGGCCGCACCTCGTGGAGCATACCGGCCACCTGACCGGCCATCAGACTGCCTGTGGCGGTATCGCCCTCAAAGACGGCGCGCCGCAGACTGCCCAGCGTGTATTTTTCCAGCTCCATCTTGTCGGCGCCGGCCTTTTCCTGCCGGACATACTCGCGGCTCATCCGGTTTTTCAGCACACGGACGGGGGTGCCGCCGATGCGGCCGGTGACGATGGTGTCGCTGTCCTTGGCGCGCAGAAGCGCGGCCTTGTAGTTCTCGTGGACGGGGCATTCCTCACTGACCAGAAGGCAGGTACCCACCTGAACGCCGCAGGCTCCCAGTGCGAAGGCTGCCGCCAGCTGGCGGCCATCGGCGATGCCGCCCGCCGCGATGACAGGGACATCTACAGCGTCCACCACCTGCGGGACGAGGGCCATGGTGGTCATCTCGCCCACATGGCCGCCGCTCTCGGTGCCTTCGGCGATGACGGCATCCACGCCCAGAGGGGCAAGGTGCTTAGCCAGAACGGCCGCTGCCACCACGGGGATGACCTTGATACCGGCTTCCTTCCACATGGGGATGTACTTGCCGGGGTTGCCTGCGCCGGTGGTGACGACCTTGACGCCCTCTTCCACGACGATTTTGGCAAACTCGTCGGCCTGGGGGTGCATCAGCATGATGTTGACGCCGAAAGGCTTGTCGGTGAGCTCCTTGCAGCGGCGGATGTTCTCCCGCAGCGTCTCAGCGTTCATGCCGCCTGCGCCGATAAGACCCAGCGCACCGGCGTTGGAGCAGGCGGCGGCAAACTCGCCGGTGGCGATGTTGGCCATTCCGCCCTGAATGATGGGGTATTTCGTGCCTAATATCTCGTTGAGTAATTTCATGTAAATCGTCCTATTTATAGGTTTTACTTTAGAGCGCTCACCCGGGAAGAACCTCTCAGTCTGCTTCGCAGACAGCTTCCCTGATAGGGGAGCCACTGGCGTGCCGGTCAAGTCCACGCTGGACGAGCAAAGCTCAGTATTTCGGAAACGGTAGTGCCCTGTTGTCCAGGTCAGCACCGGCTTGACAAGGTGCGTTTGTCCAGAAGTTCCTGCCCTCGTAAGCAAGGCCCGGCCTTTTACGTTCTATCGGGCTTCCAGCAGGCAGTTCAGAGTTGCCCGGCTTGCCAATGGCTCTCCCTTTGGGAGAGCTGGCATGGCGTCAGCCATGACTGAGAGGGCTGTACGTAACCAGCATCCCGCCCCAGGTCAATCCGCCGCCGAAGCCGATGCAGGATACCTTCTGCCCGGCTTTGAGCAGACCGGCTTCGGCCATCTCGTTGAGGGCCACCGGGATGCTGGCCGCGCTGGTGTTGCCGTGGCGGTCCATGTTCTTGTAGAACTTTGCGGCGTCGGCGTGGAGCGCTTTCACACAGTGATCGATGATGCGGCTGTTGGCCTGATGGCAGACCACCCAGTCCACATCGTCCAGCGCCAGCTGCGTCTCGTCCAGCACCGCGTGCAGACAGCGGGGCAGCGCGTCCACCGCAAAGCGGAAGACGGCACGTCCGTCCATGCTGATGGGGGCCGAGCCGGTGCAGCAGGGGCCTCCTGCATGGATAGCCTCGTCGCCCCGTGCGCCCAGCGTGATCGCAAACGGTGCGTCGCACAGTTCAAAAATCGCTGCGCCCGCACCGTCGCCGAAGAGCACACAGGTGGAGCGGTCGGTCTGGTCCATCAGGCGGGACAGCGCTTCGCAGCCCACCACGAGGGCGTACCGTCCACCCAGCGTCGCCATCAGGCCGCGGGCCACGGCGGTGCCGTAGATGAAGCCCGAGCAGGCGGCGTTGACATCCAGCGCGGGGCGGTTTTCGGGCAGACTCAGCGCCCGCTGCACCTGACAGGCCACACTTGGGGTGGCGTCAGGTGCCGAAAGGGTAGCGCAGACACAGCAGGCAATATCCTGCGGCGAAAGACCACTGCGCTCCAGCGCCTGCTTTGCCGCCGTGATGGCCAGCGTGGCGGCGGATTCTTCCTCCGTACACCAGTGGCGGGCGCGGATGCCGGTGCGGGTGGTGATCCACTCGTCGCTGGTGTCCACGGTGCGGCTCAACTCTTCATTGGTGACCGTGCGGCCGGGCAGAGCTCCGCCGGTGGCGATCAACTGCAAACCGTTCATGCTCGTTTCGCTTCTCCGATCTGACGAAATTTTTTGTACCGCTGGTCGGCCAGTGCCTTGCCGCTCATCTTGCAGAGGGCGGTGAGGTGATTTTTCAGGGCCGTATCCATGGCGGCAAACAGGGCCGCGTGGCTGCGCTGTGCGCCGCCCACAGGCTCCGGGATGATCTCCTCGACGATGCCGTCCTTGTAGAGGTCCTGTGCGGTCAGCTTCATGATCTCGCAGGCTTCGCCGCTGCGGGAGGAATCCTTCCACAGGATACTGGCGAAACCCTCAGGACTGAGCACCGAGTAGACTGCATTTTCCAGCATGAGGATGTGGTTTGCCACACCCAGTGCCAGTGCGCCGCCGGAAGAACCCTCGCCGGTGACGACAGCGATGACGGGAACCGTCAGACCGCTCATCTCCATCAGGTTTCGGGCGATAGCCTCGCCCTGTCCCCGCTCTTCGGCCTCTTTGCCGGGGTATGCGCCCGGCGTGTCGATGAAGGTGATGATGGGGCGGCCAAACTTTTCGGCCTGCTTCATGAGACGGAGAGCCTTGCGATAGCCCTCCGGTCCCGGCATGCCGAAGTTGCAGGCCATGTTCTCTTCCAGTGTGGAACCTTTGCGGTGGCCGATAACGGTCACCGGCATCCCGTGGAAGCGGGCGATGCCGCCTAGGATGGCGCTGTCCTCCCGGCACTGACGGTCGCCGCACTGCTCAAAGAAATCGGTGAACAGAGCATTGATGGTCTCGTCGATGTGGGGGCGCTCGGGATGACGGGCCAGAAAGACCCGATCCTCAGCGGTCAGCGGGCCGCAGCAGCGGAGGATCTCATCTTCCTCCACAGCCAGTTCGGCCAGCTCGGAAGCGTGGGCCGTGATAGCGGCCATCTGGCTCTCCTCGTCCTGTGCGCCGCCCCGCAGGGCAGCGATCTGGGCGTCCAAAGGAGCAAGCTGCTCCAGAAGTTCTTTTATCATTCTGTTTTCCTCCCGCCTGCGTGGAGCTGCAGCAGCTGGATGAGGGTGGCGCGGAGCTCACTGCGGGGTACGACCTTGTCTACAAAGCCGTGTTCCAGCTGGAACTCGCTGCGCTGGAAGCCCTCGGGCAGGCGCTCGCCGATGGTCTGCTCGATGACGCGGGGGCCTGCAAAACCGATGAGTGCGCCCGGCTCGGCCAGCATGATGTCGCCAAGGCTGGCAAAGCTGGCGGTAACGCCGCCGGTAGTGGGGTGGGTCAACACACTGATATACAGCCCGCCCTTGGCCGAAAAGCGCTCAATGGCGGCGCTGGTCTTGGCCATCTGCATCAGGCTGAAAATGCCCTCCTGCATCCGGGCGCCGCCGCTGGCCGAAAAGATGACCAGCGGCAGTTTTTTCGCCGCCGCGTACTCGATGGCGCGGGTGATCTTCTCGCCCACGGCCGTGCTCATGCTGCCCATAAAGAAGCGGCTGTCCAGCACAGCAGCCACCACCGACACGCCGCCGATGCGGCCTACTGCCGCGACAGCAGCCTCGCTGAGGCCCGTCTTCTGGGTCTGGGCGGCAAGCTTGTCGGTGTAGCCGGGAAAGCCCAGCACGTCCTGCGGGGCCAGCTCTGCGTCCAGCTCCCGGAAACTGCCGCTGTCCAGCACAAGGCTCAGGCGGTAGTACGCGCCGATGGGCTGGTGATTGCCGCAGTTGGGGCAGACGAAGAGGCTCTTGGCCCAGATCTGGCGGGTGGCACGGCGGCCGCACTGCTTGCATTCCACAAACTGCGGCTCATGCCACGCCACACCGGTGTCCCGCCGAGCTTTGAGCTGGAAGGTACGCTCCCGCATCCGGCCCGGGAGCAGGTCTCTGATGTCGTTCATCGTTATGCCTCAGCGTGTGCGGTCAGGTAGTTGAAGATGTCGCCGACGGTCTTCATGTTGGCCAGCTCCTCGTCGGGGATGGAGACGCCGAAAGCATCCTCCAGAGCCATGTTCAGCTCCACAGCGTCCAGGCTGTCGGCCTCGAGATCCTCGGTCAGGCTGGCCTCCATCGTGACCTTCTCCTCCTCGCAGTTCAGGGTGTCAACGACGATCTTCTTCATATCCTCAAAAGTCATGGTGATTTTCTCCTTTTATCTTGTGTATGTGTGTTGTACTATCGTATCTTGTTCGGGCAAATCAGTTCACGTCATTTAGTTAAATGTTTTGAATGATTTGATAAGGCAATTATACTCGCGAGGTCACCATTGTCAATAGTTTTATCTAAAAAGTTTTAGTTTTCTCATTTCTTTCACAGGTCGTTGCGCAACCAATACAATATTTTCGTCGTGTATTTCGGGCTTTTTGTAATTTTTCCCGGCCCCTGTGCGATATTCGGCCCAGAAAATATGTTCCTCATCATCTCACTTGCTGCGGCGGACATTGTGGTGCTGCCGGGCTGATATATCCATAACAAAAAGAGCAGAGACCTGCGGGTTTTCACCGCAGGCTCTGCTCTTTTTGTGTTACACCGTGATCTCGATCTGATTTCCTTCCACCGCAAGGACACAGCTTTCATAATAGCCGTCTCCGGTGGTGCGGGGGCCGCTGAGGACTTCGAAGCCGTCTGCCTTGAGACGGGCCGTCAGCGCATCCACCTTCTCCCGACTGCCGACGCTGAACGCGATGTGCGCGTATCCGGTGCGGGCGGCAGGCTTCGGCTCGTCGGGCATACCAGGTTTGTTCATCAGCTCCAGGCGTGCGCCGTCCGCGAAAGTGAGAAAGTAGGAGCGGAAGTCCGTCCTCGGGTTATGGTAGCCCGCATTCGGCACGGCGTCGAGGTAGCGGACGAAGAAGTCCTTCGCGGCCTCGAGGTCGTTGACATATAACGCAACGTGTTCGATTTTCATTGTGTCACCTTCTTATACCTTACCAGATAGTATCCGATGCCGATGGCGTCCGCCAGCGCCCAGCCGATGGGGACGCTGAGCCAGATACCAGTGACGCCCAGCGGAGTGGCCGACAGCAGGTAGGCCAGTGCCACGCGGGTGCCGAGGGAGGCGATGGTCAGCACCACCGACATTCCCGGCTGATTGACGGCACGGTAGTAGCCGTAGAGCAGGAAGAGGATGCCAATGCCGATATAGCACGCGCCCTCGATGCGCAGATAGTGGACGCCGGCAGCGATGATGTCCACCTGCGAAACGTCGATGAAGATGCCCATCAGCGGCGAGGCAAACAGGCAGACCATCACGCTGATGAAGATGCAGAAGAGCGCCGAGGTCAGGCCCGCACTGCGGATGCCCTTGCGGATGCGCTCGCTCTGGCCTGCGCCGTAATTCTGGGCCACATAGGTCGAAAAGGCGTTGCCGAAATCCTGCACCGGCATATAGGCAAAGGAGTCGATCTTCACCGCTGCCGCAAAGGCCGCCATAATGACCGTGCCAAAGCTGTTCACGAGGCCCTGCACCATCAGGATGCCGAAGTTCATGATGGATTGCTGCACGCTGGTCATGACCGAAAGGTTCAGGATAGAAGCAAGGTTCTGCTTATCCCAGCGGCAGTCTTCCCGCTTCGGGCAAAGCTCCGGGAACTTTTTCAGCGTATAGATGCCGATCCCGATGCCAGACACGAACTGCGAAAATACCGTCGCACCGGCCGCACCCTTGACGCCCCAGCCAAAGACGATGACGCAGAGCAGGTCGAGGGCCACGTTCAAAAGCGCCGACACGGCCAGAAAGACCAGCGGCACCACCGAGTTGCCAATGGCGCGGAGAAGGTTTGCAAAGTAATTATAGAGGAAAGTGGCCGTGATGCCGAGGAAGATGATGACGAGATAGTCTTTCATCAGGAGCTTCAGCTCTTCGGGGACGCGGAGCACCCAGAGGATGCCGTCCAGACCCAGATACACCAGCAGGTTGAGCACCAGCGCCATGCCCGCAATGAGGACGAAGGACTGGAAGACGCTCTGGCGCATTTTATCGTACTCACCACTGCCGTACTGCATCGAGATGGCCGCGCCGCTGCCCATGCAGAGGCCCAGCAGGATGGACGTCAGAAAGGTCATGAGGGTGTAGGACGAGCCGACCGCCGCCAGCGCATCTGCGCCGAGAAAGCGGCCGACCACCCAGGTGTCGGCGATGTTGTACATCTGCTGCAAGAGATTTCCGAACATAAGGGGCAGGGCGAACAGCAGGATGCTGCTGGTGATGGGGCCGGATGTCAATGTACGCCGCATGGGGTAGATTTCTCCTTTTTTCACATCTCAACAAAATTTCATACGGTATTCTTTGGGAGTACAATGTTTTATCTCCCGGAAGATCTTGATAAAGTAGCTGCCATCGGTGAAGCCGCACTCCGCGCCGATCTCGCCGGTCTTGAGCCGGGTGGAGCGAAGCAGCTCAGCGGCCTTTTCCACCCGGTACTGCTTGACGTACTGGATGGGCGTGATGCCCAGCATCTGCCTAAAACTGCGCAGACAGGCGCTCTCGCTGAGGGCCACGCTGCCCGCGATGAGCTGGACTGTCAACTCTTCTGCGTAGTGTTCCTCCACGAAGCGGAGCATCTGCTTCATCCGCTCGGAGGCGATCTGCTCCTGCTGGGAGACTTTCGTCCGCCCGCCCACGCACTGGGTGCTCAGCAGCCGCAGGGCCAGAGAGAGGTGGTAGCGCACCCGGTTCTCGTAGTCGAATGGCTCATCCGACACGGCTTTCCAGCTCTCGTGCAGACAGTCCAACACCTGTTTCTGCCACGGCACCAACGTATCCAGAAGGAAAAATGGCGGGGCATCGGGCTGGGTCATGGGGCGGATGAGCTTCTGCCAGAAGATGGTGTCCATGCCGCCCACGAGCCGCGGATGGAACACGCCCGAGTGGAGCAGGGCTGTGCCTTCCGGTGCCTGCTCCACCGCGTGGAGGACGCCCGAGTTGATGAACACTCCCTGCCCGGTCTGCAAGGTGAGGCGGGTCTTGTTGACGTCCACATGGAGCGGTCCCTTCGTGCAGAGCACATATTCAAACTCTTCGTGCCAGTGCCACGCCACCGAATAGCTGGACAGATCCTCGGCATAGCAGGCGATGGGAAACAGCGCGCTGCCGTGCTGCACAAGTTCCCTGCCCTTTTCGCTGGCGACGATGTTGCAGCTGATATTTAGTGCCATATTCGCCAATTCCTTTCCCCGACACATTGAAGATTTTTTCTCAAAGCCGATTTTGTTGTATAAAGAATGTGTTTTTGTTCTATCATTCGTGCCGGTTTCGTGGTATTATTTCATCGGAGCTGATAAGCTCAGTATAGCACTGGAACGGGGCAGATACAACCCACTTCCAAGGGTCTGCGCACTGTCCCACAGCTCTAAGGCCGCGATGCCGCCCGCACCCCGACCCACAAGGCTTTTGTAAAAGTCTTACACACTTTACGGATCACGGAGGTATTTATTATGCTTCGCATCGAATATTTTGATAAAAACCGCTTCATGAAACAGGTCGCCGCAAGCCGCGGCAGCGTCATCCTGCATCTGGACAATGGCTCCACCTGTGACCTCAAGAAGGACGACGAGGCTTCCGCCATCTTCCAGACCATGGACGCCCCCAAAAAGGGCTTCAGCATCAGCGTGAGCGACCCCGCTGATGTCACCGGCTTCCTGCGCTATATGCTCGAGGCTGGCCGCGCCTGCTGAAAACGTCATCATCTATTCTTCATTATTCATCATCACAGCAAAACAGGACAGCCCCGCTCTGGCACATCTCAGAGCGGGGCTGTCCTGTTTTGTTGCATTTTTATTTTACAGGATGCACCGGCTGATGGCCTGCGCCACAGCCAGCAGCTCTTCCTGCCCGATGAAGCCGAACTTCATCTCGTGCTCGTCGGCGTAGCAGACCGTCAGTTCCGAAGTCTGCAATGGGTCACCGAAGCCTGCCGTCTGGATGCCGAAGTGGACGATCTTCCGGTAGGGCAGGACGAAGATCTCCTGCCGGGTGCCGGTAACGCCCTGCATATCCACAATGAAAATGCGGTGGCTCGTAAAAACGGCCTGATCGCGCACCGTCTTGTACGCGCCCACGATGCTTTCGCCGTCCAGCAAAAGCGCCTGCACATTCTTGCAGATTTCCTTCTCCTTGATGCGGATGAGGTTCTGCATCGGCTTTTCCCGAAATTCCATACCGGAAGTCTCCCTTCTTTTGTCCTATATAATAGGTGTTTCTGGGCCAAGTATAGCATTTCTGCCACAGAGCTTCAAGTCATTCTCGCCTTTTGGGCCGGGTTGTGTTATACTGACAGGTGATTTGAGATTTCTTGTATACAAAAAAGAGGTTCACATATGGAGATCATCGTACATCAGGCCATTCTCCACGTTCTGGATACCACGCTGGATGCCCCCGTGCTCAGCGGCAGCTGCATGGAGATGACAGCCGAAAAGACGGCCTATCTGCAATACCACATCGAAAAGCTGCTTGCCAGCGACGACATCCGCCAGTGCCGCCCCCTGCCGGACTCGGCGTTCCGGTACGAGCTGGAACAGAACAAGGACTTTATCGACCTGTCCTGCCGCATCGCGGGCGTGCTGTTCGACTATATGCACGCTCATACCACCATTCCGGGGGCCGACCTCGCTGTGGTGGACTTCACCCGGGACGGCCAGCCGTGGCTGGGCATCCTCAAGCTCAACTATAAAAACGGCTACACCCACTACACCGAGAGCGTAGACGGTGCGTCGGTCAACTCCATCATCCAGCAGCGGGCCTGCCTGCCCACCCAGAGCGGCAAGGTGGAGGAAGGCGCACTGGTGGACCTGACCGACTACTCCATGAAGCTGCTGGAGAAAAAGTTCGACATCGACGGCCACAAAGAGTTTTATCTTTCCACCGTCGTTTTCCAGTACACCACCGCCGAGCCGGAAAAGAAAAAGCTGCAGGCCATTCAGGACGCCGCCGTCCAGGCCGTGCAGGAGAACTATCAGGATGAGCCCCACGTGGAGGCACAGGTGGCCATGCTCATTGCCAATCAGGCCGCTGACAACGACAACAAGGTGACGGTCGAGCAGGTGCGCCGGCAGCTTGCTGAGGAATACCCGCTGGCGGCTGTCCCCTTCGACGACTATGTGGAGAAAAGCGACGTCCTCGAGCCGGCGCAGGCCCAGCAGCCCGTCACTGTCTCCCCCGCCCGCATCCGCCGGATGGAGAGCCGCAGCATCCACACCGCCAGCGGTATCGAGGTAAAGATCCCTACCGAGATCCTCTCCGAGGATTCTGCGGTGGAATTTCTCCACGCCGAGGACGGCAGTGTTTCGCTGCTCATCAAGAACGTCATCCTGTAAGGAGGGGATTTTCTTATTATGGACCTTGCTGTCATCACCGCCCAGCAGGTGGCGGAACTGTTCATCCTCATAGGGCTGGGGGCTCTTGGTGCCAAGACCGGCCTGCTCCGCCCCGAGGGCAAGCAGACTCTCTCGAACCTGCTGGTCAACCTCGTCGTCCCGGCCATGATCATCAACTCCTACCGCATGGAGTTCAGCGCAGAAATTTTGCACAACCTCATGGCCGCGTTCGCCCTGAGCACCCTGTCCATCCTGCTGGGACTCATCATCACCCTGCTGTTCACGGCCCGCAGCAGGGACAGCCGGACGCCCATCTTCCGGTTCGCCTGTGTTTTCTCCAATGCGGGCTATATGGGCCTGCCCCTCATTTCGGCGCTCTTCGGCTCCGAGGGCCTGCTTTATGCCAGCGCCTTCTTCACCATGTTCAATCTCCTGCTCTGGACGGTGGGCTACAGCATGGTCAGCAGAAGCTCCGACCCCAAAAAGGTCACCCAGAGCCTGCTGCACTGCCCGGCCATCTACGCCATCGTCGTGGGTCTTGCCATCTACCTGCTCCAGATCCCGCTGCCCGACCTCATCGTCCAGCCCATGGAGCTTCTGGGCAACATGAACACTCCCCTCTCCATGCTCATCACCGGTATGCTCATCGCCTCGGGCGACCTGCACCGCACCCTCACCGATCAGCACATCTGGAAGCTCACCGTGGTCCGGATGCTTTTCATTCCAGTGCTGACCATTGCAGCTTTCGCCGCGCTGGGGCTCTTCCGCTATGGCATGGTCACGCAGGTCATCGTGCTGCTGGAATGCTGCCCCGCCGCGTCCATCACCTCGGTGTTCGCCGTCCAGTTCCACCACGATGAGCAGTTTGCTGCCGGCAGCGTCGTGCTGACCACCCTGCTCAGCATCGTGTTCCTGCCGCTGTGTGCGCTTATCATTACGATGTTCTGAGGAGTAAAAACCATGTCCGATATTACCATCCGCAACGCCACATTGGCCGACGCACCCCGCATTCTGGAAATCTACGCCTACTACGTCGAGCACACGGTCATCACTTTCGAGTACGATGTGCCGTCGCTTGCCGAGTTCGAGGGCCGGATGCGGGACATCATGAAAAAATACCCCTACCTCGTCATCGAGCGGGATGGCCGCATCGAGGGCTACGCCTATGCCCACGCTTTTGTGGGACGTGCCGCCTACGACTGGGCCGCAGAGCTGACCATCTACCTCGACCACGATGCCAGGCGCGGCGGACTGGGCCGCGTCCTCTATGAGGCGCTGGCCGACCGGCTCAAGGCCATGGGTGTCCTCAACCTCTACGCCTGCATCGGCTACCCGCAGGTGGAGGACGAATACCTCACCAAAAACAGCGCCCAGTTCCACGAACATCTGGGCTTCACGCTGGCCGGTACCTTCCACAACTGCGGCTATAAGTTCGGGCGCTGGTACGACATGATTTGGATGGAAAAAATCATCGGCGAGCACCGCCCCGACCAGCCGGACATCGTGCCGTATCAATATTGAGCCTATGCAAAAAAGCAGGTGCATCATGCGATGCACCTGCTTTTGCTTTACTGTTTATCCATCTGTTCTTTGTGGTATTGCAGCGTGTACAGCTGATAATACCGGCCATGTGCGGCGAGAAGCTGCTGGTGAGTCCCCTGCTCCAAGATCTTGCCGCGCGACAGCACGATGATGTTATCTGCGTGCTGGATGGTGGAGAGGCGGTGTGCCACGATGAGCATAGTGCCGACGCTGCGCATCTTTTCCAGCGAATCCTGAATCAGAAGCTCCGTCTCAGTGTCGATGTTGGCGGTGGCCTCGTCCAGAATCATGACGCTGGGCTTATGCAGGATGGTGCGGGCAAAGCTGAGCAGCTGGCGCTGGCCCGCTGAGAAGTTATTGCCGCGCTCCCGGACTTCTTCGTCGAGGCCGTGCTCGAGTTTGTTGATGAAGTGGTCGGCATTGACATACCGGCAGACCTTCATGATCTCTTCGTCCGGAATGTTCTCCTCCCGCAGGACGATGTTGCTGCGGATAGTACCCGAGAAGAGGAAAACGTCCTGCAGCATCTGGCCGAAGTGACGGCGGAGGGAGGAAATCTTGATTTTGCGGATGTCGATGCCGTCGATCAAAATCTCGCCCTTCTGGAACTCGTAGTTGCGGCAGATGAGGGAGAGGATGGTGCTCTTGCCCGAGCCGGTAGATCCGACGAAGGCCACGGTCTGGCGGGGCTCCACATGGAAGGAAACGCCCTGCAGCACCCACTCGCCAGGGATGTAGCTGAACCAGACGTCCCGGAACTCGATGTCGCCCTTCACTTCGTCCAGCTCGACGGCATCGGGGGCGTCCACCATCTGGGGCTGGATGTCCATGATAGAGAAGACCTTCTCCGACGACGCCAGCGCCGACTGCAGCCAGTTGAACTGCTCGGCGAGGTTCTGGATGGGGGTGAAGAACTTGGAGATATACATATAAAAGGTGACGATGGTGCCGCTGGAAATGGTCTGCCCGAGGAAGGTGACATGGTTCAGATGGCCCATGCCGCCAAGATAGAACAGGCAGAGGATCGAGCTGATATACAGCATATACACCAGCGGACGGAAGACGCCGAAGACGAAGATCTGCTCCTGCGTGGCCTTGGCGAGGGTTTGGCTCTTCTGGCGGAACTCCTCCATCTTCTCGTCCTCGCGGCCAAAGATCTGGGTGACTTTGATGCCGGAGAGATTCTCGGAGAGGTAGGTGTTGATGTCGGTGGTCGCGTCCTTGACCTTGCGGTAAGCGCGGCGAGAGAACTTGCGGAAGATGACCGTGAACAGGAGGATGAAGGGTACGAAGCAAAGCACCATCAGGGTCAGCTCGTAGTTCAGGAAGAGCATCGCCACCAGAATGCCCAAAATGACGAAGGCGTTCTTGGTGAGGTTGACGAAGAGGTTCGTGAACATCATCGAGATGGCGTTGGTGTCGTTGGTCACGCGGGTGACGAGCTTGCCCACCGGGATGTCGTTCAGCTGGCCGTGGGAGAGGCTTTCAATGTGGGTGAAAAGGTCTTCACGCAAATCGGAGATGATGCGCTGGCCCACACGCTGCAGAATGACGGCCTGCAAATAGGTGCTGGCCATCGAGAAGACCAGCACACCCGCGTACACGGCCACACTGACATAGAGGCTTTTCAGTTCGAAATCGCCTACCACAAGCTCTTCGATGTAGCCCACGATGAGGGGCGACGCGATGTCGTAGGAGATGGAGAAGAGGACGAGAAAGCCCACGACGACGAACTGCTTGAGGTAGGGTTTGGCGTAGCCGAAGAGGCGGCGCAGGATCTCGCCGTCGGCCATGCTGCGCTCGAAGCCCATAGCCGTTTTCTTGTCTTTGACGCAGGCGTAGGCGATGAGCAGCAGCACCGACACGGTGCCGATGACGCCGCCTACGAGAAGAAGCGGATTCAGACTCATCATGCGTTGCCACCTCCCACTTCGTCTTCAAGCTTCTGCAAATCGACCATCTTGTGGTACTCCGGGCAGGATGCATAGAGTCGGTCGTGAGGGCCGACGGCCTCCACTCTGCCGTCTTCGAGGAAGATGATCTTATCCAGTCCCTCCACCGTCGAGATGCGGTGCGCGATGAGCAGAGTGGTCTTGCCTGCACGGCTCTTTTTCAGGTTGTCGAGGATGATTTTTTCCGTCCTGGTATCCACCGCCGAAACCGAGTCGTCGAGGATCAGGATGGGCGCATCTTTCAGCAGGGCGCGGGCGATGGAGATTCGCTGCTTCTGACCGCCCGAGACGGTGACGCCGCGCTCGCCCAGGACAGTCTCGTAGCCATCCTTGAAGTCCACAATGTTATCCCGGACGTCAGCAAGGCTGGCTGCCCGTTCAATGTCCTCGGGGGTAGCATCGTCCACGCCAAAGGCGATGTTGTGGGCGATGGTATCCGAGAAGAGGAAGTTCTCCTGCGGGACATAGGCACATGCCTGCCGCACCGAGTGGATGGAGACGCCGTTGACATCCTTCCCGTCCACGAAAAGGGTGCCGTCGGGGACGTTATAAGTGCGCAGGAGCAAATCGACCAGCGCCGTCTTGCCTGCGCCGGTCTTGCCCACGATGCCCACGCTCTCGCCGGGCTGGATCGTGAAGGAGATGTTTTTCAGCACATCGAACTCGCCGTCCGGGTAGCGGAAGGTCAAATCGCGGAACTCAATGCCGCCCTTGGGGTTTTCGAGGTCCGGCACACCGACGCGGTCGGCCACATCAATGGGTGCGTCCAGCAGCTCGGTGATGCGGTTGAGGGAGGCTTTGCCACGGGAGGTCTTTTCGATGAGCATCGAGATCGCCATGATGGGCCAGACGATCGCCTCGAAATAGCCGATGTACTCCACCAGCTGGCCCGCATTGAAATCGCCCTTGTAGACAAGATAGCCGCCGTAGCCGAGGATGACGCAGATGACCGACTCCACGAAGAACGTCACCATTACTTCGAGCAATACCGAGATGCGGGTATACTTTACGTTGATTTCTTCGTTGTCTTTGTTGAGTTTGCGGAAAGCGATGAGCTCTTTGAGCTCCTTGACAAACGCCTTGATGACCGCGATGCCGGAGAAGTTCTCCTGCGCAAAGTCGGACAGGTCAGAGAACGCCTGCTGGCGCTTCTCCCACGTTTTGGTCATGGTCTTGCCCATCACGGTGCCGATGGCAAACATGAACGCTGCCGGGATGAGGGCCAGCATGGTCATGCGTCTGTCCATGCACCACATCCGGTAGAGGGCCAACAGACCCAGCACCAATGCGTCAAAGAACATCAGGATGCCGTCGCCGAAGCACTCCTGGATGGTGTCGAGGTCGTTGGTGTAGAGGCTCATGAGGTTGCCGACCTTGTTCACCTGATAGTACTGCTGGGACAGACGGCGGCTGTGGTCGAACATCTCCTCCCGCAGATCCGCCTGCACCCGGATACTGGTGCCGAAGAAGCAGATGCGCCACAAAAAGCGCCCCACCACCATGAACAACACGATCCATATCATGGGCAGGCAGATGTGCTGGAACAGCACCTCTTTCGTGAAAGGCATCGTCTCGCCCCTCACCACCACCTGTCCAAGGTTGACGCCGTTGATGACCAGACGATAGAGCTGCGGCACAAGCAGCTGGATATAGTCCACCATCAGCAGCGCAAGGATGCCCAGCAGCAGCGCGGGCGCGTGGCGCAGGTAATAGCGGTTGATGTACTTGCCGAATATCACTGGTTTTCCCTCCTTTTCCTATAGCACAGAGGCGAGCCAACGCCCGCGGGCCGAACTCCCGCAAGCGGTCAGCCCGCCTCTGTTTGTTGCACGATAGTCTCAGTATACGGCCCGGAGCATCGAGTTGTCAACATTTGATGCAGTTTCTGTTGAAAAAAGCCATCGTCGTGCATTTCTGCACAAACGATGGCTTCATGTTGGAGCGGCCGACGAGGCTCGAACTCGCTACCTCCACCTTGGCAAGGTGGCGCTCTACCAGATGAGCTACGGCCGCATACGCGGTGCATTTATCCTTGCACCCTCCCGTTCGTATCTCAAACGGGGCCCCCGCGAAAGCTTGCGAATGCAAGATTTTGTGGGGAAGAGGAGAAATTTCAGTGCTTGTCACAGCGGTCTTGCTTTGCAAGACTGCCAGACAAGCGGCTGACATTTCGACGTGGTGCCTCCGATCGGAATCGAACCAATGACACGGGGATTTTCAGTCCCCTGCTCTACCGACTGAGCTACAGAGGCATAACCGGTGCATTTGTCCCTGCACCCTCCCGGATTCTCATGAATCGGGGCCCCCGCAAAAATCTGCGAAGCAGAGGTTTGTGGGGAAGAGGAGGAATTTCAGCGTTTGTTGCGGCGGTCCTGCGTGCAGGACTGCCAGGCAAACCGCTGACATTCCGACGAAGCGACCCGGATCGGGCTCGAACCGACGACCCCCAGCGTGACAGGCTGGTGCTCTAA
>OODM01000259.1_pt1 | contig 41529 bp, 38 predicted proteins | sample 1671471 | NCBI WGS metagenome assembly OODM01 (sample SAMN06348160, study PRJEB24527) | human gut metagenome | biome: human gut; feature: ankylosing spondylitis patient; material: feces | host: Homo sapiens | place: China | collected 2015-10 | reverse complement strand
CGCTGATCTTGAAATCTTTTATTTAAAGAAATCAGGGAATTAGTTGAAGAAAAATAGCCCGATTAAAAAAAATCACGGGCTATTTCACGGGAGTTTGGGTTATATCACCGTCATGAATGACGGTGATATAAGGGCCCTGTTGATAAAACAAAGGCCGGGCAAATTTGACCGACCTTTGCTTGTAAGCGGCTAACCTCATGCCGCTTCTAGAGAATTAAAAGCTGCTTCGACGTTATCTAACTTCTCTTGGTTCAGAAGCCGATTCGCTGACAGGGATAGGAACTAAAGCCGGCTGCGGAGCGAGGACTTCTTCGATTTCGTTCTCAATCTTTTCTTCGATCTCTTCTAAAAGATCTGGCTCGGTCTTCTTCTTGCTCAGCGTTTCTTTTAATTGCTCCTTATCTAATTCTCCGACCCAGCGGCCGACGACGACGCAGGCAATACCGTTGCCGATCATGTTGGTAATCGATCTTGCTTCGCTCATGAAGCGGTCAACACCGAGAATCAGTGCCAATCCGGCAACCGGAATGTCTCCGACGGCTGAAAGCGTGGCTGCGAGCACAATAAATCCGGAACCGGAAACGCCTGCAGCGCCTTTACTTGTTAAAAGAAGAACGGTTAAAAGCGTAGCCTGCTGAGTAAAGGTCATTTGAATATCGCAGGCTTGCGCAATAAATACCGCTGCCATGGTGAGATAAATCGCGGTTCCGTCAAGGTTGAAAGAATATCCGGTCGGGATTACAAGGCCGGTCACAGAACGGCTCACGCCGGCTTTCTGCATCTTTGTGATCATCTGCGGAAGGACAGCTTCAGAGGAAGATGTACCGAGAACGATCAGAAGTTCCTCTTTAATGTAAGCAAGATAGCGGAAAATCGAGAAACCGTTGAAGCGGCAGATTGCACCCAGGATGCCCAGAACAAAGAACACACAGGTGGCATAAAACACCAGCATGAGTTTGCCTAACGGAAGCAGGGAATGAATGCCGTACTTACCGATGGTGAAGGCCATAGCGCCGAACGCACCGATAGGCGCAACTTTCATGATCCAGTTGATCATGAGGAAGAGAATCTCGGATCCCTTCTTAATGAGTTCGTAGATGGGATGCTGAGAGCCGCCTAAGAACTGAAGTGCAAATCCGAAAATAATTGAAAAGAACAAGACTTGAAGAATATCGCCTTGTGCAAAAGCGCCTACCACGGACGAAGGAATAATGTGGAAAATGAAGTCCAGTGTGGACTGCGGCTTTTCTGCCGTTGCGTACATTGAGACCGAGTTCACATCCAAGGTCGCGGGATCCACGTGCATGCCGGCGCCGGGCTGAAGAACATTGACAAGGAAAAGTCCGACAAGAAGTGCGAGCGTCGTGACGATTTCAAAGTAGAGAAGGGCAATGCCGCCGACCTTGCCGACTTTCTTCATGTCTTCCATTCCGGCAATACCGATGACCACCGTACAGAAAATCACTGGGGCAATGAGCATTTTGATGAGCTTAATGAAACCGTCGCCGAGCGGTTTCATTGACGCGCCGATATCCGGAAAGAAAAAACCTAAAAGAACACCGATCACAATGGCAGCAAGAACTTGAACGTAAAGCACCTTATAAAACGGTTTTTTCATTCATTTACTCCTAAGAAATGGGATTATTTCCCGTTAGTTAAGGGTTTTATCTAACAAAAACAATGAAAAAGTGATTGTACGGTACGACTTTTACGTTCTTATGACATGTATCTCAAAAGAGGTATGCGGAAACAATTTGTATTATTTCGTTGAGAATTTGTCCTTTTTGCTAAGAGCCACAAAAAATCCGAAGCGGTTAATGCTTCGGATTGCAAGGTGATCAAAAGCAGAAATTATTCCGCTGTCGGAGAGGCAATACCGCCGAAAGTCATAGAGGCGACATAAGCGGCTGTGAAGTCTTCAGGGGTCATACCCGGAACAGCAAAACGGAACTGTGTTGTCTGGCCCGGAGCAAGTGCCGGAGTGATTCGGGAGACAAGGAAAGCGCTCTTATAGGCATTCGGGTCTCCGTTGGCTTCTTTACCGTAAACACGGATATCAAAGCCGATGTTCGTGTAAGTAATGCTCTGCGGGTTAACGACCGTGAGAATGAAGTCGCTGCCTTTTTCGTTGCCGGACGGCTTGTCAATCGACATCAGAAAAGTAGCTCCGTTAACACGAATGCTGGAAAGCTTTCTGGCATCCGGCATTAACACGGCTGTGGACGGAGGAACCAGCATTTCAAGGTAATCGACCCGCTTCTGAAGCTGAAGCACGGTTGCTTTGAGATCTTGTACTTGCTGGGTAAGGGAAACCGGTTTTGCTTTTGCCGAAGTTGCAGTTGTTTGAGCCATAACAGAAGTGGATAAGCCTAAAGCGGCAGCTAAAAGAAAAGGAAGAGTTTTTGTGATCATGCAGACCTCCGTTAATTTTCACCACAGGATAACCACTCAATTCGGCTCGTGTTTTTTTTGGTGCGCATTTAAGGCACATCACCGCACGGCTCAAAAATAGAATGGAAACGCTTTGTTAGCGAACAAAAACCGTAATACTAACCGTTGAGTCCTAAAGTGTCGGAGAAGATAAAGTGAAGTGGTTCGGAGTGGATTATCGCTACGTGATTGCCGGAGTCAGCGCTGTTTTTATTTTGGCCTATGAATTTATCGGAAATAAATCCGAAGAAGTCAAAACTGATAAGCAGGAAGCACAGAACTCAAAGGCACTCAGCGTAGAAGCTCTGAATGAAAAACTCTCTTGCGCCTTAAGCGCTCAGTCCGCATCCCTCGAAGGCGCAAAAGCCTCTGTCCTGGGCCAAGACGAAAAGTCCCAAATCAACGTTCGCCTGAATTTTGTCGGTCGCAAAGGCTCTTCTTTTACGGAAGCAGAAAAGAAATACTTCAAAACCTTCCTTCTCGGCTTAACCTGTGTTGAGACGCCGGCCTACTACGACCACAACATCGGAAACGTCAATTACGAATTTTTAGACGGAGCGGGTACGCGTTTTGATAGTGCCAAGATTCAAACGAAAGCTTGTCTGAACTTCGACAAGAGCCTGAATTCAACGCATATCTCCAGAGACCTGCTTCCGGCGATCGGCTCACTTTTGCGCGATCAGCCCAAGACGGCTCAGCAGCTGCTTAAAACGCCTTACGCCAAAATCCCCGAAATCGAAAGTGAGGACGGCTATGAAGTCACGCCTTTAGGTGTTTCCGATGAAGGCGTGATTCGCTACCGCATCAAACATACTCAGAATCTTGCCGCTAACTTCTCTCAGGAAGACAAACAGCGCTTAGTAACGGGAGGCTTCAACGGCGTTTGCCTCAATCAACAGTTCAGGGACAGATTCAAAGAAGGATTTCCTGCTTACGAAATCGAACACGTCGATAAAAACAATCAGCTGATCGATAAGGTTTTTGTCTCTGAAGATACGTGTCGAAGCGGAAGACCAGACGGCCGCTGATCATTCTGTTGTTTCGGGTCCTTCTCGTGATGATTTCAGCCTGTAACATATACAGCAGCTAAACCAACAAGATTAAGACTATGGCTTCAAATTCCACATGGGGATCCAGAATCGGATTCATTCTGGCAAGTGCAGGCTCTGCCGTCGGCTTGGGCGCGATTTGGAAATTCCCTTATCTTGCCGGCAATAACGGCGGTTCCGTTTTCCTTCTCTCTTATCTGCTCTTTACCTTTACAGTTGGTGTGGCGATGCTCATCAGCGAGTATGTCATCGGCCGAGAAGGAAGAATGGGTGCGATCGGTTCCTTAAAGAAAGTGGTCGGCAAGCACTGGGGCGTGTTCGGCACGGTCGGTGTCGTTACCGCTTTTGCGATTCTTTGCTTTTACTCCTGCGTCGGCGGCTGGTGTATCAAGTATTTGATCGACGCATTTACAGGAACCGGAATTGTCTCTAATGCGGACGAACTCAATAAAAACTTCGGTTCGTTTGTGAGCAACGGCGCCTTAGCGTACTTCTATCAGATCATCTTCTTGCTCGCCAACGCGGTGATTGTTTCTTTAGGCGTCCAGAAGGGTATCGAGAGACTGGCTAAGTTTTTGATGCCGGTTCTCTTTATCCTCATGCTCATCTTGATCGTTCGAGGATTAACACTTCCCGGCGCCGTTAAAGGTCTGGAATATCTCTTTAAACCGAATTGGAGCGGCTTTACTTCCTCTGCGATCTTTAACGCGATGGGCTTTACTTTCTTCTCGCTGTCTTTAGGTGCGGCCGTGATGGTGACCTATGCCGGCTACCTCTCCGAGAAAGTGAATCTTCTAACCTCCACGGCTTGGGTGGCATTCCTGGCGATCATGGCTGCTGTGCTCGGCGGCTTAATGGTGATGCCTGCCGTGTTTGCCTTTAATTTGTCCCCAACAGCAGGCCCCGGACTCACGTTTGTGACGATGCCGGCGATTTTCTCGCAGATGCCGTTCGGTGTTTTCTTTGCGATTCTGTTCTATTTCTGCTTGGTTGTTGCGGCGATTACGAGTTCAATGTCCATGCTTGAAGCCGTGGTGGCTTCTGTTTTGGACTACACGCGCCTCTCTCGTGCAGCCGTGACTTGGATCACAACTGCGCTGGCCGCTTTTATCGGCCTTTTCTGCACACTGAGCTTCGGCTCTCTGTCCGACTTTAAGATCTTCGGCAAGAACGTCTTTGATTTGCTCGACTTTCTTACCTGCAACGTCGGTATGCCGCTTTCCGAAATCGGCTTCAGCGTGGCCGCAGCTTGGATTGCCTGGAAGGTGACCGCTAAGCAGCTCACGAGCGCAGGTCCCGTGCAAACCTGGCTGCTTTGGGCGATTCGTATTGTGATCGGTATTTTGTCTCCGCTCTTGATTATCACCGTCGTTCTGACCGGTCTTCTGTAATCGAAGATGAACAAATACAAAATCGGCAGGCGAGCTTCTTGGCTTTCCTGCCGATTTTTCTTTGCGTTGTGCCGATTAGAACGGCACCGTTTCCACTAAGAGCGGGCCGATGCGAGGCAGGTCTTTCCAGCAGGTGGTGTAACCGGGACTTAAACGAGCGCGGGACATTTCCCAAGTGCTTTTGCCTAATTTAGAGGCCGCAAAACAGAGCGTATTTTTGCCGTAGCGCGTATTGATGGAGTCCATCAGTTCGCAGACGACCTGCTGCTGCTCGGTCTCCGGCTCCTCAAAAAGATCCTTAGTGACGGCGTCTTTCGGAACGACTTCTCCGACATACACACCGGCGCGTTTGTACAGACAGTCTCTGCGATACGTCTGGTTGAGTAATCTCCGAGCGTAATGAATGATTGTGTTGGTATCCGAGATCGGGTAGGGGAGCCCTACGCACGGATACGCGTGCTGCTGGACATCCTGCAGGCGGAAAGGATTTGTGTTTAAGACGATTCCCACGGTATGGGCAACGGTACCTTCGCGGCGCAAGGTTCTTCCGCATTCCTGGGCGTGGAAAGTAATCGCACCTAAAAGGTCGTCTTTGTCGCAGACCAATTGACTGAAACTGCGGCTTCGCATGATCTGCTGTCTTTTAGGTTTGACAAGTTCCAGCGGAATGCAGGACGTTCCTTGAAGTTCTCTTACCGTCATGGAAAGCGTAATACCGAATCGATCACGGATGGCTTCCGCATCTGCACAAGCTAAATCCAAGGCGGTACGAATACCCATCTTGCCGAGGTGCTCGGTGTAGCGTCTGCCGACGCCCCAGATTTCTGAGACGGGTTCGCAGGCAAGCGCCTTTGCCTGCCGCTGAGGCGTTAAGTCGAGCCAATTGCACACACCTTTAAGTCCGGCGTAGTGTTTTGCCAGATGGTTGCAGTACTTGGCTAAGGTTTTTGTCGGCGCGATGCCGACGCAGGTGGGAATGCCGACATCCTTAAACACTTTATCCTTGATCCGAAAGCCGAGTTTGGTCAGGTCGGTGCCTAATCCTTCGTACCCGCTCATATTGGCAAAGCATTCATCGATGCTGTACGGGTCGATGCAGTCGACTTGGGAAGCGATGGTGGACATCATGCGTCCGGACAGATTGGCATAGAGTTCGTAGTTGCTCGAGAAAACGGCGACGTTTTCCCGAAGGCAGAACTCATCGATCTCGAAGTAGGGCTGGCACATTTTGATGCCGAGCTTTTTCGCTTCTTTGGATCGAGCGACGACGCATCCGTCGTTGTTGCTGAGCACAATGACGGGGCGGTCGGTTAAGTCCGGACGAAAGACTTTTTCGCAGGAGGCGAAAAAAGAGTTTCCGTCTACCAGCGCGAATACCTGCATAGTTAGTTGCTTTTGATTGTGTACTTCACGACGCCGATAAAGCGCCATTCATCAAAATCTTTCGGGAGGATTGGCTTGTAGATCGGGTTTGAGCTCTCGGGGAGCAGGCGCAGCCCTTTGTCGTCCTTCATATAGCGCTTAACGGTAAATTCGTTGTTAATGCTCATGATGACGATGTCGCCGTTTTTGGGCTCCGGGGAGCGGTCGACGACTAAGAGGTCGCCTTCGTCCATGCCGGCCAAGTCCATGGAGTCGCCGGTTACGTAGACAAAGAATGTTGAGGCAGGATTGGCGACTAAGTATTCATTTAAGTCCAGCGACTTGTCGACATAGCTTTCTGCCGGGGAAGGGAAACCTGCCTGAACGCCGCATTCATAGACGGGAATACTCAGATGTGTCGGATTCATTGCCGGAACCAAAATCTGGTCTGTATCCAGCGTACGTGCCGGCTCTGCGACACGTTCCAGCTCACAGCGAAGCCATTTCGCGCCGCCTAACTGTTTGAAAACCGGAACCAATTCGTCCGTGAGACAGACAGAAACACGTTTTGTACTGCCGAGACCTTTGCGGCCTGCACCTTCGCGAGCGCCCCCGCGGTTTTCTTTCTTAACTTTTTTGTCCATAGCGACCGAGCCTTTCGATAAAATATGAAGGAGAGCTTTGAAATAATCATACTATTTCAAAAAATCTAATGTCAAACTCAGGTTCGGCGGAACGAAATAAGTCGGGTTCAGGCTGGAGGAGTCAGATCCTTCTTAATTTTTTCCAGTTCTTCCATTGGTAAATCTGATACCTTGGCAATGATCTCCAAAGGAATATCGTTGATGAGAATGAGCTTTGTCACTATGGATAACTTTTCCTCGGCCTTTGCTTGAGCTACAGTGCAGGCATCGACCTCGGACAACTCTTCCCCGTCTTCTTCCTGTTGTGTGGAGAAGTACAGATGTCCAGGTGAAAGTTCTACCTTCATCTTATTAACTTTCCTTTGGGAAAATCAGCCAATTAATTTTTTAGAATCCAAGCGCCGCAGAGGACGGCATAGCAAACTACTATCCGAACAGAAACAACTGCGCTTTAGAAACTTTTGCAGGTTGATTGCATCAAGCAGGATTCAACAAGCTATTTTTGATTTTCTTTAGCTCATCTACAGATAGGCCTGACGTTGCGGCAAGAAGTTCTAAAGGCACCTTATTAGTGAGTATGAGTTTAGTGACCATGGAAAGTTCGCCTTTCACGAATCCTTTTGCCTCCCCTCTAATCTCCCCTCTAATCTCCCCTCTAATCTCCCCTCTAATCTCCCCTCTGATCTCGCCTCGGGCTACGGAGCGAGCATCGACCTCGGATAATTCTTCCTGACCTTCTTCAGTTTCTTTGAAGAAGCGCAGGTGTTCTGCTAAAACTTCGTTTTTCATCTCGCCAGCCAAAAATTATTTATCAATCTGCCGGCAGCGTGCTGCCAACTCACGACTTCACCTTTCTTCGAATTTTACTTTTGCTACAGCTGACTTGTAATCGCGTTATATAGGTATTTCACAAGATCTGCATTACTAACAGTCTTTATTGAAAAAATTACCTCTATTGGTATGACAGCATCCTTAACTCCAATAGGACCTCTGTATTTACGCCAGAAATTGACGGGTAAACGGAATTTTGGTCGTGACTGCACATTCACGAGACTGGATTTTCATGCCCGTTTTCGGGCCTCTTCACACCTAACCGATCCCTCTGAGGTTAAAGTGAATCGTGAAATACGTGTTGGGGCGAAGGGGCCTCAATAAAAACTATGTTTGAGGAGCATCAATGACCAAAGCAGATAAAAAAGACGAAGTAATGAAAGAACAACTCGAGACTGAAGCCCTGATGGACGCTGAAGTCGAGGCTGCTACCGACTGCGGTCCCGTCAGCCACAAGGTCGAAAAGAAAGAAAAGGAAAAGGCTGAACAGGCTGAAACCGAAGCTCTGATGGATGCAGAAGTCGAAGCTGCCACAGACTGCGGATGCGGTTGCGGCTGCAGCAAAAAATAATTATTCCGAGTCAGCCGACTTTAAGGATTCCTTCTGAGTGCTGCTTATACATGAGCAGCCTCGGATGAGCGGGTGTTTCTCTTGCCCAAAGTCGGGTGCGCGACAAAAAGAATATTTTTAATTTGGAGGATATCGAAATGGTTCAAGTTCCTGAGTTATTTACTCAATTCATCAGCTCTTTTTCCGGCTGCATGGGCGGCAACCCCAATGCACCGATCTGGCTGGTCGTAGATCACAGCGCTCGCTGCCCGCTGCCGATCGATCCGGAAAAAGTCTTTGCCAATCCGGTTACGAATATCGATGCTTTAAAGCGCGCACTGCCGACAACATGCCCTTGCACCAAATCCGTTACTCGTCTGATTAACAGTATTACAGGCAATCCTGAAGCAGAAACTTCTCTTGTTTTCAAGCCCGAAGGACAGGAAGATAAACAGCCGATCCTTATGCTGAGTGCTTCTCCGCTCTGCACCGGAATGATTACAACGAACGCTTGGATGGAAAAGCCTGCTGTTAAGACCGCTGACGGCGAAGTCACAATGGCGAAGTACACCGGACTGCCTTCTTACCGTGATTTCCTGAATTTCCTCGTTGCTCAGAGAGGTCAGGTTTTCCAGGCCGCAGTTGCTGAAAAGAGCCCGAAGATCATTCTCTGCCAGAACATTCTTCGCGCTAATGACTACTTCAAGCTCTTCGGCGCTGATCGCAAGAACGTTGAAGCCAACGACTTCTTCCTCGTTGCTCCTGTCATGAAGAATGACAAGGAAGTTCGTACTTTGGTATTCGTCACAGACATGCTCGGCTTCGGTACCGGCGATATGACGCCTGAAAACGAACTCGAACTTCAGCAGGCCGGCAATGAATTCCGTCACTATGCACATGATGCATTTGGCGACGGATGGCTGGGTCAGTTCTCCGGCGAATTGCTGACATTGGGCAAGTAACCTTACCTTAGTGGGTTAGGACCGGCGTGACGGCTGAAATTTTTCAGCCGACGCCGGTTTTGTTTTGTCCTAAAAATTGAGGAGACAGCGTAACTCACGGTATATTTTTGTATCTGCGACTGGCAAGAAACAGAAATACAGCCGTGGGTTCTTTTTGGATTGTTCTCTCTACATTTTTCATCAGCTGCGCATACGTCTCCATCAAGGCGATGCCGGTGTCGATGGCTTTCTACGAAATCTTCCTTCTGCGCTCCATCGTTGTCTTGTCCGTAGCCATCTGCCTTGTCGCCGCCACAAAAACTTCTCTTAAGACGCATGAACCGGCGCTTCAGCTCTCGCGCGCTTTATGCGGCGTCGGCGCTTTGAGCATCAATAATCCTGGTTGCTCGGCATATTCTTCTTTCTACGGCTCAAACGCTTCAATACACAGGACCTTTGTTTCTTGGGTTATGGGTTTTCGGCTGGTATCTGTTCAGAGGCAAAAAGATTCCCTGGATGCTGTTTGCCTTTTTGCAGATCGGATTTGCGGGCGTCTTGCTTGTTCTCCGACCTGATATGGCCGATCAAAATGCTTTTTATGTCGGCCTCGGCCTTTTGTCCGGCGCATTGAGTTCGGGTTCCAGTATTTCGTTGCGTTTATTAGGACTAAAAGGTGAACCGCCGATCAGAACGCTCTTTTGGTTTGCGTTGGCTTGCACGGTGTCGGGCGCGGCAGCGACCTTGATGTTTTCGAAAGGCTTGCAGGCAGAGCATGTATTCTCGATTCCTGTTCTGCTTATGGGCGTTTTCACGGCACTCGGTCAATGGACACAAAACATCGGCTGGAAGAAAGGCAAAACGCTTCTTTGCGCTTCACTGCAGTTCAGTGCTGTGATCTTTGCCGTGATATTCGGCTATCTGTTCTTTGACGAAATTCCGGACGCATTCACGTTCTTAGGTATTTTGATTATTGTTGCCGCTTCCTTAGGCGCTACGATCTTCAGATTGAAGTATTACAAAGAAGGCTGAGCCCTAAGCTTGCAGCTGTTAGAAATACAAAAGGCCTCCGAATTAATGTCGGAAGCCTTCAAAAATCAATTACTTTGCCGCTCCGGAACTTTGTCCGGCCAGCAACGAATGATTAGACGTTCTTTTCTTGACGGTATTTAACCAGGTCTTCAACCGTAATGATCGGAAGATCGTGTTTCTTTGCGAAAGCCAATGCTTCCGGCAGGCGAGCCATCGTTCCGTCTTCGTTCATCAGTTCGCAAAGGACGCCGCAAGGATTCAGGCCGGCGATTCGCATCAAATCAACGGTCGTTTCAGTGTGGCCTCTGCGCTCTAACACGCCGCCGGAGCGGGCGCGAAGCGGATAAACGTGGCCGGGGCGAAGAAGGTCTTCTGGTTTGCCGTTGGGATTGGCAGCAGCTTTGATCGTTGTGACACGGTCTTTAGCGCTGACGCCGGTGGTGCAGCCGTGAGCAGCTTCAATGGATACCGTAAAAGCAGTGCCCTGAGTGTTGGAGTTGGAAGCAACCATCTGAGGAAGCTCTAAGCGTTTGCAGTCTTCGTCACGAAGGCAGACGCAGACGATGCCGGAGCATTCACGGATCATCAGAGCCATTTGCTTTTCTGTCAGATGATCGGAAGAGTAGATTAAGTCGGCTTCGTTTTCGCGGCTTTCGTCATCAAGTACGACGACGCCGTTGCCTTCTCTTAAACCGGAGAGAGCATTTTCAACACGGGTGATCGGGTCATTTCCGAAGTGGTCGAGAGTCAGTTCAGCTTTTGTTTCCTGCATGCTGGTCATCTTTAATTCTTCAAATTCATATAAAAAGATCGGACAAGGATAAGGCATTCTTGTCCGATCTGCTGTGAACTTTTGTACGAAACGGTTAGCTGAAGATTAGTGGGAAATCAAAATACCCACAAAGACAACCGCAAGAACAGCCATGGTGAGCGTGATTTCTTCCTTCTTTCCTGCCAGAAGCTTCAGAAGCACGAAGCTGATGACGCCGAAAGCCAGACCTGTGGCAATGTTGAAGGTAAACGGCATCATGAAGATCGTTAAGAAGCAGGGAAGGCCGGTCGTTACATCAGAAAAATTAATTCTGGAGGCAGTACCCTGAAGCATCATGTAACCCACAATGATCAGAACGCAGGCGGTCGCAAAAGCCGGAACCAAGGTGAGCAGCGGAGCGACGAACAAAGTCAAGGCGAAGAAACCGGCGAGGAACAGGGCGCAAAGACCGGTTCTGGCACCGGCTTCAATACCGACGGCACTTTCCAGAATCGCGGTAGAAGTCGGTGTGCCAATGAAACCGGCGCCCATCGTGGCGATAGAGTCAGAAATAAGGGCTCGGTCAAGTCCAGGAATATTACCGCTCTTATCCATGAAACCGGCTCGGAAAGACAAGCCGATTAAAGTTGACATGTTGTCAAACAAGTCCACCATCGTAATCGAGAAGAGCACGCCGACAATACCGACAGTCAGCATCTTATTGAAATCGACCTGGAAGATGGTTTCGGTCGGAAGGAGTTTGAAGTCGGTGGAGAGGAGATTGTGAATTCCGTCTGTCGGGGTCACACCGGTGACGATGCCTAAGGCGGCAACGATCAGGATGGTAATCAGCAAAGCTAAGCGAATGCCTTTGGCCATCATCCATCCTGCAAGCACCACACCGAGAATGGTCAGATAAGCTTGCGGCTGCATCATATTGCCCAAGCCGATCATGGTAGAAGGCGTGGCGACAACGATGCCGGCGTTTTTAAGACCGATAATCGTAATGAAAGCGCCGATACCGGCCACAATCGCGAGCTTAAGATCCAGTGGAATCGCTTTAATGATGGCTTGCCGGATTCGGGTGACCGTCAAAATGAAGAACACGAAGCCGGAAATCACAACTGCGGCGCAGGCGGCTTGCCAGGTCAGGCCCATGGCTCCGCAGACGTAATATGCGAAGTACGCGGAAATTCCGAGGCCCGGCGCCACAACCACCGGATAGTTGGCAATGAACGCAATCATCAATGTACCGAGAATTGCCGCCCAAATGGTAGCGACCGTGGCGTCTCCGATCGGCATCCCTGCGTCAGCAAGCATGCCGGGGACCACGATGAAAAGATAACAAACTGCGAGATATGCCGAGATGGCACCTAAGAATTCTGTCTTAGTCGATGAGCCGCGCTCTTTGACTTTAAAAAGCTTTTCGATGAGGGACATGATTTAAGGATCAGTTTTGTGAGCTGTAATTCTATGAATTATTGTTCTATTTAGAAGTAACGACTCATTGCTAAGCACCATTTTCGGCTTAGAAAAACTTTTTTGCATTTGCGAGGCTTGAAATTTCATCGGCTCGTCACCATCTAAAACCTACGTGCAACCTTGATACAATTCCTGAACAATATTTTCTGGAGAATTAAAAGTGCGTATTGCCATTCCTTACGAAGACGGCGTTGTTTGCCAGCATTTCGGCAAAGCTCCTCAGTTCAAGATTTTTGACGTTCAGCCTCAGGGCATCGTTGAAAGTGTTGTGATTGACAGTGAAGCCTCCGGCCACGAAGCTCTGGCTGAATTCTTAGCCACACAGAGCGTTCAGGCTGTTATTTGCGGCGGCATTGGCCAAGGAGCTTTGGTTTCTTTGGCTCAGAGCGGTATTGATGTGCTTCCCGGCGTTTCCGGCAATCCCGATGAAGTCATTGAAGCCCTGATTGCAGGAACCCTTCAGCCTGAAGGAAATGGCGGTTGCGGCTGCGGATGCGGCGGACACCATCATGAAGAGCATGCCGGCGGCTGCGGTTGCGGCGGTCACGGTCATGAAGAACATGAAGGAGGCTGCGGATGCGGCGGCCATGGTCATGAAGAACATGGCGGCGGCTGTGGATGCGGCTGTCACTAAATAGCTTTCATTAACGGGTGGAGAAAAGGTCCGGGTTTTTAGCCTCGGACCTTTTCGTTTTGGGCGTCGATGTCGGCTCCCTAAATTCTTTGGATTACTTCATCTCTTCGATCGCATTTAGAGCTGCATGCCGGCCGGAATAAGAAGCAAATCCGAAAGCATGCCCCGAAGACCAAGTGGAATAGGTCGGTCCTACCATATCGGAGACCTCAAGGCCGGTGGCGTACAAACCTTTAATCGGTTTGTTGTTCTTGTCCAGAACCTGATGCTTGCGGTTGGTGTTTAAACCGCCGTAAGAACTGAAGAAGTAGGCTTTGAGTTTGATGGCGTAAAGTTTCTTCGTATTCAGTGGACGGAGATAGGCTTTTTCTTTGTAATATTCACCGTCATAGCCGACTTCGCAAGCCTTTTTGTATTGGTCAACGGCTTTCTGCAGGTTGGCTTTCGGAACGCTTAATTCTTTAGCAAGCTGAGCAACGGAGTCTGCGGCCTTAAAGCCGTCGGATTTAACAGCGACGGCTTCGTTGATCTCTCTTTGCAGATTCGGCAGTTTCTGTCCGACCGGAACCAAAACGCCGATACCGGAATCCACGCCTTTTTCCATCATGTATTTGACCTGGCTGTCATCAAAGATCGATCAGCCATAATGATGAGGCTGCGCGTAAATCGCGTTGGCGGCCTGAGCAAAAGAGAAGGCGACATCTTCATTGCTGAAGCGGTTGCCGTCGCAGTTGACCCAAAGTGCAGAAGGCTGCCAGGATGTGGCATAGAGGTTGCCTAAGAATTTGATGCCTTTGCCTTCGGTGCCAAGATGCTGAACGAACGAAACATTTCCCATCGCTGCACCGGCTTTGGTTGCCATAATGATGCCGTCACCGGTTTTGCCGATAGGAACAGAACTCTTCCAGCCTTCAGGATCGCGATGCGCCCAGTCTTTGACTTTTTGAGGATCGTCGCCGAAACCGCCGGTCGCAAGAATGACGGCTTTTGCGCTGATGGTGTAGGTATTGCCTTTTTCATCTGCAGCTTTCGCACCGACGACTGCGCCTTCCTTATTCAGGATTAGTTCAGTGGCAGGTGTTCCTAGCTTGGTTTCTACGCCGGCCTTGTCGGCAGCATCTTTGAGTCCTTTGATTAAGCCTGCACCGTGATTTGTGCCTTTGTAATCACTGATGACGTGCCAGGTTGCGGCCTCCCACGGCGTCATGCGCACAACTTCAAATTTGATGCCGTGACCGGCGAGCCAGGAGATGTTTTCAGCGCTGCCTTCGACATAATCTTTGGTTTTAGCGGCATCAATCACATAGCCGTGTTTTTCCATTAAGGTTTTGAAAGCTTCTTCTTTGGTAAGAGGATCGCTTCTCAGGCGGTTCCATTCGGAACCGACCGCGAACAAGCCTTCAGCAAATTGAGAACTGCCTCCGACGCCAAGGTTCTTTTCTAACAGGATGACTTTCTTGCCTTTTTCAGCGGCTTGGACGGCTGCCGTTAAACCTGCTGAGCCTGCGCCGACGACCAGAACATCCGTAGAAAGGTTCTGGTTAGCCGCAAATGCGGCCTGGCCGAATGTAAGAGCAACAAAGGCGGCAGTAAGCGTTAATTTTGTTCGCATAGTTTCTCCTTTGGATGGATTTTTTACCGTTCAAAGTTACTCTTTTTCAAAAAACGACCCCGTTAAGTACTGAACAGTTTGACTCATGAAAGTTTCGTCCTGTTAAGTACTAAACAAATTGCAGTTACCAACCTCAGAATCCCCGATGAGAAGGAGTTTTCGGCTATATTCAGGGTAATCGCTATATCTCAAAAATAGTTACGGGGTTACACTCACAAGGATAAAAAGAAAAAATACGGAAATGAGACAGATACTTTTTGGTGAACAATGGTTCCATCCTGAGGCGCCGGCAGAGGTTGTAGAAATCTTTAATCGCCTAGGCGAAAAGCGTACCTTCAAGAAGGGAGAGGAACTGAAATACGGCGCGCCTGACGGAGAAATTACACTTCTTTTGACCGGTCTTTGCCTCTATCGCTTTTGAGACACGCAGGACAAGGAGCACGTACTAAGTCTCATTCTCCCTAATCGAACGATGGGTGATATCGATGGGCTGACGGGAACAATGGCAAACGTCAGCGCCTATACGATCAAGAACAGCACAGGATTGGTTCTTCCGTATGATGTTTGGCATAGCGAAATCAGAAAAGACATCAACATCTACGAAAAGGTCGCTCAAAACATCACCTTTAAACAAGAAAGTCACATCGAAGCGCTTCTGGCTTGTTTCACGCTGGATATAGACAGCCGTCTGCGCGCATTTCTGCATTCGTTGATCAAGTCCTATTACAAACCCAATTATGCAGGCTGGAATCCGATGCCGGTTCGGCTGACGGCTACTTTAATCGCTGCCATTATTTCAGCAAGCCGGACCTCTGTCTCATTGACGCTAAGTTATTGGATGGAAAAAGGCTGAATGAAGAGAGACGGCAATATAGCATTGTTCCATGGTTCTATTTTCACGAATTTGAAAGACTGGTGGGCTCCGGGCGCTTAACTCAAATATTGCTATCCAATTGACTTATAACTATTTCTTCATTTTGAGATTAAGTAAGCTCTGTAAAATGCTTGATTCTTCCCAATGGCCTTTAGAGACTTAAGGAACCTCTGCACAAAAGGTGGGTGATATGCTATAATTAGCACACTACCGAAAAGTGTGATTATGAAGATTAAAGCTCCCTCATTTGCCGATTTATTGGCAGAAACCTCCCCGCAGCTGGGCGGTGCCAGAAGAACGAAGTTCCTTGAGACTTTGGACCGTATCATTCCTTGGCAGGATTTGAAAGCGTTGATCGGACCTTACTACAGTGAAGGCAAACGCGGCGCTCAGCCTTATCCTCTGGAACTCATGATCCGCATTCATTTCCTTCAGCTGGTTTATAACCTTTCTGATCCCATGTGTGAGGAGACGCTTCACGACTCGTTCGCATGCCGCCGCTTTGTCGGTCTGACGATGGATTCAAAATGTCCCGATGAGACCACGATCCTACGTTTCCGTCATCTCCTTGAGAAAAACGTTCTGGACAAACAAGTCTTTGATTTGTTCAAGCAGCAGCTTACCGCCAGGGGGCTTCTGTTCAGCAAGGGCACGATTGTTGACGGCTCTTTTATTGAAGCGCCGAGTTCGACGAAAAACGCCGACAAAAAGCGAGATCCTGAAATGCGTTCAGCGAAGAAAGGCAGCAACTGGCACTTCGGAATGAAGATGCACATTGGTGTGGATAAAGCCACCGGAATCATCCACACGGTGGTAACGACCCCCGCTAATGTTCACGATGTGACAAAAGCGGACGAATTACGCCGCCCCGATGACTGGGAAGTAATCGGTGATTCCGGATATCTCGGTATGGAAAAGCGCGATAGTGCAGATCCTGAACGAGTAACTTATACGGCTGCGAAACGTTACAGTCAGAGAAAGAAGCTCTCGGCAGAGAGAATTGCCGACGAAAAGCTGCTGAGTTCGATTAGATGCAAGGTCGAACACGCCTTTCATCGAATTAAGGTTCAGTTCGGATATAAGAAAGTCAGATACAGAGGGCTGGCCAAAAATACGGCGCGCTTAACAATGCTGGCCTCGATTGCCAACATGTTCATCGGAAATTGCTTCGAAAATCGAACCAAGGTTAGCTTCGCCTAGGATAATTGTATCTATGAGGGAGGAAACTGATTGATTAAGCTCTGATCAATTCCTCCCCGATGGAAAATTCCCGCTAGATTCTTCGAAATTAAGCCTCCGAAGGGCGCTTGGAAAAATTACGTACTTTGCAGAGCTTCCTTAATTTTATTTAGAGGGTCGACGACAAGCGCTCCTCGAATGATCAAATCATACATTTTGAATTTTCTCCTGGGATTTTGGTTTGGTGTTGCGTGCCTGAGATTGTATGAGCAACAAGGCTTCTTGGATATAGTGACTAACCTGCAAGATTTAGAAAAATCTTTTCTTGAATTTTCTAGATTTTTGTTACCCATTTAGATCTCTTTGAGATAAGGATTTCAAGGTCTTTTCCTACAATTCCCATTTATACGGAAGAAACATAATTAAAGGCCTTACTTTGAACTACTACTCCTTTACTAAATTTTCAACTCTTGTAGCTTCTTTGCTGCTAGCGACGACGGCGTCTGCTCAGCAAGAATCTCAAAATTCCCTGGACTACTCGCTAGATACCGGCAACGTTGAGATAACACCAGTTGGAGAAACCTCAACTATTCAGAAGGATGAAGTTGAAGACGACGAACCGTTTCTTCCGATTTTTGGCAAAGAGGCTCGAGAAAAGGGATATGAACTGCCAAAAAGTTATGGCATTAATGTCAACTATATGAATATTCACCAGAATATTAATGTTAAATCTATTCAATTTGATGGGCTATCTTTCAGCTTGCCGCCAATAATCAATAAGCCCATGCCTATAGCTCCAGATATGTTCAAAATAGACGTACGTAGTACACGTCAAAGAAGCCACACAGAAACTTTACGTTTAGATGCTTGGGTATTCCCTTTTATGAACGTGTACGGAGTAGTCGGGCATACGAAAGGGCGTTCAATTTCGAAAGTTGATGTTGGATCTAAAAATCCTTTTGTAAATAGCTTTATAAAAGGTTTAGGTGATATGGACGGAATTGATTTCGTCCTTAAGTTTAAAGGTACCACTTATGGCTTGGGAACTACATTTGCAGGCGGAGTAGGAAATTGGTTTGGGCTAGTAGATTTGAACTACACCAGGACTAAGCTCAACATTATTGACGGTAATATCAAGGCATTTACATTAGCACCTCGAGTGGGTTACCGCTTCACTCTTCCTGCTGTAGACGCCATAAAACTTCCTCAGAGTAAATTTAGTCTTTGGGTCGGTACCATGTACCAGAATGTGGACCAGAACTTCCACGGGAAGCTGTCTAAGCTTAGTTTTTCTCCCAAACTTCAGAGTCTTATTAATTTTGTTAATAAAGGGGACGGCACATTCAACGTTAAGCAAAAAATGGAATCCCCATGGAACATGTTGGCGGGTTTCCGTTGGGAAATTACGCCAAGTTTCAACATTGTGACGGAAGCAGGCTTTATCAAGCGCAACAGTTTCTTTGCCGCACTTGAATACCGTTTCTAATACTTATAACAAGCAGGAAAGATATGAAATTAGCAGAAGCCTTACGTGAGCGAAAACAATTACAGATAAAGATGGGGACGCTGCGTCAAAAGTTACTTGATAACGCTATCTATCAGGAAGGTTCCAAACCAGTTGAAGATCCGGCTGAACTTATTAAAGCACTTGAAGCTACTCGGGGTGAACTTGCAGCTCTGATTAAACGAATCAATGCAACAAACTCATCTGTAAAAGTCGGCGATTTCTTGCTCGGTGATTTGGTGGTCGATCGCGACACCAGAATTATGGAAGTCACAGCTCTGAATAATCTGATTGATCAGGCTTCTCAAGTTTCGAATCGTTATTCTCGATCTGAAATTCTTGTCCTTCCTTCAATCAACGTTAAGGAAACTCAGAAAAAAGTTGATCAGTTAGCAAAGGACATCCGCGAATTGGACAATTTGATTCAAGCTACTAACTGGAATACTGACTTAATCTAGTAGTTGATCGGTAGAGCAGTCAAAGGCGAAAGCAAAAACTTACTTGAGCATGGCCCGAAGGCCCGGGCCAAAATTTATTGTAACGGCCTGCGAAGTAACAAAGTTCACATGAGAACGACGGCTGTACTTTTCAGTTTCTCGAGGACTTTTAACTACCGCGCTTTGATTTGACGGTTCGAGGGTGGGTTTGGGGATCGAAAAAAATTCATAAAGACAGTTAATTAGAAATTATTAGCCTTTAAGCAAGCCTTTGTTCTGGTTGTAAAGCTCATTCAGAACCTTTGTGACTTCTTTTATTGCGGCAGGCTTCACGGAATATTGCTTAGCCAATTGAGGAAAATTTTCTACGGCGTCAACTACCTCTTTGATGACAGCGAAAGGTTTGTCCTCTCCGGCTAACTTCGCTAAATTTAAAATAGCTTCTTTAGACGGCGCTTTTCCAAAACCCTTGAAAGAGGTGGAGTGTTCGTAATAAGGGTTAGGAGAAAAGGTAATGTCGAATGCAGGTGACAAAGACCAATTGCCGGAATCGTCCTGAAGAAAATTCCAGTTTTTAGCGTGATCGTCTTGATTTCCAGAGAATAAATTAAAAATCATTCTTCTAAAAATTTCTCGGGTTGGAGTATTTGACCGCGTTAGAGGATAAGCAAGGCGTATAAGCTGCTCATAATCCAAAGAGGGAAGGCGCCAATCTGCTCCAAGGAGGCCGGCGGCGCTCGCAGAAAAGATTCTTCTTTGGTCCTCACGATCAAATCTCTGAATGGCAAAAAGACGAGAATCAGATAGCTCAAATAAATGAGTGTCAGGAAGAGTAATACCGGCCTGCTTAGCCAGCTTGGCGTATATATATTCACAAACACCTTCTTCTGAAGCCAACACGGTCGAATGAGTTTTGAACTTAACAATCCAGCCGTCAAAACTCGGTTGCCAGCTTTCGTTGCATAGCCTCAGATCCTTAGAGAAATATAAATTTCCTTTTGGACGGGAACCTCCGGAAGAAGCAATTCTGTTCAGAGTTTCTAAAACATCGTGACTATCTTCTTCAAAAATAGCAAGTGCATTCTGATTGAGTTTTTCTATGCCGATGATTTCAAGGCTTTTACCAATGAACTCCTCAGATTCCTGTGGTGAAAAACTCAGCGAACCCATGGCATTATTTCCAACATATCTCAGTCTGTCTATATAGGATATTTCTCTGAGGGCTCTCCCTTGCTTTCTGAACTCTTTATCCATGAGCAAGAGACCCCAGCCATCAGGAAGACTGTCAACTAAAAAGGAAGGAAATCTTGAGCTTTGTTCTTGCTGTATGCCGGGAGCAAATCTCAGGAGGAGAGGTGAAGGGTTAGGGAAGGAAGATACATAATTTTCATCGTATTCGAAAAAATATTCCTTACCGAACTTCAACCCAAGTTTTCCTAAAAGGACTTTTTCTGCGTTAGGTCCGAAGTGACGAAAAACATTAACGAAATTAGTAGTCACTATCGAGAACCTCCTTCATAGTTTTAGGCATACGTTTCCGTGTTCGGAGAGAGTTGATGAATGTAATGAAAGCGTTTTCATCGCTTAAAGTACACCAAAGAACGCAGAATTGACGAAAAGAGATCTCTCCGGTCTCTTCAAATCTTCTTATCGTAGGAGCGGGTATTCCGCTTTGCTCCGCTAAAGATCTCCTAGATTTTTTCAAGACTTTTCTTCTTTCCAAGAGAAAATCTCTTATAGCATCTTGGAGATCCCAAGGCGTATACAAAGATAAAATTTCAGAATCAAACATATTTGATAATATTTTATCAAATTCAATCAATTTTTGATCGTATTTGATAGAATTATATCAAATTAATTTTTCTTGGCCTTGAAAAATCTTCAAAGAAAAAGAGCCGCAATCGCGGCTCCGAATTTAATATTTATTGATTATTTTTGTTGAGCGGCTGAGGCCCCGGCTTGTCTTCCAAAAGTAAAGACGTCAGCAATAGCATTGCCGCCTAAGCGGTTAGCGCCGTGAATTCCGCCTGTGACTTCCCCGGCTGCATAAAGTCCGGGAACAGGTTTACCGTCTTTATCCAAAGCTCTGGCAAGCGTATCGATGCGGACACCGCCCATCGTGTGGTGAACGGTCGGAACTTTAAGACATGCGTACCAAGGACCTTCTGTCATTGGAGCGTCATCTGTGTTTGTAGCAACAAATCCGAACTTGTCTTTAGTGCCTTTGTTTGATGCGGCTTTGTTGTATTCGGCGACTGTAGCTTTGAGATGATCAGCAGGGACGTTGATGAGCTTTGCCATTTCATCAAGGGTATCAGCTTTTTTCACTCGGCCGAGAGCGAGCATATCTTTCATTGTGACGCCCATGCGGTCCGGCTTGTTTTCGTCCGGATAACGAAGTTTGTTCATTAACAGCCAGTATGTTCCGTCCGGCTGCTCGAAAATTGCTTTGCAAAGCGTGTCGCGGGCAGCGGATTCAGAAACAAATCTGTCTCCGTTCTTATTGATGAACAAACGGTTGCGGCCGGATGTTGCAATATCCTGCATGAGACCTGTTCCGGGTGTTCCGTTCGGATGGAGCTGAATATCAGACAAACCGATAATGTCGGCATGAGCGCTCTTAGCTAACTTCAAACCGTCACCTTGTGCTGCGTTATTAATATTGGTGGTGCCGATTCTGTTATCCAGCGTGACTTCTTTCCAGACGCCGGTGTTAACTTCTTGACGGAACTTAACATTTGCACCAAAACCGCCTGTTGCTAGGATCACACTCGGAGCCATAACTGTCACCGGTTGTTTTCCAGCATGTAATCCGGAAACACCGATAACTCTGCCGGATTTGTCCATAATCAATTTAGAAGCCGGTGTTTCGGTTAAAACTACGACGTGGTCTCCAAATTCTTTGAGTGTGTTTTCGAAAGCAGAGGTATAGGCATAACCGGCAGGCTTCTTACCGTAATGGCTTCTCTGTCCTAAAGAGCCGGTTGCGGCACCGATTTTGTCGCGGAAGACTACGCCTTCTTTTTCCATCCATTCAACGGTCGGATAAGCATTGTCAGTAAGGTATTTGACGAGTTCAGGATTACCGACATTGTGACCGCCTTTCATTGTGGATTCATAGAATTTCTGAACGGAATCCTCGATGCTTGAGCTTTCTGGCGTTTGTCGTCAACAGCATTTAAGGCGCCGCCGGATACGTTAGTAGAGCCGCCGAGATAACCGAGTTTTTCAAGAATGACCACTTTCTTGGCGCCGTTTTCCAAAGCAGATACGGCAGCAGCCAAGCCGGTACCGCCCCCGCCGATAATTGCGACGTCAGCCTTGTATTCCACAGGCGTAGAAGAGATGTGAGGGATCTTTCTTGTGTAGTTTTTCAGATCTTGATCAGAAGCGCCGGCCTTCTGAAGGCAGGTTCTAACAGCAGACTTAAGCGCGAGACTTGATAAGGAAGCGCCTGTAATGTTGTCAACACCAGTTGTTTGATCTTTTAGTATTGCGGCAGCTGTTTTGTCTAAAGCAACTTTGCCAACACCAAAACTCTCCAAGTTTTTGCTGGTATCGATAGCAGCGATTTTATGATCTTTGATAGTGACTTTGACAGTCATGGGTGCGTTGTGGCCGTTGACAGTGGTTTCGTATACTCCGTCAGTCAGTGCAGCTTGAGATTGACCAGCAAAGGCCATGGATAACATGAATGGAATCAAAGCAAGTTTTTTCATCATCAATTCTCCTTGATGCGTTGCGGGACAAGAAGTTTTATAGCACACGGGACTACCTAGGTAGTTTGCTAAATGTCAAAAGATCAGGAAAATACTGACGTAAAAGTAACGGATCATTCCAGTGGCATAAAACATCTGAAACTTAGGATTAAGCTGTGGTTTGTTACGTGAAAAGTTAACCAGACGAGGATTTCGAATGGCCGATCTCTCATTTCCACTTGATAAGCCTTTATCTTCTCTTGAAATGAAAACCCGCTTACTGCAGTTTAACGAAAAACTCCATGCCGTTAGAAAATGGAAAGATCCTCAGGCAGACAAGGCTATACATCTTTTGGTTAAGGACAATATCGGAGTCTCAGGTTTTCCTACATCTGCCGGAAGTTATGCACTCAAGGATTTGGAGCTCCCAGATGCTTTTTGCATTCAAAGATTGCGCCGGAACCCCAAAATCGATATCTTCGGTAAAACGCATCTCACGGAATTAGCCGGCTTTGTGACCTCAAACGTCTTGCCCTATGGTTATTCAGAATTAGGTGGTTTCGGTCGAAATCCTCATGGAAACTGTCCTTGCGGCGGATCAAGCGCCGGTTCTGCCATTGCCGTTGCAGCCGGTTTTTGCGATGCAGCGTTAGGTACTGAAACCAGAGGAAGCTTAATGATTCCAGGTTTCAGGAATGGCGTTTTTTCTTTTAAACCGACGCGAGGACTAATCTCCAGAAGCGGAATAATTCCGCTGTCTTCGTCTTTCGATGCGCCGGGCGTATTGGCCCGCAATCCCGAGATCATGAAAAAAGTTATCTTAACCATGGTCGGCGTTGATCTGGAAGATGATCAATCCTTTGAATTAACAAAAACGGAATCAAATCCCAGCAGAAAAAGAATCATCTGCTGTGTAAACCGCAGTCTCGGAGAGATGGAGTTACTGCAAACCGAGCTGCGTCCTTTCTTAGCTCAACTAAAACTCAATGGATTCGAGATTACCTTTGTGGATCTTCCGGATGTAAGTTTCGATTACAAAACAATTAGTTCGGCCGACATTCGATCTGATATGGCGGAGTTCTTACAACGATTTGGCTCAGACAATGAACCCAGATCTTTCGAAGAACTCGTTGAAAGATATCGTGAAAGGCCGAATGCGCATTTATATGGCATGGAGCGTTTGGAAGACGCTCTGGCTATGCCTCAAATTCAAAAATCAGATTTGAAGAAATTGGTTCAGGAAAATGTGGCAAAAGCCAGGGACTTAATCAATAGCATACTGGATCGTTACGATGGTGACTTTGTTGGTTTTCTGAACTTCGTAGACTGGTTCTCCATCGGAGGAGGACCTAGCTGCACTTTGCCGGTTTCTTTTGAAACTAAACCGCCAATTTCTATCATGTTAGGCTCGAGAGTCGGTAATGATTTAGCTCTTCTTAATATCGTTCAAGAATTTTCTGAGATTGCAAAAGCGACTCAATATACTGAAAATTAAAACATAAAACAGAATGATCATCCTTATCGCCGGCGACACTCATACAGGTAAGACGAATCTTGCTCAAAAATTGCTCGAACATTTCAAGATTCCGTATCTTTCTATTGATCACCTAAAGATGGGACTCATCAGAAGCGGAAACTCAGATCTCACTCCGGAAAGCGACGATGACGCTTTGACGGAAAAGCTGTGGCCAATCGTCCGTGAAATGATCAAAACTTGACTCGAAAACAACCAGAGCCTAATCGTCGAAGGGTGCTACATTCCTTGGGACTGGCAAAAAGATTTCTCAGAAGAAGAAAGAAAATCAATTAGTTATCTTTGTCTAATTTTCAGTCGGTCTTATTTGGAAAAGAACTTCGATCAGATCAGAAAACACGAAAACGTCATCGAACAGAGGCAATGCTCACAGCTCTCTTTGGATGACATGATTTCGTGCAATGAGAGAAATTTTCAAAACTGCTTGAAATACCACCTAGATCATATTGACATAGATGACAAATACGAAGTTTTTCCGCAGGCCCTTGCCGGTATTGAAAACCAATTGAAAGATGTTTCGGACGTTTGTGCAAAGAGAAATAGTCTCGAAGAAATCAAATATTGAAGATCTCTCGGGTTCTCGCTCCAAACGCTGGGGCGTCTTCTTCAAGTGGCTTTTGAACTTCAGTCAATAGAATTTGAACATCGTCGGCAAGTATTTTCGAAAGGCCGGAGATTTTTCTCATGCCCAAATTTTGTTCGGGGCAGGCTTCTACGCACCGTTTGCAATCCACGCATCTAAGCGGATCTGCAAGCAGTTTAAATTGACCGTCCTTCTCTCGTGAGGTTAAACAGCCGGAAGGGCAAAGAAGCACACAGATGTTGCACCCGTTACATGTGTTTTTATGAACAACCGGAAGCGGAAATATCTTTTCAGGAATTTCATACTCCGGTTTTTTCTTACGGATCAGCTTGATGCAGTCGATAAACATCTCGCGGTCAAGCATTGGAAAAACTTTCTCAATTTTTGGAGCATTGCCTTTTAAGCTGGCTATTTCCGACTTTTCCAGCAATTCATTAGAGATCTTTCTAAAGATCTTTCTGCGCTTTAAATTTTCTAAGGCTTCAGATGCTGTTTCAACAATTTCAATATTCGGCTGGATTTTCAGTATGTCAGAGAGTCTGGAAATTTTTTGAGCCATGCTTTTGGCAGGGTCTCCTTCGTTATTGCTTTCGCAGTTTCTGCAGTTTCCGCAATAAACAATAACTTTAGCGTCCGTTGTTAATTGGGCTAATACGAAGAGCGCAGGGCTCATACCTCCTAAACAACCGATGGAAACTCGTTCTTTTGTTTGCAAAACTTTAGAACAAGCAAAGAAAGCGGAGAGATCGGTCGATTGATGTTCTTGATTCTCTTCCATTAATTTTTTGAGTTGAAACAGAGCGGAATAAAGAGGGTGCTTTGCAAAACCAAAGGCCTCCGTAGGGCAAGAAGAAATGCAAGCTCCGCAAGCAGTACATTTGCTGTCTTCTAAACCGATCGATTCGTTATTTAGGAAAATGGCCTTTTCTCGACATGCATCAACACAGCGACGACAAGAAGATTTTGGAAAAAGCGTTCTAACGCATCGGTTTTTCTCAAATGTCAGCTTGGCGTTATGAATATCTAAAGCTTGTTCTCCGTACCTTTTCTCGATGTCAGCGCGGCAGAGTTCAAGCAGATCGTTAATCAACTGTGTTTTGTTAGGGGCCATCTTCTTTGGTGCAGGATGCTACGGCCTCTATTCTAGGAGATAGCAGAAAGAACGGGAATGAAAAAATCGCCCTCCGAAAATAATTGGAGAGCCGATTAGGAGATAGGAAAACTCGGTTTCTAAAGTTATTATTCAGGTGATTTGTCTTTCAACCGCGTTAATAATTCATTCTTTAAATTGTCAAGAAGAGGCGGAAGTGTCTCAGTGCACTTGCCATAAATTCTGTTTGTGAACTTTGAATATGGATGGATGAGCGGATCTAAATCAAGATTGATTCTTATCGATGCTTTAGTCTCTCTCACGAAATCGGCAGCAGGATAGACGGTGCCGGGGGTGCCTACGGAAATAAAGATACAGGCTTTCTTGAGATACGAAGGTATCCAATCCGTGCCGTAAGGAACTTCTCCGAAAAGCACGACATTAGGCCTTACTGCGAAATTGCTTGCTCCGCAAACCGGACAAACCTGTTCTCGTTCGTGGAAGCCGACTCTTGGAAAAGTCTTTTTACACTTTCGGCACCATGAAGTTTGAAAATCACCGTGCAGATGGAAAACTCGCGGAGAGCCGGCTAATTCGTTCAGATTATCCACGTTTTGTGTGACATGGATCACATCACAAAAAGCAGCGACGTCTTTCTGAAATTCTGCAATCGCTATATGGGCCGCGTTAGGGCGGCAGGGTTCAGCGTTCTTGATTCTTTCGTTGTAGAAGTCGAAAACATCTTGAGTGTGTCTTTCAAGCGCTCCGATAGAAGCGAGTTCCTTAGGATCGTATTTTCTCCAAAGGCCGTTGGCATCTCTAAAAGTCGGGATTCCGCTCTCTGCCGAAAGACCGGCTCCGGATAAAATGAAAACCAGCGGCCGCTCTCCTTTAAATGTCAACTCTTTGAAATTAACTTCCATAATTTTTCTCCTGATTAGCTTATTAATCAGACCAATGAAATATCTGTCTTATAAGTAATCTTAAGCAGAGCAGCGTTATTATCTGTCGCGCTAAAAAGCGGAAGACCTCCGTAGAACCTAAGCAGCAGAGAAGAGCGGAGATACAAAAAGGGGATCGGAAAAATTCCGATCCCCGAACATGTTAGAGATCAAAAGATCTCAGCTATTGGAAAGATTAGTTTCCTTTAGCAGCATGTGTACCGGCGTCACGACCGAAAGTCATGATGTCAGCAATGGCGTTGCCGCCCAAACGGTTAGAACCGTGGATACCGCCTGTGGTTTCACCGGCAGCATAGAGACCCGGGATAACCTTACCGTTGGCGTCAAGAACCTGAGCCTTGGTATTGATTTCCAGACCGCCCATGGTGTGGTGAACAGTCGGAACCTTCTGGCAGGCGTACCAAGGACCTTCTGTCATCTGCTTGTCAGCCTTGTTGTTGGCGACGAAGCCCAGCGGATCCTTGTATGTACCGGCGACAACACCGTTGTAGTCTTCAACAGCCTTCTTCAGGTTGGCAGCAGGCATGTTGAGTTTCTTGGCCAGTTCGTCAAGTGTCGGAGCAGAAACAACACGACCGAGGTCGATCATGTCTTTCATCTTGGCGCCGTTGGCGTCAACCCAGTCAAGAGACGGATAGCGGAGGTGGTTAACCAGGACGTAGTAAGTAGAACCGGGCTGTGCAAAGATAGCCTTAGCCAGAACGTCACGAGGAGCACCTTCGTTGACGAAGCGGTTGCCTTCCTTGTTAATGAACAGACGGTTGCGGCCGGATGTACGAACCATTTCCATCAAACCGGTACCCGGTGTTCCGCAGGGATGAACCTGAATGTCGGACATGCCGATAACGTGTGCACCGACTTTTTCACCCATGATGATGCCGGAACCCTGAGCGGACTTGTTGAAGTTCGTGCAGCCGATACCCTTGCCGAGGTCATAGTCTTTGAACACGCCGGTGTTGACTTTCTGACGAAGAGCAACGTTAGCACCGAAGCCGCCGGTTGCCAGGATGACGCCCTTGTCAGCCATGAACTTGGTGGTCTTGCCGGTGTGGTTGTCTTTAGCTATAACTCCGATAACACGGCCGGCCTTGTCCTGAATCAGGGAGACAGCGTCCATGTCGGTGTAGACCTTCATGTCGTTGCCATGAGCGGCGATGTATTTTTCAAAAGAACGAATGTAGGTGTTGCCGGACGGAGTAGCAGGATAGTGAGAACGCTGCCACAGAGCACCGGTAGCGGTACCGACTTCATCTTTGAACTTAACGCCGATGCTTTCAAGCCAGTGAACAGACTCTAAAGCATGGTCAGTCAGGTAATGAACGAGTTCAGGATTGCCGATATTGTGGCCGCCCTTCATGGTCTGTTCATAGTGTTTCTGGATAGAGTCTTCGATACCCTGTTTGCCTTGACGCTGCGGGTCAGCTGCGTTCAAAGCGCCTTCGGAAACGTTAGTAGAGCCGCCGAGGATGCCGAGTTTTTCAAGAACGATAACTTTGGCACCGGCCTGCTGAGCAGCGATAGCGGAAGCCAAACCGGATCCGCCGCCGCCGACAACAACAACGTTGGTCTTGATTTCAGCAGGAAGAGCAGTGTATTTTTCGCTGTTCTTCATCAGCTTGGCCATGTCAGCCTTGGAAACCTTGGCTTGTTCGAGTGCTTTCTTAACTGCGCCCTTCAATGCGAAGGAAGTAATCGTTGCGCCGGTAACATTGTCTACGCCGAGAGACTGGCGATCGATAATCTTCTTGGACAGTTTATCCAGAGCGACTTTGCCGACACCGATGGTTTCAAGGTTGTCAGGATATTCAATCTTTTCAATCTTGTTCTTGCTGACGGTTACCTTGACGGTGAAGGCAGCATTATGACCGTTGACTTTTTCAGTATAAGTTCCGGGTGTATAAGTGACTGCATTGGCTGCGAGTGCAACGCCGGCAAGTCCGACAGCCACGGGAAGTTTGGTCAAAAGCATTAGTTTTCTCCTTTGGTAGGTACGGGAAAGGTCCATACCGTTGTCTTACAAAAGTACCTACAAGAGGTACTTATTACAAATTGTAAGAGTCAATAGGAGAAAATGAATAGGTATAAATACTATGAGTTATCGTCTTTCTGACTGTCCTTCTTTTTGCCAACCATTCCGGAGAGCTTGTCGCTCAGCTTCTGGAGCGAAGAGAGGTTCTCTTCCTCGATGTCATCATGAAGCCCCTTAATCTGACGTGATATAAGGAGGGCGATCGTTAAGATGAGAATTGAAACGGATGTAAGAAGAATCCACTTGCTCGTCAGATGTTCCATATTAATGATGAGGTAACGAGCAACGGCCACGACAGTGATGACCAGAGGCGTCTTGAGTTTTAACTCATGTTGGCCGAGAGAATACTGTCTGACCATCGACAAAATCTCGATGAATAAGAACAAGAGCAGTAAGTTGGCTAATCCGATGCTCTTGGTGACAAACATGTCATAGCCTTCAGCCACAATTGCGACTGCTGTCGCAATTGTGATAATGATTAGGGCCCCTGCCTGAATGATCAGAAGAAGGGTTTCAAATTTGTCGTTAATTTTGGCGATGATTGGCTTGTTCATTTTTTTCTTAATTAATTTGGGTCTCGTGATCCGTGCCTGCATTATGAGAAAAAAACATGGTTTGTGCGGGTTAGCAAGCAGCTTACTACCAAGAATGGGCGAAGTTGATTGCAGGTTTCAATGGCACCGCTGTCGATAAAACAAATTTTTGGCGTTAATCAATTGAAAATAAAGAGAAATCCATTCCACAAGAAGTCAAAAAACTGCCGCTGATTAATTTAGCTTGCGACATAACAAACAAAAAATACTTATTTCTATATTTTGTGAGGATTCCTTCGATTTGAGTGTTTAGAATTGGAGCACATTTTTGCCGACAAACGGCAACGATGATTAAGAGGAGGGGCGTCAAGTTTGTCACTCATTGGTGAAGGAAACTTGTCCTCACAAAAGGATGCGGAATAACGAATAAACGCACTCGGTAAAAGTATGGAAGGTATTTCTCTCATTTCTACCTTAGCAATCGGTTTCGGTGTCGCTTTGGTTCTTGGCTTTTTGGCAGAAAAGTTAAAAGTTCCGGCGCTGGTCGGTTACTTGCTCGCGGGTATTTTGGTTTCCCCGTCGGTTTTCGGTTTTGATGTGGACTTGAACTTGGCCAACCAGTTGGCTGAAATCGGCATCATGCTGCTGATGTTCGGCGTGGGACTTCATTTCTCCTTGACGGATCTTTTGAAGGTCAAAGGACTAGTCGTTCCGGGCGCGATATGCCAGATGCTCTTGTCTGCCTTGATTGGGTTCGGTTTGAGCTGGCTATGGGGATGGGATATCGGACACTCCGTGCTTCTAGGGTGCTGCTTGTCCTGCGCTTCTACCGTAGTCGTGCTTAAGGCCTTGGAAGCCCGAGGCATGCTGGAGGGGTTCGACGGCAACGTTGCAGTGGGCTGGCTGATCGTGCAGGACATGGTCACGGTCTTGCTATTAGTTCTCCTGCCGCCAATGGCTTCTGTGTTCACCGGTCAGGCTCAGACTTCTTCTCAGCCGCTCTGGCAGCTGCTTCTTATAACCTTAGCTCAAGTTGTCGTCTTTATCGTGCTGATGCTCGTGGTCGGTCGCCGTCTGCTGCCGTACCTTCTCTGGCAGGTTGCTAAAACCGGTTCTCGCGAACTCTTTACGCTTTGCGTCTTGGCAGTGGCGATCGGCATTGCCTTCGGTGCTGCTGAAGTTTTCCATGTCTCCTTTGCCTTGGGCGCTTTCTTCGCCGGCATGGTGATGCGCGAATCCAAGTATGCGCATAGAGCAGCCGTGGAATCCCTTCCGCTGAGAGATGCCTTCTCGGTCATTTTCTTCGTCGGCGTCGGCATGATGTTCAATCCGATGGTGATCGTCGAACATCCTTGGCACCTGCTTTGCGTCCTGCTTTTGATCCTCTTCATTAACCCGATCATTGCCGCGTTATTAGTGATGTTGTTCCGTTATCCCTTGCACACTGCCTTGACACTCGGCGCGTGTTTGGGACAGATCGGTGAATTCTCGTTCATCTTGGCGAGCCTCGGAAAGTCCATGGGCATCGTCTCCGACGAGGGCATGAATCTCGTCTTGGCAACCGCGATTTTGACGATTGCGCTTAACCCGATTGCTTTTGCCACACTGCCGAAAGTTGCTGAATTCCTTAAAAAACGCAGCAAACTGGCTCGTATTTCGGCTGCTCGTCCGGATCCGCAGTCTCTTATGCCGGATGAAATCGAAAAGAAGAAAATCACCGGTCATATCGTGATTGTGGGTTACGGTGACGTAGGCTGCAAGTTAACCGCAGCCCTGCAGAAAGATGAAATCCCTACCGTCATCGTCGATAAAGACGATTCTCTGGTGGCTCAGCTGCGCAAAAACGGTTACACCGCTATTCAGGGTGATGCGATTGATCCTTCTGTTCTGCTTCAGGCCCACGTGCAGAACGCAGCCGTGATCGTTCTCACGATCCGCGATGAGATTTTAGAACGCAAGGTTGTCGAAACTGCCAAGCTGATCAATCAAGGTATTAAGGTTATCCTTCGAGCAGCTACCGACCAAGAAGCTAACCACTTCAGAGCGGATAACTTAGGAACCGTTGTTCAGGCATCGGTAATCCTGTCCCAAGAAATGGATAAATTGGTTCGCCAAGCAATCCTTAAAGGTGACTCTCCGGTTGACGAAGAAATCGCGGTCAATAGTGACGTCAACCCGGCGCCTCCGGCTCAGCACCCTGAGGTCAATCCTTGATGCTTTCTTTATCCGGAAGCAGAGATTCTCAGCTTCCTTTAGAGTCGCTCTAAACAACAAATGTGATTTGTTCTTTTATACAAAAAGGACAAATGAGCGGATTAAGAGTTTTTCTGTTTGATTATTAGAAGTTTTTTGCTGAAAAATTGGCGATTCTAAGATGGGCGGAGAGCTCCGATTTGTCAGCCTCAGAACTCTTTCCTAACAGTAAAATATTGCGTGAATTTGCCTGATGTTCTGAATAATTTCAACCAATCAGGAGAATCAATCGACTGACAACGCCGGCCCGGCTTAGTCAGGTTTGATGAAATTTTCGCAATCTGCATTAAATTTTTGCCCGCGTAGGACAAACTAACGATGAGTCATAGTTTTAGCTTGATTTCGACCTTGGCGATCGGTTTTGCGATTGCCTGGGCGCTCGGCTTCCTCATGGAACGCATCAAAGTACCGGCACTGGTCGGTTACTTGCTCGCCGGTATTATTATTTCGCCGGCAACACCCGGATTTGTGGGTGACGTCAATATTGCTTCCGAACTCTCCGAAATCGGTGTCATGCTGCTGATGTTCGGTGTCGGCCTGCATTTTTCAATGTCGGACCTCATACGGGTCAAGAATATTGCGGTTCCCGGTGCAATACTCCAGATGGGACTTGCCACCTGTTTGGGAGCAGTGCTGGCCCATTTCTGGGGCTGGCCATGGGGACAAAGCATTGTCTTCGGCATGTGTCTCTCGTGCGCATCCACGGTTGTGCTTCTTAAAGGATTGGAAAGCCGCGGTATTCTGGAGAGTGGCGACGGCCAAATTGCGGTCGGTTGGCTGGTTGTGGAAGACATCATGACGGTTTTAATCCTGGTGCTTCTGCCTCCGCTGGCTTCTCTTCTGGGTTCTCCGCTGCAAAACACCGAGGCTTCTTTGCCGCTTTGGCAGATTATCGGCATCACGCTGGCTCAAGTATTCGGCTTCATCATCCTGATGCTGGTGGTCGGGAAAAGATTGCTCCCTTGGCTTCTTCGCCAGGTTGCTAAGACGGGTTCCCGCGAGCTCTTTACGCTTTCAGTGTTGGTATTCGCAATCGGTATAGCCTATGGCGCCGCACAGATTTTCCATGTCAGTTTCGCTTTGGGTGCCTTCTTCTCAGGCATGGTGATGCGTGAAAGCCGTTATTCCCACAGAGCTGCCATGGAGTCGCTGCCGCTGAGAGACGCTTTCGCAGTGATCTTCTTTGTCGGCGTGGGCATGATGTTTGACCCGAAAGTTCTTTATGAACAGCCTTTGCATGTCTTGGCAGTGCTCGCCATTATTATTCTTGGCAAAGGTCTGGTTGCTTTCGGTTTAGTGCTGCTGTTCCGCTACACACTTCATACCGCTTTAACGGTAGCAGCCGCGCTTGCACAGATCGGTGAATTCTCCTTCATCCTTGCGGCTCTCGGTTTACAACTGAAGATTCTGCCGCAGGAGGGTATGAGCTTAGTTTTGGCCGGTGCCATTATTTCTATCGCTTTGAATCCGTTTGCTTTTGCAACGATCGGTCCGGCTCGTGATTTCATTAAGAAACGCTGGGCTTTTGCCAGAAGAATGGATGCACGAATTGATCCGATGTCTCTCATGCCGGACAGTGTCGGCAGTGACATTCTCCATGGCCATGTTGTCTTGGTGGGGTACGGAGAGAAGGGCAAGATTATTCTTGATGAGCTTCTGCAAAGACACCTTTCTGTCGTGGTCGTGGACGATCACCATGCGGTGGTTGAAGAACTGCGGGAAAAGAAGGTCAACTCCATTTACGGCGACGCGACCGATCCGGCGATTCTCATTCAAGCTCATATCCACGAAGCGGCTATTCTCGTTCTTGCCATCGATAACGAGATCCTCTGCCGCAAGATTGTGGAAACGGCCAAGATCCTTCGTCCGACGATTGAAACGGTCATGCCTGCTGAAAATGAGGAAGACGCTAAAGCTCTAAAGGCGGACGGTGTCGCTCAGGCTTTTGTGCCGGACGAACTCTTGGCGCAGGCTATTGTCCAATTCACAATGAGCCGATTCGGCAAAGAGTCTGAGGATCAAAAGATCCGAGAGGAGGAAGCAGAAGAGCAGAAAGCAATAGAGCGGGGAGCTCTATAGCACTGTTCAAGCTTTCTTGAATCATTTGAACCCGAACAGAAACAGGCGCTTTTGGCGCCTGTTTCTGCTTCAGTTAGTTAAGTTTAGAACTCGGTTCCGGAAGTATCTCCGGCAGGTCTTGCCTGGGCAGGAACCACTAAAACCAAGTTCGGCTGGGTCTTAGAAGCCTGCGGAAGCGGCGCAACTTCGGCAAGTTTGCCGTGTTTTTTACGCAGCTCTTCGATATCTCCGAATTCGATGGCGCGGTTAGGACAGCTTTCTACACAGATCGGCTGAAGTCCTCTCTGTAAGCGATCTAAGCAAGCATCGCACTTACGCATCTTGTGAGCAGTCTCATCTAATACCGGTGCATGGTATGGGCAGGCCTGAGCACAAAGTCCGCAGCCGATGCACTTTGTCGCATCGATAACCACCAAACCGTCCTCAGCGCGTTTGTGATGTGCCTTTGTCGGGCAAACCTTGACGCAGGCCGGGTCCGAACAGTGGTTGCAGCCTAAGCTGACGTAGTAGCCGAACACGTCTTGTGCCCAGGATCCGTCAGCAGCCTGTTTCCAGTTTCCGCCGGCATACTCATGAACTTTACGGAAGTTCATGCCGACAGGAAGGTTATGTGCGTCCTTGCATGCCACGGCACAGGTCTTGCAGCCGGAGCATTTTGATACGTCAACAAAAAATCCAAGTTGTGTCATCTTATTCTCTCCTAGGCCTTACGGACTTCTACAAGGTTGGTGTGCTGAGGATTGCCTTTAGCAAGCGGACTCGGGCGCAGCGAGGTAAGCGTATTGATGTTGCCGCCAATGTCCACGACCTTGCCGTTCTTTTTGACCGGCGTGTACCAAGCACCCTGAGGAATGCTCACAACGCCCGGCATAATTCTTGAAGTGACTTTTGCCGGAAGTTCGACGATACCGCGATCGTTAAAGATCTGAACTAAATCTCCGTTGTTGATTCCGCGTGCTTTAGCGTCCAAAACGTTTATGAAGACAACGTCCGGATGCTGTTCTCGCAGCCAGGGGAGGTTGTGGAAGGTGGAGTGAATACGGCCGTGATGGTGGAAACCGTAGCACTGCAGAGGATATTTCTTCTGCAGGTCGTCGCCATACATTTCCCAGTTTCTGAAATAGACCGGAATCGGAGAAATCACATCACCGGGCTTGAGTTTCCAGGTATTGGCGATATTGTTAAGACGTTCGGAATAAATCTCGATCTTGCCGGACGGTGTCTTAAGCGGGTTCTTAACCGGGTCGGCTCTGAATTCAGAAAGTGCGACCGGATTCTTTCTCCAGCCGTAGACTTGAGCAGGACCGCCTTTCCAGAACGTATCCCAATCAGGCAGCTGAGGTACTTTCTTACGTGTTTCGTTGTAGCACCATTCGAGCCACTGCAGCTGAGTTCTGCCTTCCGTGAATTCCTGTTCTTTGCCCAGTTCTTTGGCGATTAAGCGGCAGATTTCGTAAGAGGTCTTCTGATCCCACTGAGGTTCGACAGCCTTGTGCATCGGCAGCATAGAAGTCGTACCCCCGTTGGAGCCGCCTTGACAGGCAATGTCGTCGGTTTCAGGACCGAGGACGTCCGGAAGAAGAATATCCGCATAACGGCAGGTCGGAGTCATCATGTTGTCGCAGACAACGATGAATTCGCACTTAGAAGTGTCGCGCAGGATCTTATCCGTCGCGTTGGAATCGGAATGCTGGTTAATCATGGTGTTGCCGCCGGAGTTCACGATCATCTTGATGTCGTGATCCAGCTTCTTGACGCCGCGCATACCGTCAGTAATGTCGGTCATGTCTTTGCCGCGAACAATAGCATCCGTCCACATAAAGACAGGAATCGTCGCTTTGACCGGGTTCTTGCCGATCGGCAGATAAACAGCAGGAAGAGAAGAGTTGCCTTCTGCATCACCCGGGTTCGTACCCGGCAGGCCGACTTGACCTAAGAGAATCGGAAGCATGGCAATGGCGCGTGCGGTTTCTTCGCCGTTGGCCTGACGCTGAGGACCCCAGCCCTGAGAGACGAAGCAAGGCTTGGTGGTTCCCATTTCTTTAGCAAGCTGAACAATGGTCTCTGCCGGGATACCTGTGATCTTAGCGGCCCATTCCGGAGTCTTAGCGATTCCGTCTTTGCCTTTGCCGAGGATGTGGCTCTTATAGTCACTGCCTTTTGCGGCAGAGGCGGGGAGTGTTTTCTCGTCGTAGCCTACGCAGTATTTATCCAGGAAGTCCTGATCAACCCAGTTGTTTTTGATGAGCTCGTAGGCAATAGCTTCGACCAAGGCAGCGTCTGTACCTGGACGAATCGGAATCCACTGATCCATGCCCGCTGCAACAGTATCGTTGTACATCGGGTCAATCATGATGGACTTCGGATGGCCTTTATCTTTAGCGCATTCGAGCTGATAGCCTTTTCCGCCGCCGGAGCCGCGTGTGACTAACGTATTGCCGCCGAAAGTCACATAAAGTTTGGCGTTAGCGATTTCGCTCATATCGGAGCCGGGGCGTCCGCCGTAGGTGTAGGGCATCGCTGCGCCGATCTGAGCGGTGGAGTAAGAACCATAGTACTTGAGGTAGCCGCCCATGAGGTTGAGCAAGCGCCACCAAGCACGTCTGGAGTTCACCAGTGACTGCTGGCCGGAGCAATACTGCCAGTAAAGAGATTCATTGCCGTATTTTTCAACGGTTCTCTTGAGGTTGTCAGCCACAGTCTTGATGGCTTCGTCCCAAGTGATGCGTTCAAATTTACCTTCTCCGCGTTCGCCCACGCGTTTCATCGGATATTTCAGTCGATCCGGTGAGTACAGACGCTGTCTTAATGCACGGCCGCGCAAGCAAGCGCGAATCTGACGATGATCGCACGCGTCACCTGCAGTGTTATCGGTTTCAACGCGAATAACCTGGCCGCCTTTGACAAAGCAGCGCTGAGGGCAGCGCTGTCCGCAGTTGATCACGCAGGCGTTCCAATAGAAGGGTTCAATTTCTTTGACCGCTTGAGCAACGGCTTTAGAGATCGGGTTCATCAAGAAGCTGCCTGCAGCGACGCTAAGGGCTGAAAAACGCAGGAAACTTCTTCTTCCGAAAGTGCTCTGAGGAAGATTGAACATTTGTTCTCCTTATTCTTAATTTGGGGTGGGTAAAACAAAGATTTTGGGGCTTTGTTTAACCTAATTTTAGGTGGTCCCTTTAGATTAGGTCAATAGTATGAATTAGGAAGAAACGAGTAAGCGTTTTCTAGGAGGAAGAGGAAGAACGAGAATCCCTCTCAACAAATGATTAGCGAACAAAGATACGCAGCAATTAAGAAGAAAGAACCTAATATTTGTTGTTCTTACGGATAGAAAAAAGGCCTCGCAAAAGAGGACTAAGTGAAAATAGTTTTAGGTGAAGTCCGGCCGGACGTAAAGTTCACCGGGCGTTGCCACAAAGCCCAAATGTTCGGAAATATCATCCGCAGTGTGTTTGATTTCGCTGATCCAGCCTTCCAAGAAACTGCTGGCCGGAGAGGAGATCGAAAGGCAGGCGACTAATTTGCCGGAGTCATCTCGAATGCCGGCTGCGACACAGCGAACACCCATTTCCAGTTCTTCTTCATCTCGTGCAAAGCCCAGCGTTTTAATCTTAGAGATTTCAGTCAGAAGAGTGTCGATATCTCCGATGCTGTTCGGTGTGGACTTTTCAAGATTGGTTCTTAGCGCATAAGCGCGGATCTGTTCAAAAGAATCTTCTGCTAAAAAGAGTTTTCCGGAGCTTGTCGTGTGCAGGGGAGCGGTGGCGCCGATCGTCCGTACGACCTGAATGCCGGGACGCTCACGCATAATGCGGTCGATATAGACGATGTTGTCGTTTTGACGAATCGAGAGATTGACTGTCTGACGCGTGAGATTATGAAGACGCTGCATTCCGGTTCTTGCCGTATCGCGAACCGAGATTCTTTCTCTTACCAAGTTTCCGAGCTGAAGAAATCGCAGGCCTAAGCGGTATGTGCCGGCAGAAGCGCCTTTTTCCACAAAGCGAAGGCGAACTAAATCGGAAAGGATACGGTGGCAAGTAGAGATGTGAAGGCAGGTTTCGTCAGAAATGACCTTCAAATTCACGGGATCGTGATGTTGGGTCAGGACGCGAAGAATTGCACTGGCCCGATCAAGTACTTGAATATTTGCTTTACTAACGGACTGATCCATGGGACTGCATCTGTTTTTATTGATAAATCAAAGGCGGTTATATCAACCGCCCCTGATTGTTATTTTAGATTTTTTGCAATAATTTCTGCGATATCTGAGATAGAAATTTCAGATAGTGATTTTTCCTGAGATTTCGCCGAATCAAACATGGATAAACAGAACGGGCAGCTGGTCGCAACCTTATCGCATCCCGTATCGTTGACAACCGCCTTCAGACGAATCACGTTCAGACGTTCCGGCGCATCCGTATCGGTCCAGAACTGTCCGCCGCCGGCGCCGCAGCACGTGGTGCAGGTACCCCATTCTTTAGGATCGACCGTCTCTAAGCCTTTGACTTTATTCAAATCAAATCTAGGCGCGTTCACAATGCCGTTGTAGCGAGCGTAGTAGCAAGCGTCATGGATAGCGACTCTTTCTCTTTCAGAAAGTTCGGCCTTGAGTCTGCCGGCATCCATCTGTTCCGCAATGAACTGCAGGTGCGAAATCACGTTGAACTGACCGCGTTCAAACTCCGGATACTCGTTCTTCAGTGTGTTGAAGCAGTGCGGGCAGGCAGCCAGCAGACGGCTGAAGTTGTACTGACGCAGATTATCAATGTTGGTTTGTGTCTGGATCTGATAGAGATACTCTTCACCGACTCTGCGGGCAAATTCGGCGTTGCACATTTCTTCCTGCATCACGGCAAAAGACAAGCCGGAATGCTTGAGAATCTTGATCATTGCCTTGGCAATCTTCTGATTGCGTTTGTCATAGGCAGCAGAGCAGCCGACCCAATAAAGAATGTCGTAATGAACGCCGGGTTCGGCAAAGGCGACGTCTAAACCTTCCAGCCAAGCCCAGCGGGCATCCGGGTCCAAGCCCCAAGGATTGCCGACAGACTGAATATTCTGAAGCGTTTTAGCCACGCCTTCGGCGAATTGGCCTTCTTCAAGAGCCAAGGAGCGGCGCATCTGCTGAATCGTATTGACAATTTCAATGCGGGAAGGGCACTGCTCGACACAGGCACCGCAAGTGGTACAAGCCAGGAGCGATTCTTTGGAAACGACATCCGGGACCAAGACTTCTTCGGTCTTGGTGTAGCCTTCCATCATTCGTTTCTTCAGAGAAAGAATGATCTCTCGCGGATCCAAAGGACCGCCGGCACGGTTGACCGGGCAGACAGCCGTGCATCGGCCGCATTCAACACAGGCATCAAAGTTCAGACGGTCGTGCCAGTTGAATTGACCGAACCTGGAGATACCGAAGCTTTCCTGTTCTTCGATGTTGTCGATTTTTTCCACGAGGCCGCGCGGCTTAGTCCGCTGCCAGTAGATGCTCGTCGGGCTCTTATACATATGGGCGAAGTACGTCATCGGAATGGCGGCGACGAACATTAAGGAAATAATGCCGTGGAAGATCCAAATATAGAGGTGCTGAGCTTCCAGCTGCTCCTTGGTCATGCCGGAGTAGAAAACTTTGGCAAGGAAGTTTCCGACAGGAGACCAAGAGGCATAGGGAGGATTCTCGGCAGCTAAACGGAGTGCCTCAACGATATAACCGGTAAGAATAATGACGGTAAGAGAGCCTAAGATCCACAAGAAGCGGACCGATTTCTCATACTGTTTGCCCTGCTTGATAAAGCGGCGGTAAAAGGCCATGCCTAAGCCGATCAAGCAGACGGCACCGGCAATATCGAGAATGAACTTATAGAAGTAATAAACATTTCCGGCCAAGAACTGTTTGCCGAACATAAGCTTGCCGATGTCCCAGTCCAAAACCGCAAGACAAGTGCCGAAGAAGAGGAAAACAAAGCCCCAGAAGATCCAGAAGTGAAGCCAGCTTCCTAAGGGCTTGCGGATGATTCGTTTTTGCTTCAGACCTTCCTTAACGAAGAACCCCCAGCGGCGTTTGGTTTCCTTGTCCATGGCGTAGGGCTTGCCGGCACGCCAAAGGAGGTAGGACTTGCGGATGCCGATCGCGCAGCAGATTGCAGCCGCAATGCCGAGAACATAGATGCCGATAATGGCCCAGACGGGAATATTCCAAAATCCCGGGCGAGTGACGATGTCTACTCCGTTCATAGTCAATCTCTCTAAGTTATATGGGTACGTACTCCCGACGACCGTCGGCGTTTAATCGAGATTCAAAGATTCTCGGACGCAAAATCGGCCATTCAAAAGGATGCTGAATGACCGGTTCCGCCAAATGCGATTTCCGAAGAATGGTGATATGCGGTTTAAAACGGCCTTTGTCGTAAGAGATATGGAGACGATCCAAAATCTCACGAGATTCCCTAGCCAAGTGTTCGATTTCGGGACAGGCGCTGCCGCCGACCCAAGCCACTTGAGGACGAATGAAAAGGCCGCTGTTGTCGATCAACCAGCTTTTGCCGGAAAAGTCCGTTGTCAGCGGCAGAAGCTGAGCGATTAACCGAGCCTTATCGGGTTCAATTTCCCCGATAAAAGCTAAAGTTAAATGAAAATTTTCTTTCGGCACAGGCCGCGCGCCCGCATCGAAACTTAAAGCTCTATCCTGAGCGTCCACTAGTTTATTAATGACGCTAGGCGCAGCGGGAAGTCCGATAAAACACTTCATAAAACTTATCTGCCTTTCTGGTCACGCCACTGAGCGATGGCTTCGGAACAATCCGCGATCAGTTCCGGACCTTTGTAAATGAAACCTGTGTAGAGCTGAACGATAGAAGCACCGGCTTCCATTTTCTCGACGGCGTCCTGAGCACTCATGATGCCGCCGGAAGCAATGATCGGCAGCGCACCCTGGAGATGCTCAGAGGCAATACGGGTGACTTCCGTAGAACGAGCCATCAGAGGTTTGCCGGACAAGCCGCCTGTTTCTTTGGCGAGCGGGTTGTGTTCAACCGGTTCTCTGGAAATGGTTGTGTTCGTGCAAATCACGCCGTTCATGCCGTGTTTAACGATGATGTCCAGCGCGTGTTTGACGCCGTCGTCTGACAGGTCTGGTGCAATCTTGACGGCAATAGGAACGACTTTGCCGTCGTTTTCATCGGCTAAACGCTGACGATGTTCGGCGATACCGAGAAGCAGCTTGTCGAGTTCTGCATCAGCCTGCAGGTCACGAAGGTTAGGTGTGTTCGGAGAAGAAATGTTGATCGCGATGTAATCACCGGAGGTGTAGAGACGATCCATACATTTCTTGTAATCCGATAAAGCTTCGCTGTTAGGCGTAACTTTGTTCTTGCCGATATTGATGCCTAAGATGCCGCCGCGATTTCGGAACGCTCTGGCGCTCTGAAGATTCTTAGCAACCTGAATCGCGCCGACGTTGTTGAAGCCCATGCGGTTGATGATGGCTTCATCAGGGATCAGGCGGAAGAGGCGGGGTTTGGGATTGCCGGGCTGTCCTTTAGGTGTTACGGTACCGATTTCAACGGAACCGAAACCCAAAGCGCCGAAGGCTGTGACATGCTCGCCGTCCTTATCCATGCCTGCAGCTAAGCCGACGCAGTTCGGGAAGCGCAGACCCATGATTTCAATAGGATTTTCCGGGAAGGATCGAGTGACAAGTTTCTGAGCGCCGAGCTGAGTAGCCCAGTCAAGGTTCGAAAGAATAATGTGGTGAGCTTGTTCAGGGGTAAAACGGAACAAAACTGACTTGGCAAGTTTGTAAATTGAATTCATTTTCTTTTTTCGCTTAGGACTTTAATAAGGTCATCCCGATATTATCCGCCGATAAGGACGGTTTGAACGCCATTGAGCTGCCGGAAGGCAAATTCAATATCAACGGAAAAGTATACCGAATCAATGCGGTGATCGGACTCAGAAGGCAGCGAAAATCAAACGAAAACCAGGGGCTACGCATGAATTTATTTGTTAATTAGCGTGGCCAACGCCTCCAGAGCAGCCGTCGGAGACTGCAGCTTAGCCATGATTCGCT